>Ga0075163_10000027_pt1 | contig 153638 bp, 109 predicted proteins | sample JI1023141ADNA_FD_71478 | JGI IMG/M metagenome (GOLD analysis project Ga0075163, IMG submission 71478) | Wastewater effluent complex algal communities from Wisconsin, to seasonally profile nutrient transformation and Carbon sequestration -... | ecosystem: Engineered > WWTP > Effluent > Algae...
CAGCGGTGAGGGGTGGAGAGGAGTCAGAAAAAGAGCAGTATTACTGACAGCGGTGAGGGGTGGAGAGGAGTCAGAAAAAGAGCAGTATTACTGACAGCGGTGAGGGGTGGAGAGGAGTAAGAAAAAGAGCAGTATTACTGACAGCGGTGAGGGGTGGAGAGGAGTCAGAAAAAGAGCAGTATTACTGACAGCGGTGAGGGGTGGAGCGGAGTAAGAAAAAGAGCAGTTTTACTGACAGAGATAAGGTGCGGGCCGGAGTAAGAAAAAGAGCAGTTTTACTGACAGAAGTAAGGTGCGGGCAGGAGTAAGAAAAAGAGCAGTTTTACTGACAGAAGTAAGGTGCGGGCAGGAGTAAGAAAAAGAGCAGTTTTACTGACAGAGGTAAGGTGCGGGTAGGAGTAAGAAAAAGAGCAGTATTACTGACAGAAGTAAGGTGCGGGCAGGAGTAAGAAAAAGAGCAGTTTTACTGACAGAGGTAAGGGATGGAGCGGAGTAAGAAAAACAGCAGTTTTACTGCCTGAACTAAATCGTGACGCCAGGTGCTCATGTAAGGTTCGGATTTTGTATCTCCAAGCCCGCCTGGGATGGGGGTTGCCACAAAGACATACAAAGTAGGATCGCGTACATTTAAAAAATGAAAGTGTTATATCGACAGGGAAGTCGTGTAGATGGAAATTTGCTGCGGAGAATTTGGCTATCGAAGGGTGCTCATTGCTGTCTCCTGGTCCCTGGCTGCGCCGATTTTGCTGTTAGTAGTTGCTGGAATTACAAGACCGCCACAGAGCCAATCTGACAATTGCCATCTCAGTTGTTCGACGGCGATAGATTTACCCGCAAGGAACATGAACTCAAGATCGTTGGAAAACAAAGTGCCCACTAAGATAACGAGTCTTGTTAGGCAACAAGCGGCTTTGAATACTACTCAAATAGCTCAAAGTGTCGAACAGAAGTTTTGGCCCGCGCTCGGTGCTCCAGAAACTATTGGACCGGATTTCTTTGGACAAGAAGATGTGATTGCGAATCTAATATCAGCATATGAGATCAAGCTGCGACGGTTCTTAGCTCCTCTTGCCAGTTGCAGCAAGCATCCTCTACTGGACTAAGTACCTAGATTTTTTAAGCGACTCTAGTGGTCAAACCATGGACCCCAAGCAAACATCAATTTGTTTGGCTAAACCCGCCTGGGATGGGGATTGCCACAAAGACAAAAGTTGCATTGGCGCTTAGACTAATGATGGAAGTGTGTGTGAAAGTATCACTGAGACTTGGATTGATGAAAGATACAAAGACAAAATCCATGACTCGACGCAAATGGCAAATTTGTCTGGTTCTTGCCGCGCTTACTCCGGCTTTTGCCATAGTTGTGGCAGTTGGAGCTGTTCTCTGGCTCGGTAGCGTTGATGGTCAGAGCAAATCTTTGAGTAGTAGTAATCGCCAATACTCGCGTCTGGTGATGGTTGCAAAAATTGAGTGCTTGCGTAAAAAGAGCAAAGCATTTCACGATGTACTCAATGCCGATAAAGTCAGTCTTGTGCAACAGCAAGCATCAATGGCAGTACCTCAACTGGCTCAAACGTTAGAGCAAAAGCTCTGGCCAGCATTTGGCTCCTACAACGATGTTTATCAAGGACTTAGTTACTTTGGCGGATATTTGGGTGATGAGTTTGACATGAAATTCAATCAGGTTTTCCCAAAGATTACACCGCCGTTTTTAATCCTCGATGGCTTGCGATATTCCTGCCTCGATAGATGTCTCAAACTCCAGCGCAACATCAGCGACTGGAGCCAAACCACAAAGTCATTTCACAGCTGCATCCAGGAGAAATAGCTTGAACCCTCGATTGACCTGGATGCTATCAAATCACATCTTTTTGACTACTTTAGCCTCTATTTGCTGCTTGTATGGCTTGTTGCAGTTGAGAGCGCACGGCTACAGTGCAGACAAAATCAGCCAGTCGCGTCCGTTGTATGAATATAGCAATGAGCAATTGTCTCAACCCTCTGAACAACTTCCTTTCCCCGGCGCTGACTTTTCGGTGGTAAACCAGCATTCTTCGAGTCTTGCGCAAGAGCAATGCCTGGCCAACACGACCCAGATAGCACAAAGTATAGAGTCAAGGTTACATCCCAGGTTTTTTTGCCATTGCGATGACTATGAAGGATTAACTTCTATCGATGACATCGTCTCAAACTTTTTTGCCAATTTTGGCAGCTACCTTCGGCTAAAGCTGCATGACATATACGGTCTGCTATGGCCAGGACACAAAAGTCCACAAGTATGAATTCCTGCCTGTTTTCAACTCATCCAAGGTAGAGGGGGAGCTATTTGACCGCCATTGCGCTAGCACAGGCGGCAAATAGTTTCCCCTCTACCCATAAGTCAAAACCCCAATTCATCCTTGGAGACAGCTGTCCGTATATAGAATCAGCCCGAAGTATGTCCGCTGCCATATTCTTTGCATCCAAAAGATTAAAAACTGCCAGATTTCCCGTCAGGATGGGAATAACCACACAGACAAGACTCGCATAAAGGCTTACATTGTTGTCCACAAGACACCCCTCGTTGATCTTGCATCGCTTTTCTTTCTCAGAAGTAAAATAAAAGTGGATAACGGCATCTCGACTAAATCAAAAACCAGCCCCGGCAAGCGTCTGTCCGCCATAATAGCGGCACTATTCACGCTTGCTTTGTTTGTCTTTAACTCAGCAGCTCTAGCGCAGACTCAGTTGCCTATTCCTGGTGGGGATTTCGGTAACAATCCACCTGGTCAATCCGACGTTGACTTGAGTCAGGGTGCTGGTCAGACACAGGCTACAGCTGAGCGTATTTATGACGCTCCTGGTCAAACCACTCTTGTACGCGAGCAAGCAGAACAAAATACTACCCAGGTCGCTCAAAGTGTAGAGCAAAAGCTATGGCCTGCTTTTGGTAGTTACAACGATGTCTATCAAGGTTTGTCGGCTTTCTGGGGCGACGATATCATCTCCAACTTCTTTGCCAATATCGGTCAATTGATTGGTAAATGGCTATCAGAATTCATCAACGGCTGGATTGCTGATGCTGTGCAGTTTCTCACAGGATTCTTGCGGATATTTGTACTCAACCCAAACATCGCCACCAACGGTCTTGCTGCTAGCGGTGGACCGGCTGACGATATTTCACCTTATATCAGACAAGGCGCAGACATCATGTACGGCATCGCCGTCGATCTCTTGCTCTTGCTCTTTATCATGTGCATCTGGAAGTACTGGGCTGATGCTGCCTGGAGAGGCGGCGGCAACCTCATGGGTGCTGTTGGACGTTTGATTTTTACAGCTGGTTTGATGCTCGCCTGGCCCACTATCTACGCCTTCGAAATTCAGATCACCAACGAAATGATCAAGGCCGTTTATTTTAACTCTGCTGACCAGGTCGCCATGCTCGATGCTGCTATGGCAGCCGCTGTCAAAGCCGGTCTTGTGGCTGGTGCTGGACTGTTGGCTAATGCTACTGCACCAATTGGCGGTCAGGTTTTTGGTGGTCTTTTGGCTGGTGGCGCTGGCGGTATCGTCTTAGGTACAGTCGGTGGCTTTGTTGCCTTTGTTGGATTGATCATATATTTGATTGTCGGTGGCATCCTGGTTGCTGAGCTTATCTACATCCTGGTGCTCAAAGCAATTCAGACTGCACTACTTTGCGCTCAATATATGTTTGCGCCAATCTTCCTTGTGTTTTTTGCACTACCCGACACCGAAAACGTCACTTCCGGATTTGTCCGTTCTTTTGTTGAGGTCAGTCTCTGGACCTTTGTCTGGGTCGGCATGCTCAAGATTTTAGTGGTTGTTGTGCTGTCCGATTTTAACCCCTGGGGCAAAATCGTCATGGCAGTCGGCGTCTTGCAATTGATGATTCAAGTGCCATCCTTCCTGGCTAGAGCCCAGATTTCTCCGATGTCTGACTTTGTCTCTGCCGGTCTGGTTACTGGTGGCATCCTTGGTGCTGGTAAGGCCTTGTCCAATGTCGTCAGCAACCGTGGTATGCACCTTGCTAACGCCATCGGTAACTTTGGTTTTGCTGGAGCCAAAGGCGCTCCCAAATCTCAGAGCGTCGATCTCAATAGCCCCAACGATGTAGCTAACCCAGACCTCCTCAAAAAGCAACGTCAGGCCAGCTCTACTGGTAATGTCGATGGACAGGGTCAAAAGCTCAATCCTGCTGATGAGGCCAAGAAAAAGGCCGATGAGGCTAAAAAAGCAGAAGCTGCTAAAAATGGACCTGAAGCTAAGAAAGATAAGAACGGCAACCCCATGGGTACTCCGCCCGGACAGGCTGCTGCTCTCAATGCTGATGGCACACCAAAGACACCAGCCGAAGCTGAAGCCGCCAAACAGAAGCAAGCAGAAATGGCAGCAATGCTTGGTCAAAAATTAGCTGACCGCAATGCTGCCGGTACTCCTGGCGCGACACCTCCGAAGGCAAGTGATCCAGCCAGTGCAGCCAATCTGGCCAGCACCACTGGTGTCACACCACCAGGCACTGGCGCTAGTGCTGGCAATGGCACAGGCGCTGGTTCTGGCGCAGGTACTGTGCCCGGAGCCAATCCCACTGGTGCCAAGCTTGACCCTGCAGCGACTGCCGCTGCTGCGGCTGCTGCACTGGCTGCCAAAAATAACACTGGCGTGCCTAAGACTGGCGATCCTGGCGCTCTTGAGGGCAAGACTGACGCAACTGTAAAAAACAAAGCTGATGGTGCCAATGCTGCCACGACCAATGCTAACAATGGCAAACCGCTCACACCAGAGGACGCAGCCAAGGCTGCTGCTGCCAATGCTGCTCTCAATCCTGGTCTGACACCTCCAGGTGCCAAGCCCAAGGATGGTCAAGTTGAAGTAGAAGGCACGAGCACTCCCGCTGGTGGCGTTGCTGGCGCTCAGGCTGGTAAACTCAATACTGCTACTGGCGATCCTGCCAAAGGCAATACTCCAGGTCAACTGGCCGCAGACGGTGACAAGTCAACCATCAAGGCTCCTGGTGCTACTCCCGGTGGTGCCGCACTCAATACGGCCGGAGCGCCTGCCGATACCAATGTTGTGCAAAAACCTGGCATCACACCAGCTAACGCAGTACCACCAGGCAATTCAGCTCAACTAGCCGAAGCCGCTAAGGGTATCAACCGTGGCACCGCTGACTTCACCACCAAAGCAGGTAGCAGTGACGTTACCGTAGAAGGTGATGCTGGTGCTCCACTCAGTCAAGTAACTAATAAGGATGCTGGCAAGATTGTCGGCAATACTGCCGCTCCAATTGTTGGTGGCGCTATCCTGGGCGCTGGTGCTGCTATAGTCGGCGCCAAACTGGCTGGTCAAGGTCAACAACCTGGCGCCAATGTCAACGCTGAGACAACCACAAACATCAATCAAGTACCCGGCCAAAACGGCAATGTTAATCCGCAGCTAGGAGCTAACGGTTTACCTATTAATCCTGCTGCCTTGACTGGCGCTGGAGCTAATGCTGGCGGTCAACTCAAGACTCCCGGCGCTACAACTGATATCAATGTAGAGAGTGATCCAAACAATCCTAACAACCCTGGACAAGTAACAACCAGTGCCACTGGACGAGTAGTTACTCCCGGTGGTGGTTCTCTGATACCTCCTCCAGGTATCGTGCCATCGACTTCTGCGGCAGCTATGGCTGCAGGACGTCTCGCTAATGCCGGTGCTCCTGGCGTCAATGTTGACACCACTGCTAATGTCAATCAATTGCCTGGTCAAAATACTGGTTTTAATGCCAATCAACAGCTTGGCGCCAATGGTTTGCCCATCAATCCAGGCAATCTAAATGCCGCTGGTGGTCAGCTCAATCAAGGTCGCACACAGACTGGCACAGCTGATATCAACGTCGAAGGCGAAACTATCGGTCAAAACGGTCAGGTCGTGACTAACGCCACTGGTCGTGTGGTCGGTACCAATCCCGCCCAAAATGCTGCCAGTGTCGCAGCCGGAGCTATAATTGGAGCTGGTGCTACGATCGCTGCCAATCGGATGGCTGGCAATAACGGCCAACCACAACAACAAAATATTGATATCCAGGCTCAAGGGATAGGCGTTCAAGGCGCTCCATCCGCTCCTCCAACACAGTTTACTGCTGCTCACAGAGTGGTCGGTAATGCTGCTGGCGCAGGTTCACCACCGCCACCGCCTACAAACGTCGATGGCGGCACCATGGATGATGGTTCTGGTAATGGTAGCGGCGGCTTTACTGGTGGCACTTTGCCTCCCATCGGCAGTGGCGGCAAGCCAGCACCACCCAATCCAAATGATCCTCGCCCTGACATGTTCAATAACCACCACCAGGCTGGTTATAACAAAGTACCTTTCCGGGTTGCCGCAGCCAATGCTCGTCTAGCTCAAGGTGCCACAATCGGTACATCTAATACTGGCAGTGACTATGTCGTTTACGACAACCAGGGTCACGCTATGCACTACCGCTTTGCTGAAGGTGCAACTCAAGAGCGTAAAGCCATGGGCATGATCGCTGGCTCACTTGGTGAGCTGATGAGCACAGATGCTGAGGCCTATGACAGCGCTCGTCAATCAGCCATTGATGCTGGTGAGCACAAACCTCAGGGTGCTATGGAGCGTATCGCCTCTGGTATCCTCGCTTACAACGGTAGCTCATGGACTCAGACCGCTGCTGCCAAGCAAAGATTTGCTCGTTCTATGGCTAAGCATGCCAACCTTGGCTCTCAAGCTTATGTCAACGGTGGACAGGGCAACGCTTATACTCAGTTCCTCGAAAACAGATATGGTCATATGGATGATGAGAAGCAGGCTGAAGCCGTGCACATCATGACCACAGACGATACACCAGAGTCCGGTTGGAGCTGGAGATTGCAACCATCTACCGAAGCTCTGATCCAAAACGGTATCGGCATCAGCCCTGTAAACAGAGCGTGCGCAGCTAACATGGCTGTACTCAAGGCTCAGCCATGGTTGAGAGGAGCTGCAATCCGTGGTAGCGCCGCCTACATGGAGTCCAAAGCCAACAGCAGCTTGCCTGATGATACTCATCCGATGGTTAAAAACTCCTGGTACGCTCACCACGCACAAGCGATGTCTCCTGAGACTGTCAACTGTGTCGGTGCTCTTACACTGGCTAGCGGTGACGCTAATATCTGCCGTGACTCGGCTATGGTCGATCAAGTTGTATCGATGGTACCAAGTGGTGGTAGACCCGAAGACTATGTCGGCGCCTACAATGCCCTTCAAACCGGTAGTCGTGTCGTGAAGAGCATGATGGCACCTCGCAGTGGCTCAGCCAGTGTTGGCTCTGTCCGCGGTGGAGGCGGCGGCGGTGGCTTTAGCGGTGGCGGTGGTGGCACCAACAATGCTGAAATGGACGTCATCGTCGAAAGCGGCTCTTCATCAGCTGGTAGCTTCAACCCTGCCTCAGTAAACCTCGGTGGTATCGGTGGCAACAACGGTGTAAACGATACCCGTGTGGATGTCCGTACTTCCAATCAATCCAGTGCTGGCGCTAATCTCGGTAGTCAGACTGTACGCGTCCCTGGTGGTACCAATAACCCCGGTCAGGTGCGTATGGGCTCGATGACTCAGAGCGGCGGTGGTCCTCGCAATCAAGACGATCAAGTACAAGTCGATGTCGAAATTGGTAGCAGTGGCGCTCCTGGCTCCTCGGCTGACGATATCCAGCGTGCTGCTCTCAATTCAGCACTGCAATACTTTGGTGGTAATAGCACTGAGATGGTTAAGACTGTCACTGCCAACCTTGTAGCATCAGGCATGAGCTACAACGACATGAATAATCCCAACTTGATGAAGACTGCTATACAGTCTTATGCCACCAATCCAACTTCAATGCCTCAGGTGGCTCTGGCAGCCAATGCCGTTGGACCAGCTAATGTCAAACCTCAGCACGTCGAAATTGTGCAAAACATGCAAGATAACGATCCTCGCTGGGATAGCCGCAGCATCACTCCTCAAGCGATGTATACAGCTAGTGCCATTGTGGAAGCTCACCAGGCTAATCCACAGGCTTATGGTCCTGCCTACTTGACTCAAGAATATGTCCAGAAAGTAGCTAGCTACCCTGGCTTTAGACCTAGAGAGATGCCGATGCGCGGCGCTAACGGACAGGTCTCATATCAAGAGCGCACACCTGTGCCAGCAGAAGTAATCCTCAATCACCTTGCTGACAAAATGCGTCGCTTTGGCAACGTCCAGTAGAGTCCTATAAATGTGGAGCAGACAACCTGCTTAACGGGTTTTTAGTGTGATTTGTCGCCATGGTAAAAACCGTGGTTGAAAGTTTTTGCAACTGGCCTAAAATGAAATTATGAAGTTCTTCAAACTACGACAATTAACTCTGGTCTGTCCGGCCTGTCAAACAGTCTTTGCCACTTTTGAACTGGCACGGACTCCTCATGTCTCGGCCGATACGCCCATGGAGACCGATTTGCACAGGATTTTGCCAGATGCTCAGCTGAGAGCAGCGCTGCTTGCTACCTGTCCTAATTGCATCTATACATGGTGGCTCAGTTCATTTCGTGAGCATCATTATCTGCCACAAATTGTGCCTGATTCCCCTCCCCTTGAGCCCTCCAAAAAATTCGCCCATGCGGTCCAGACCGGGCGCAAGAGCGGTGTTAGCCTACTTGATAGAGCGGTACTGGCTCTCAATGGTTACTGGTGTGCTCGGGAGCAAGGTGCTGAGACTATCAAGTTTTTAAAACTGGCCAAGGTGGAACTAGCTGGGGCTCTTGCCGATCAAAGCTGGGTGGGCAATAGAAGTCGTTATAATTATATCGAGGGCGAAGTCTGCCGCTTACTTGGTGAGTTTGAAGAGGCTGATAAATACTATGTTCTCGTGGACAAATCATCGGGACTGCCAGCAGAGCTAATCGCCAAAATGCGTAGCTTTGCCGCCAGTGGGAATAAAAACCCTATACGGCTGCCTCCGCACCTTGTGCAGGCAATTTTTATGCAACCAAATGCAGCAAGTGCTTAACTATAGATTATGGATGACATTACACCACTAAATTTAGAAGACTCTCCCAAGCTTTTCGGACTGCGTTACGATCAGCTGTTTACTCTTCTGGGCACAGTCCTGGGGGCGATGCAGCTATATACGTATCTCAATCCAATTATGTTTGGCACCCATGATTTGCGCGTCTATCTCTGCATTTTTATTGGTCTGATTGGACCTGCGTACTGTCTTTTGACACTCAATCATTCCACCAATTACTGGGAGACTTTGCTCAACTTTTATGTGGGTAATCGTATTTTTGTACCTGGTCCAGATCCCAATCCTCAGCGTTTTCTTCTCGAAGAGCCGTTGCCTGACTTTACGGAGTAGCTATGGTCACTTCAGTTACTCGCTCACAGCAAAAAAAACTCAGCATCCTCGGCTTTTTAAATCGGGGTAAGACTGATGCTACCGAAGGTTATATAGGCGATCCGTCCAGATTGCCAGGTGAGCCTGTGCCTCGTCCGCACGCAGCAGCCCCGTCGATTTTGCCGCTATGGGATTTATTCCACGATGATGCCAGTGGACTGGGCATTGTCGTCCTTAAGGATGGCACTTACCGCTGCTGTTATGAGGTAGACGGTGTCCACGTCTCAGGTTTTGACGAAGTCAGGCTTGGTTCACTAATGAATCACTTCACTGGTTTTCTCAATGGTATTGATACATCAGTGCAGCTCACTGTGGTTTGCCACAATATTTCAAAGCGAGAATATTTTCAAAAGCATCCGGTAGAAGTGGCTGATGATAGCTTCTTGCGCTATGTCGGTAAGGCCGTAGAAAACGACCAGGCCGCCTTGCTCGCTCGTAACTTTGTGCCAGAACTCAAATTTTTTGTCACCTTTTGCTATCGTCCTCCCAAAGAAAAACCACAAAAACAAAATATCGTAAAAACAGCTGTTAATAACGTTCTTGATGCGTTCACCAGTCAGGCTGCCAGGCAGTCTGTTGGTAGCCATTTTAAAAACGTTAATACACTGATTCAGCGTGCCAATGGTTATATCAACCAACTGGGCAGCTGTGGTATGAGCGGCAGACCGGTCTCAGCGGTGGAATATTTTCAGATGCTCTACAAAGAGCTAAATCCGCAACAGGCCAATCTCAATCACGATAGTCTGCCTATTCCAGTGAGACCGCAAACAAAACCAGTGCCTCAATCAGTACGTCGGATTTTTCCTGATATGGAGCCTGCTACCATCCGGCAGCAACTGACTGAGTCTCGCTATGACTTTAGTGCTAGTGATTTTGTCAAAGTCACAGACATGACCTCCTATCTCGAAAACACCGACCCCACTAATCTCAATCCAGAGTTAGAAGTGGCTGGTCGTTATATTCGTACTCTCTATATGAATCGCCTGCCTGAGCGTACTGGACCGCTCTGGTTGCAGCCGCTTTTGCGTCTTAACTGCGAATGGAAGATGAATCTCTATGCTCATAAGCTCGATAAAGAGCTGTTCCGCAAGAGCTTACAGCGCAAGCAAGCACAGGCTTCTGCTAACACCTATCAGGGTGTCATGGGGCAACGTTCTGCACCCAACCAGGAAGAAGCCGAAAAGGCTCAGGAAGCGGCTCAGATTGGTTCTGAGTTGTACACCACCAACATGGAAGTCTTTAACTACGCCATCTATTTTTCGCTTTATGCTGACTCACTTGAGGAGCTTAACCGCTCTACCGAGTTTGTCCGTTCGGCTGCCCCGCAGTGCCGTGGTGCTCGTTTTGTCATTGGCTACCATGAGCAAAAAGCCCTCTTTGTCGGCTCTTTGCCAGGACTTGGACTGGACGTAAACAGACGTGGTAAGGCTGTGCGTACACCCACTGTGCGTAACTCTTTTCCTTTTGTGCACGCCAAGTTGGGCTCCGAAAAGGGCGACTGGTTAGGCTTCTCCAAAGAAACACTGGAGCCAGTATTTCTCAATCCCTACGACGAAAAACTACCAAACGCTTTGTGTATCGTCTTTGGTCAGCCTGGTGAAGGTAAATCCATGGTGGCCCAGCAAATAATCCAGATGAAGACTTTGTCTGGCGCCAAGACAATCATTATTGACCGATCCGGCAGCTACAAGATGCTTACTGAGGTCTATGACGATACCGCCTATATCAAGCTTGGTCCAGATGGTCAGGTTTGTATCAATCTATATGATTTACCCTTCCAGGGACCTGATGGTAAGCCGGTGGACCCAGCTAATCCACCAGAGTCGCATATCATCAAGATTCTCAACTTCCACTCAGTGATGCTGGGTGATAAAGGCGAGCAGGCACTCACTAAAGACGAAAAGCCTGTCTTGATGCATGGTATCCAGGCAATTTATAAGAGTTGCGCTCAAGAAGGTCGCATCCCCATCGAGTCAGACCTGGTCAATTGGCTTAACGAAGAAGCGCAGCGTGCCGGTAAAAGTAAGCGCGGCGAAGTTTGTGAAGATCTGGCTAACCGTCTCAGTCTTTATTGCAAGGGAGCTATCTTTGGCAAGCTGTTTGATGGACCTACATCGATTCCGCTTGATACTCAACTTATGGTGTTTGATACATCGGATCTCTCTCACGATAAGACTCTTGAGGCAGTAGTGACACTCTTTGTCTCTGACTATGTGCTGCGCCGTGCTGCCCAGCATAAAGCCGAAAAAGTCGCTCAAGGTTTACCCTCACGCTTTGTTTTTTGCATAGACGAGTTGTGGAGACTACTGCGCTACGAAGGCGGAAAGACTCTTGTAGAAGACGCCTCGCGTACCAGCCGCCACTTAGGTCTGCTTTTTATCGGTATCTCCCAGGAGCTGGGTGACCTTTTGCGCGATGATAGAGCACGTAACCTGGCAACAAACAGTGCTATTAAGATCATTCTCGGTAATGACCCATCCAACTTTGATGCCATCCGCGATGCCTGCGGCTTGACTCCACAAGAGATGTCGGCGATTGCCCATTTGACCAGAAAAAACCGCGAGTATTCAGATGCCTTTTTGATCTATCACAAGATGTCTCGTGGTGTGGTCAAACTTGTAGTACCTAAGTTTATGTACTGGGTGGCCACAACTGAGCCCAATACTGACCAGCCTTGTCGCTCCAAAATGATCGAGCTCTGCAAAGGTGATCCGCGCTGGGCTTGTCACCTCCTTGGTCAGGGTTATCGACCAGAGACATTTTCAGAAGAACTTTTGCAATCAGGTTAGAGCATGTTTGATTATCAAGCTGGCGAGCGCTACAAGCTCACCTTAATCATGGTGGGAGCAGTTGGTGTCATTGCCGGCATCTTCCTGATGATTATTGTGGCGCCTCCCTCTGAGGCTCCGCGCAAAAAGCGGCCGATGTCGAGATCTAGCTATGATCCTGATGTCACTGGCATTCCTCGCTCATTGGGTGGTGGCTCCACTACCGGTACAACCGAATACGGTGCAGCAGCTACTCAAGGTGCTACTGCCGTAAACTCTGCTGACGGCAATGCTGCCAAAGATTTTGTCAGGGCTTTTGCCTCAAACTCATTTGATTTTTCTGCTAGTACCGCTGCTTCCAATCAACAAAAGGCAATGTCTATGATGTCGCCAGAGACTGCCAGCAATTATCAAGCTAATGTCTGGGGACCAGTAGCCAGTCAGGTAACTGGCTCTGACGTCACGACTCAATTTACGCCATCAGTGATTTCTACCGGACAAGCCAATCCAGATGGGTCCATCGTGGTTTTTCTCCAGGGGCAACTTGCCCTCAGGGCAGCCGATGGGCATGAAGAGCAAAAAGCAATAAATATGGAATACCTGGTGCAAAAGATGCCTGATGGCTCGATGCGTATTTCTGGTATTCAAGAAAAATAGTAAGAGCAGGATTATTGCTCTTTTGTATCGGTGCTAGGATGAAATCAGAAAGATTGTGCTCTCAGAAAGCCATTTATGTCAGAAATACGAGCTTTCTTCGTAGTTACCGTAGTTGTGGTCTGGCTTGTGTTGTGCAATAACTTGATATGATGCCATTAATCTATCACTATGGTGATACTGAGGAGAGTTAGATGGGTTGGAGTCAACAGACTGGTGAACTGGGGCAGGTAATTGGTTACCGCAACAACGAGACCGGCGAAAAAATATCTCCAAAAGAATTTGAACGACGCCAATCAATGCAAGGCAGCGTGCAACCTGCTGTGGGCAGTTACGGCACGATGCAACAAATGCCTGCTCAGTACGGTCAAGCTGTGGCTCCTGGTTATCCTGTGGCACCTCAAGGCGCAGGTGGCTTTGCCCAACCTGTAGCACCTGGTTTTGCCGCTCCTGTCGGTAATGTCGCGCCAGATGCAGCAAAAGTTTGGATTCAACCTAATGCTCAAGTCTTTCAAGGTGGACAGCCTGTACCAGTACAGGGCATGCCCGCCCAGCAGATGCCAGCTCAGGGTATGGCACCACAAGGCATGGCGCCTCATATGCCACTGGCTCAGCCAGGCATGCTCCCGCCGGGTCAGGGTTTTATGCCCGGACATGCAGATCGTTTAATGCCTCATCAACCCAGTATGGCTATGGGCAAAAACCTCCGCATGGAAGGCGTTGCCACACACCAGACTGGTAGCTCTATGGGTCGTAAAGGCAAGGGCTTTTTGGATGCTACATCTATCGCCATCTTGATGCCCACTCTGGTTTTGCTTGCTTTGATTATTGCCGCTGCTCACAAAAAGCGTCTTTTCCCCTGGCAGACCATCCGTACCTTTAACCCTCCATCTGGCTTGATGACACCCAGAGAGTATGAACGCTCCTTTGTTTGCCCACCCAATGGTCGCAAGCATGGCCGCCTTGGTAAGAAAAATCCTGCTTCCACCTGGTCAGAAGCTGACGGTGTAGTTATCCCCTTTGGATTTCTCGCTCGTACCCACTTGCCAGTGACCATTCCGATGGGACGTCTGCCAAACAAAAACATGTTCCTGGTAGCTCCATCTGGATCTGGTAAAACAACTTTGATGCGAGCTGTTATTAAAGCCTTGCTCGCCAAACCCTGCGTCATAATCGCTCTAGAAGCCAAAGCTAACGATCCCAATTTGGACGAAAAGCGTGAGGGCTTCAAGTATTCGGTATTGCCTGAAGCGCAACAAGCCGGATTTAGAACGCTCTACTTTAACCCTCTGGATAGTGAGTCCATTCACTGGAATCCACTGGATCTCGATCCTAATACATTTGCCTCATCGATCGTGCAGGACATTAACTCATTGCCGCCTGAAGAGCAGCACTGGGCTGAACGTGACATGGGCTATATCGAAGGTCTGGTGCAACTCCTTAAATGGGGTGCAGTCCAGGTCAATGGCGAAGACGAAAATGGTCAGCCTTCAGAGCTAACGCCTCTGCCCTGCAACCCGTTTGGCTTGATGAAGCTAGTCAACAACCGCCGCAATATTGTTGAGTCTATGCGTCGCCTTAAAAACGATCCCAGCATCGAAGCTGGTGAGCTAGGTGAATTGACCCAGAGATTGTCTTCGATTATCCGTACTGATAGTGATTGGGACAAAAACATCCAGGGTGTGCGCGGTCGTCTGCGTATGTTCAAAAACGCCAGCATCCTGCGTGTCACGCACCAGTCTAACGTCGACATCAAAGGCTGTATGCATGAGCCTACAGTGCTAATCTTTGGTACTCCAGCGTCCCTTGGACCTGACGCTGAGTCCCTGGCTGCCTGCTTCGTTTATCAATTGCAACAAGCCTTGCACACCAGATACGGTACAAAATCAGTATTGCCATTGTTTGCCTTCTTTGATGAATATCAAACCCTCAATATCGACCTTGCCGGCCGTCTGTCAGCCATCGTCCGTGGTGCCAACGGCGGACTGACAGTTATCTTGCAAAACATAAGCCAAATTGACGGTGCCGATAAGAGCGGCGTCAGCTCAGAGTTGCGTACAATATTCTCCAACTCAGCTGTGCGTGTCTGTCTGCACAACGCAGACGAAACCACGGCTAAGTTCTTCTCGGATGAAATCGGTAAGCATGCGGTAGTCGTACCTGGTATTGCCGACCACTTCCAGGCTAATGGTTTTGGTATCTTCCCAACTGGATGGAACAGAATCCACAGTCAACAGGTTGTAGCCCGGGTTGATACAGACTCAATCAAGCGTATGGAAAAACATCACGCTCTAGTTTATCTCTCTCCAGCCGGTGATCCTGAGTTTGGTGAAGTCAAACCATTTATGTGCGATTTGAGAGGTATCGAAGAAATCGCCAGATTGCACCTCTTGCACAACGTCAATGCCAGAAGGCAGGCTTCTGAGGACGAAGCTGCTGAAGGCGACGTACCCTTTGATGCACCCGGCGGTGGTGGCGGTGGTGGCATGAATATGCCTGGCTTTGCTCAGGGTAGCTCTCTACCAGAAGCAGCGGCAACCCTTGCTCAAGATATGGCTAACTTTGGCTCTCCAGTATATGGACAACCTGAAGCAGTCGATCCTCTCTATGGTCAGCCGGCCGCACCAGTGGCTCAACCTGCTTTTGCCCAAAATCCCTATATCGCTCCTGGTCCTGTACCAGGTGTGGCACCAGTTGCTTCTACCGCTCCAGTGGCTCAGCCTCAGGTGGCCCAATCAAGCGATCCTGGTCAGCGTATCTGCCCTAGCTGCGGCAAGGGTGCAGGTAAAGGTAAGTTTTGCATCGAGTGTGGTCAATTTATTGGTGCCGCTCCGGCCTCTCAAGTTGAGCTACAAACCTCTGCCAGAGTGGTAAATGATGCGCCAGTGCAGCCTTTTGGTGCCGGTATCATCCCTAGTTATGAGCAAGTCCAAAGCAACCAGCCACAAGCGCCAGCCGCCAGTGCTGCTCCTGCTGGATCTTTATCAGCCACTGGTCAGCCATCAGCTACCCCCAGATACGGTGGACTGGCGCCGCAATCCCGTGATGCCATGCCTTCCAAGCGTGGCCTATTCGAAAACGCCTCACAAATTGCTGAGACAGCTCATCAGGTATTAAATGGTGGAGTCGACCCGGCTAATGCTCAGAGACGTCCGATTACTTCTCTAAACGCTGATACACAGCCAATTGGCACCGAGCCCAAACGTAAACCAGGCGTTGAATTTTAAAGCGCTTTCAATCAACATTGTTTTTGTTGTGCATATTTGCTTCTAGCCGGGTAAAGAGTATCTTGTATGGACTTATCCATTCTTGTTAAAACTCTTCAAGCAACGGCAAAATGCAAGCATTAACACCTACGGACCGGGATTACTGGAAGCACATCGTTCAGGCTAATAATTCATTTGGCGTGGAGATGCTCAAGGTTATTGCCCTGGCGCGTCCTCTCGATAATATATTTGTTTCGCCTACCAGTATTTTTCTGATCTTAAGCATGCTCTATAACGGGGCTGCTGGAGAGACAGCGCAGCAGATTTGCAATGCGCTAAAGCTGCCACGTCCTCAAGAAATCAATCCCTGGAATAGACAACTGCTCAATCATCTTTGTGCTGCAGGCTTTGGTCATGATCTTTTTGTGGCCAGTGCACTCTGGTTTGGTAAAGGCATTTTATGTCATGACCAGTTTGTAAATAACTGCATAGAGGGCTATTCAGCCTCATTGTATGGACTGGAGTTTACCTCGCCGGATGCTTTGAGTCAGGTCAATTACTGGGTGGCAAATGCTACCAATAACAAGATTGAGCATGTGATTAATGCAGTGGATCCAGATGCTGAGCTGATTGTCACCAATGCAGTTTATTTCTTTGCTCTCTGGAAAGATCAATTCAACAAAGATAATACAAAGCTTGAACCATTCAACCTGGTTGGTGGTGGCACCAAAGAAGTGCACATGATGTCCAGGACTGGGCAGTACGAATATTTTGAGTCCGAAGCCTTTCAGGTGGTCAAGCTGCCTTATTTGCAGTCGCCATTTTTTATGCAAATTATTTTGCCTCGCCCCGGGTTCCATTTTGGCCACTGTCTATCGGCTGTATCACAACCGGGCATGCCGATGATACCTTGCGACCTGGAGCTTAAAATGCCGCGCTTCGGTCTAGAATTTGATGTAGATTTAGTGGGTCATTTGCCCCGGCTTGGCATCACCAATCTCTCCGATTTTTCACTTATCTGTCCTAATCTCAAACTAAGTGGACTGGTGCATAAGTGCAAACTAACTGTGGACGAAGAAGGTACAGAGGCGGGTGCTGGTGCGGTATCATCTGGAGGCTTTGGTAGCCCACTGAAGATGCACATAGATAGACCGTTTTTGCTCAATATTGTGGACGGTGGCAGCAATCAGATTTTATTTTCTGGAGCTGTGGTATCGCCCGAGTTGTAAGCGAGGCTAAAGCACTAGTACTCAACGGCCAGCTAAAAAAGCTGTTTGTCTTGAGCTCCAGTGTACTTCTTTGCCGTCTTTGATCAGGTCTTCGTGATATTCAAAACTCGACATTTTGATTATATTCAAGTCCTTAAAAGCCTCTTTTAGTAGCTTTTGTACTTGCTCTTCTGTCATCGGTGTCTCTACTGCTGTAGGCAGACACTCTTTTGTGTCTAAATCAATTAGGCTGCGGTCTGTTGTTATTTCTATCTGGCAGTAACCGTTTTTGCGCACACCGCGGGCTAGTTCACTTAGCAAGCGCGTGACTTTGTTCAGTCCCTGACAATGCTCTATAACCGAGATTGCCAAAATCAAATCGTAGCTCTCAGGCTCGATCACTACGCAATCATTATCGATTACTCTGGTATTGATATATTTGTCTACACCATATCTGGTGCTGTTTTGCTCAAGCAAATCTATTGATGAGTCGAGCACATCAAAGCAGTCAATTTGAGCGATGATTTCGTTTGCTTGCAGATATTGAGCTAAAGGCACGGCATTGCGTCCTACGCCAGCACCGAGATCTAGTATTTGCAAAGGTTTTTGATTGGAGAGGAGCCGCCAGTAAAGCCGATTTTTAGCAGCCAGAGACATCATGTCCTGGTCTGGTCTGGCTAACCAGCTATCGCTATCAAACAGAGCGTGCCTGGCATAGTAATCTTCATGGTAGGCAATGGTTTCTTGTCGGGCTTTTTCTGGCATAGGGTCACCGTTAACTGTTTGCAGCCATATAGAGCGCGCCTCTGGTCTTTAGCTCAATATGGTTGCCCAGGCTGTATTGCTGAATGATGCGGCGCAAGCGGCTTTTGTCCAGGTCTTTGAGGCTTGTGTCGTACCAGTTGCTAAAGGCAAATGTGAACGCTTCGGCAGTGACACCACAATCGGGAAAGACGAAGGAAAAATCAGTATTGTCGTGGGGCAAAAGTTCTAAGTTGAATTGACCGAAGACTTCTTTTAGTGGCATCTCGTAGAGCGTACCAGGTTGCATCTCGCGGTCACGAGACGGGATAAAGTGTCTGGCTATGCGGTCATAGTCGCAGTCGCCGTAGAGTGCAAAAACAAAAAGGGTACCGCCTGGCTTAAGCAGTGCTTTTGCTTGTTTGAGGGCGGCCGTGCGATCTGGCACCATATGCAGCATCCAGGGCATGACAATGACATCAAAGCGCTTTTCGCCAAAGGTGGTCAAATCGGGCTCGGTAATAGACATTTCTTTAAAGGTGAGATTGTCTATATTGCTTGCACTGGCATAGTCGGTGGCAAAGTCTATAAGACGTTTGTCGATGTCTATGCCCATAACAGACTTTGCCAGGTCGGCTAGTTTTAAGGCCAGGCGACCATTGCCGCATCCCACCTCGAGGATATCTTGCCCCTCAAGGTTTTTATGCTTTTGCATCATTTTGACTTCCGCACCAGACACTGCAAAAAAGTTAGTCCACAATCTCATCGACTGCAGGTAATCTTTAGCAGTGCCTTGTCCCAGACGTCTAGCCTGGCGAATGGTGCGGTGCATTGTTTAGCGCTTAGCCAGAGCTGGGCTCTTGTCACTAGCCGAGCTTGTCGGTTTGAGACCAGTTTTTTTTAGTGCTTGCTCGTAGGTAAAACTGGTATCAATACCAGTGAGCATGTCGCATTTGTAGTAGTCGGAGTACCAGCGCTTGCAATCCCAGTCAAAAGTCTTGTGCAGTCTTTCGAGATAGTTTTGCCAGTCGCGTTTTCTTGATTTCCAGAGTTTGACTATTTCAGCAAAGGCAATTTCTTGTTCTTTCAAAAACTGATTGATAGCTTCTTCGTCGCCTTGCTCAAATTTCTTGAGATTGGTGCTGTAAGGGATGGTGCCCAGATATTTGTCTTTACCGACGCGCTCCTGGATATATTCGGCGTCTTCTAACCCGTCCACTTTGTTGCCGACTACATATGTGCGCTCAACAAATTGAGGGGCAATTTCTTTGAAGTCTAAAAAGACTTGAGTCGACTTTTCGGTGGGTTCAAGGACAAAGATATTGAGGTCATAGGCAAACGAAAGCGATGTGGCGACATTATCTGTGCCGGCAGTGGTATCAGCCACTACCAGGTCTTCGTCTGTGTCGAGCATATGGTGAAAAATGCCTGCCAGACTCTTCAATTTTTCGTGGTAGCAAGAGCCGCCCACGTCTTCTTGCTGATAGGTGCCTACTGTCAAAAGGGCGATATTGCCTTCTTGCATAGCGTATTTTTGTATAAACGGATCATCTTTTTGGGCAGTGATAAAGTTGCTACCTGCTGCCGGTGGAGTGGTGCCGATCATTGGTCTATCGCCCAGGTCTGTGCGATTGCCCCTGAGATAGTCGGTTACTTCGTCAAAGTGCAGTCCTAATTGTTTGACTTCACCTTTGAGATTGAGAGCGCTTTTGAGGTGGGCGTTGACGTCAGCGTCTACGGCGACGACAAAAGGATTGCGCGCTGCCAGATACTGGATAAATCCAGCGGCTGTGGTGGTTTTGCCAGCGCCACCTTTACCTAAAAATGCAATTCTCATCTATTTACTCCTTATCTCGATGACAGATGCTCAAAGCTCTGTGCTGCGTTTAATTTGTGGGGTTGTTTGTCATTGCATTGTCTGCAAGTGCCAAATATTTCCAGTACGTGATTGCTTACGGCAAAGCCGTAGTCTCTGTATATCTCTTCTTCTAAAAGCTTTTCTTTTAGTATTTGCCCGCTGCCGTTTTTAGCAGTGTTGCTCATTCTGGTGTGTTGATTGCAAGATTTACAGACCAGATGATGCTGTTTTTCGCCTGGTCTGACCATTTCGTATTGCTTCTCTTCGTTGCGCACTAGCTCCTGGACAAGACCCAGACGTGTGAGCAATTCTAGCGAGCGGTAGACAGTAGTCAGTCCGGGCGCTGCCACTGGACTTTTTAGTTTCATTCTAAAAGCTAACTCTTTAGCCGAGACAATTTCTCTAGCTTCGCTAAGCTCTTGTAAGACCATTTTGGCGCCTTTAGGTAAGGTCTTGCGGGTACCTGTAAGACGACTTGTGATCATTTTGCACCTCCCCCGCAGTTTGTGCCAATGTCAATTGCCTTGAGTTCACAAGCGATGGTCTCGATTATCGGACCGGAGAGGTTTTCGGGATAGCCATAGAGTTTTATTACTGATTCAGTCTGGCCTGGTAGTGCATTTTGTGCCACCACTTCTGGTTTTAACCATTGCAAGGTGAGGATATCGCCAAAAAGCGCAGAGCTACCCTCATAGTATCCGTATAGCGGCAAGTAACTGTGGAAAACAAACCCAGCTTTTTGTAGATGCTGAGCTAGAGGGAGAGCTTCGCCGTTGTGAGCGGGGATGCGCACCAGGATAAATCTTTTGTCTTTGGCTTTGAGATCGCTTATGGTCTTATCGATAGAGGCACTATCAAAAACAAAATTTTGTTTGTAGATGATATAGCTATGACCAAAACCCTCTTTTAGTTCAACATCAAAGTCGCTCTCAGCGCTGGTTTTACTATCTTGAGCCGGACCGGGCTGAGTAGTCAGGTCAGATTCACTTCTAACTGTGCGGTCCAGAGTGTCTTCAAACTGAAACAAAATCGACTCTACCAGTGCTTTGTAGCGCTGTGGTACATAGCTGACACGGCTTGATAGCAGGTCTGAGACGATAGTTAATTGTTTTTCGTCGAGTCTTTGATAGGTCGATGAAGCAGAGAATCTGGCCTGGGCTTCTACAACTTTGTGTTGTACCAGGTCGATGCTATCGCCAAGACCTCGACCGAGATTGGCTCTCAGTTGTTTTACTCGACTGACCAGTTTGCCTTGCAGTCTCACCACCCATAGTACCGACTCCGGATGGTCCTTAAAAAACACCCGGGGATACTGACAAAAGCCAAAGCCACAGATGTTTTTGTAGCCAGCTCTGATATGTGCTGCTTGTGAAGCCAGACTGTGGGTAACAAGCTCGGTGGCGTTGACTGTAAAGTCGCTTAAATCCACAAGATCGCGCAAGCCCTGCACAATTTTAGAGCCCAGTTTGAGTCCGCGGCTGGGCATTGCTACTGCCATGCTATTAAATTCGACATGATAGGGGCTCAGTCGATCCATGACCATTGCACCAGCACAGGGCTGCTGTTCGCCGCTTGCGTCTACCGGGCAGGCGATGGCAATTGTGCGCTCACCAGCACTGATTGTGGCTTCCACGCCTTCTTTTGTAAATAAATCGCTATCCGGATAAGCCTCATGACCAGGGGCTGACACACCGCCAGCGCCAAGCGCGCTGACATACATGTTAGCTATTTGGGCTGCGTATTTGCCATCATCTTTTGCTACAGCAAAGACTTTGACCGTTTCTACTGGTTTGTCTTCGACATAAATAGACTGATTGTTGTTATCTGTTTGTGTGGCTTGAGTCATGTTTCATTCTCTTCAGGCAGGTTGTGCTTGCAGTGAGTAGGCATTTTGCAAAAGCCTGGCCAGATTGTGACCATTGGCGCCGGTGACATTGCCACCAGGATAGGTACCAGCTCCACAGATGTAGAGGTTTTCAAAGGGGGTGTGATAATGAGGATAAGTAGGCAGAGTGCGGTTTTCAAAGCTAAAGTCCTGAGACATTGGCATATGCCAGCAGCTCAGGCTCAAGTTATTAAAATGCGATTTGAGTTTATTGGGTGAGACTATATACGAGTCAATAATCAGTTCACCAAATCCAGGTGCATATTGACTGATGATATCAATGACAGTGGCGCTCAAATGAGCATCGTCAGTTTCAGTCCATTCTCTTAGTTTTTGGGCGTTGTCTTTATCCTGGAGATAGGCCGGGACAAAGTGCACATCGACAGTCAGCACTTGTTTTTTCTTGTCAGTTTCTGCCCCGTAGACAAGTTCGTCTTCAAGAGTGGGAAAGGCCATAGTCAGCATCAAGTCTTTTGGCAAAATGCCTTTTGGTACGGTGGCACTGGCTTTAATTACTTGATCTACTTTGGGTGCAATAACGAGTACACCTTTGTGATTGTGACCGATTGATTTGAGTGTGGTTAGCTCAGGCAAATCTTTGAGCAGATAGTGCAGCTTGGCTGCTGAGACTTTGGGCTGATTGGCTCTGAGATAAGCCTGGATGCCTGAGGGCACATACTCGGGCTCAATTAGTTTTAAAAATAGAGTGTGCAGATCGCTAGCGCATATAACGATATCAAAATCGTGCTTTTGACCGTCAATGGTCTCTATCTGTTTGACTCTCTCGCCTTCGATTATTAGTTGCTTGACTGCCTTGTCTGTGAGTATTTTGACGCCATTATTTTTGCAAGACTGCTCGACTGCTTGAGTGACTTTGCCCATGCCGCCTTTGACCTGACCCCAGGCACCAAATATGCCAAGAGTGCTGGCTGTACCATGATGGATACAACCAAAGACCGAGCCCGGTAGGTTGGCAAAACCAGGAGTGCAAGTAGCTGCTACTGCCTTAAAGGAGTCAGCACTAAAATACATACCGGCCAAATCCAGTAGACTGCCTTTAAATATCGTGCTAGCTATTTTATCGAGACCGGCTTCTAGCAATAGTTTTTGGTAGTCGTCGCTATTGATTGGTTTGAGGTAGCGGGGATTTACTATCGCCGCAGCTTTTTGGATGTCGCCCCAAAACTCCAACCAGCCTTTTTTGTCTGCCTCAGTCAGCCCTTCCACATGCATGGCAGCAGAGCCTTCACGTGGATAAGAGACATATTCGCCATCTGGCAATAGCACGATTTCGACTGGATCAGTCAAATAGGGCTGCATGCCAAGCTCAGTCAAATTGAGTTCTTCGGCGATTTCGGGACGCATCATGCCAAAGTAACTGGCTACTGACGATACCGATATATCAGAATTTGCAAACGGTTTTTCGTTGACACAAAGTCCGCCGGTTTGCTTGTTCTTTTCAAATACTGTCACGTCAAAGCCAGCGCGCCCCAGATATGCAGCTGCGACCAGACCGTTAATGCCGGCTCCGATAATTGCTACTTTTGTCTCGCTAACGCCTTTCATCTACCTACCCTGTGCAACTGGCCAGTACATCTACAAATTGATCAACATCGTCTTTATCGTTATAGAGGTGCATGCTCACTCTGATAAAGTCATCCTGGCTTTCGGCTTGTTCACTCAAATAAGTGCAGTGATCGCCAGAGCGTACAAAGATTTTGTCTTCATCGAGAGCAAAACTAAGGTCTGATGAGCTTAGTTGTTCAAAGCGAAATGACAATATGCCCCAGCCGTGGAAGCAGCCGCAGATGCCTATGCCAGGGGCAAATTCAATGCCAGGTAATTCTTTTAGTCTTTGCCAGAGATAAACTGTCAGCTCGCTAATATGGCTCTCTATATTGTCGATGCCGATACTGTCGATATAGTCCGCAGCCTTAGCCAGAGATAAAATTGCCGGGATATTTTGGGTGCCACTCTCCAGCAATTCAGCCATATTATCGTGCTTTATCGTGTATTGGTCTTGACCGAGTGAGGCTTTACTCTTGCCGCCAAGTTTAAAAGGTTTGATCTGTCCATTTAGTCTGGGGTTGATATAAAGCACACCAACACCGGGGGCAGCAAACATTTTGTGACCACTAAAACTAATAAAGTCGACTGGCAAAAGCTCAGCATTTACTTCGGTATGACCCACTGATTGACTGGCATCAAGGCTGATTACGACATCAGGTCCGACAATTTGTCTTATTTCAGTTACTTCCATATCCAGACCAAAGACATGGTGCACATGCGCTAGAGCAATTACTCTGGTTTTGTCAGATAGTGCTTCTTTGATGCTTTTGAGGTCGTAGTCGCCGACTTCGTGGATATCAAAATGTTTGATTACTATGGCTTTGCCCTGCTCTTTGAGCAATGCCTGGACGTTATACCAGGGCAGTACAGCTGATTTGTGGTCTTTAGGACAGAGCAAGACCTCGTCACCATCTTGGAGATTATGGAGAGCCCAGGCATAGGTCACCATATTGAGACTCTCAGTAGCACCAGAGGTAAAGACTACTTGCTCTCTATCGGCTGATATAAAGTCGGCGAGTTTTTTGCGGCTGTCATTGATAGCGCTCTCCAGCTGACTACTCCAGCTATAGGAGGCACGTCCAGCATTGGCACATTGATTTTGGTAGTAGTCGCTAATTGCATCTAGTACCACCTGTGGTTTTTGGGTGGTGGCGGCATTATCAAAATAAATCAAGTCTGGATGTTTAGCAAACAAGGGGAAGTCGGCTTTGCATGTTTTTGCATCAAAGCCAACTTCTGTTTGTTTGTTGCTATCAATCGAGCACTGCATGCTAGCTACCTGTACCCACAAGCAATCTACGTCCGCCCGCTTGTTTGGATTTTTCGGTGGTCATGCCAGCATCTCTCCAGGCGACAAAGCCACCGGTCAAGCTATAGCAGTCCACACCGCGTGCCTTAAAAAATGCAGCAAAGCGTTTGCTTACTTCGCCAGTGGGACAGACCAGTACAACCTTTTGATCGTTGGCAAAAGGCACGCCCATGTCGGCGATGTCTTCGAGGTTGTCGGTAGGTATATTGATTGAGCCGGCAATCCGTGATGCCTTAAAGGCCAGTGAGCCGCGCATATCTACTACTTGTAGCTCTTTGTCGCCGCCTTTGACCAGTTCTGAGAGCTGGTCTACATCTACTTCTGGGGCTTGTTCTGCGTCTTCTTTTGTGACTGCTTTGACCGAATCTTTTTTGACAGACAGACCAAAAATCTCTGGTTTGTTCTTTTGCAGATAGGACAGGTACCATTCCACTCTGTCGCAGACAATAAAGACACAGTTATGTTTGCGTGTCAAAGTAGCATCAAGTGGTTTTAGATACTTCATCGCCGCAGCTAAGCTGCCGCCGCCGGTTGGTCCAGCCAGGATGCCACATTGACGTATCAGTGTGAGCATGGCGTCGATTGATTCATCCATTGATACTTCGACGATATCGTCATAAAAGTCTTTTCTAAAGAGACCGACTTCGTACATCTCATCGACGTTACGTATACCTGGGAGCAAATGTCCTTTGGAGGCAATGACGCCGACATTTTTCATCTCAGGATTTTTTTCTTTGAGATAAGTACCAGAGCCCCTGGTGGAGCCAGTAGTACCAAGCCCGCCGACAAAATAGTCCACCAGACCAGCTCCAGCATCATCCAGGTCTTTTTGGATTTCGGTGCCTGTGGAGTGATAGTGAGCGTGGATGTTTTTTTCGTTGGTGTACTGCGATGTATGGAAATATTTGCCAGGATTGGCCGACATTATTTGTTCGATAAAGGTAATTGGATCGTTTGGATCGGTTGGGTCTGGACATTCAGAGAGACCTGGCAGTTCGTCTACTTCGGCTCCGACCAGTTGCAAGATTTGTTTGACTTCGCGCACTTTGATGCGGTTGGTGACAATTTTAAAAGGCACTCCGTATACAGAGCAGACCAGTTGCATCGCTTTGGCCATATTGCCACTGCTTGACTCGATTACAGTCTTGCCTTCTTTTTTGATGTTTTCGATGTCTTCTTTCAGAACATTCCAGGCACTCTTATCTTTGACTGAGCCAAATGGATTGAGCAATTCCAGTTTGGCATAGAGATTGATATTTTTGAGACCGTGGACTTCTTGAGGTATTTCAAAAAGTGGTGTGTGACCGATTAAATCAGTGACGTGTTTGACGAGCATTGTCCTTCTCCGCAAATCTAAGTGACGCTACAAAAAATTTTTAGGGCAAACATTCCCAATAAGGCACATATTGTTTGTCCATGACCCAGCTGAACTCTCCGTTGCGCTCCATTACAGCGACCTTTTCGGCTACAGGTTGCATGATTGAGGTGGAGGCAGAGAAGTCCATAAAATAACCAGCAGAATTGACGAATATCACCAGGTCACCTGCTTGAGGTAGTTTATCTAGATAGGTCATATGGCGATAAACAAGGTCGCTCTCTAAGCAGAGGTTGCCGGCAAAATAGACGCCATAAGGTCCATTTTGATTTGTGTCAGCATTGTCTTGATTGTTTGAGACAATAATTGGATCGACAAAGATTTCCTGGTCCAAAAACGAAATATCTTGACGCTTCATATTGAGGCAGACTATGTGCTCACCGCGGCTGCTTTTGCGCACAGAGTTGACGCGGGCCACAGTGATGCCGGTCTGATCCACCAGCGACCGGCCTGGCTCAATCCAGAGCTCAATCATATTGTCGCGCAGGATGCTGCCAGCAGTAACATCACCGAGATTGGGAAATCTCTGATTCATAAGCTCGGTGAGAAACTCTCCACCAGTTTGTGTATCAAAATAGCTATAGCTATTAAAGTTGCCTTTGAGTTTGCCTTTGTCCGATGACATACCAAAGTAGTTGTTGTGCCAGGTCATTGATTGCCTTGTGCCCAACACAGTTTCTCTCAGGGCTGATGTGTATTCATTCCACTGATCTTCGCTTTCGAGATAGTTGACTTTATAACCACCACCGATATTTATCACTCTTGGTTCAAAATCACGAGAGAGCGCTTCTTCAAAAAGCTCCATGCAGTTTTCCATGGCTACAGCTCTTTCTAGCACACTGACTGTATCCAGGTGAAAGCTAAAGCCCATAAAGTCGATGGCTTTGCGATTGGCTTCGAGGATATCAAAGGCAGTCGTAACTTCCTTTATAGGTATACCAAAGCGGCTACCTTTGTTGAGAAACTTACTGTGATTGGCTTCAAACCCGCTCAGGCGCAAAAGAATGCGGGTGGGTTTTTTGTGCTTGATGGCAGCTCTCAGACTCAATATCGAATTGAGTTCCCAGAGACTATCCACGGCAATTATCACTCCCTGCATAATAGCCAGACCTAAGAATTCAAGATTTTTAGGTCCGGTGGCTTCTATGCGTGATGAGTCAAACCCTGCTCCCAGTGCATGTCTTAGCTCTTGAGCGGAGCTGACATCGAGATTGGCTTCTTCTACTGCTAGCTGTCTGACCAGGCTATCTGATTGATTACACTTGTGAGCAAAAAAGACTTTGCCTATGACATTGCCATCGCTAAATGCTTTGCGAAAGTTTTGCACATTGTCATGGACAAGCTCTGGAAAAAGAATATTGAGCGGACTGCCAAGTGCTTTGACCAGTTGTTGGAGTGTGCTCTTTTGCTCGATAAAGCGGGCTATGGTGGGATGCACTTTAGGACTGAGAGGTAGCTTTTTTAACGCTACCACAGGCTTGGCAATGTCCCTGGATTTAGCCTCTGGCTCTTGTGTAATCATTATTTTTCCTGATTATTTGCTGGCAATAGCAGCAGTTGGAAGTACTTTTTGGTAGCTGAAGTCTTGATCCAGACCGCTATCGAGTTTGGTGCCAAAGTAGTCATCGAGCCAATCTCTGCAGACTTTGGTGTGAGTCATGCGCAGTCTCTCTAGATAATCAGTCCAGTTGCGTTTTTTACTCATCAAAGTATCCAGGACCTTTTCGAATACTACTTCTTGTTCTTTCATGAAGTCATCGAGAGCTTCTTTTTTGCCTTGTTCGAAGCGCTTGAGGTGGCGGCTCTGCGGTACAACACCGATGAGACGATCCTTTTGCACATGCTTGAGGATAAACAACTCGTCTTCTGGAGTATCGACTTTGTTGGCAATGACATAGGTACGGTCAAATAAATGTGGCGCTACTGCTATGTAGTCGAGATAAACCTGGACTGATTTTTTTGTTGGTTCAACAACAAAGACGTTCATGTCATAGGCAAATGACAGTGATGTGGCGACATTGTCTGTGCCGGCTGTGGTATCAGCCACAACAAAGTCCTCTTCGCCATCGAGCAGGTGGTGGAAGAAAGATTGTAAACCAGTCAATTTGACGTGATAGCAAGCGCCACCGACATCGCCTTCTTTATAGGTGCCTACAGTCAGGAGTGAAATATTGCCACTCTTGAGAGCGTATTTGCTAATCAGAGGATCTTTGGGTGAGACAGAAATGAATTGTGAGCGAGTGGATGGCGGAGTGGTGCCGACCATGCAGTTATCACCCAGGTCAGTACGGCTGCCCTTAAGATAATTGATAATAGCTTCGCGCTCTTCGCCAATCTCGTATACATCACCGGCCCAGTCCGTGCGATGCAGTGCACCCTTGAGGTGGGCATTGACGTCGGCGTCGACAGCCAGTACAAATGGTTTTTTTGCCGCTAGATAACGGACAAAGCCTGCTGACGTAGTGGTTTTACCGGCACCACCTTTACCCAGGAAAGCTACTCTCACCTTACCTCCTTACTGCTTGCATTTGCAATTTTGTTTGTATCTTGATTTTGTCTGCGCATTCTGGCGCTGCTTGGTATGCGGCGTACTGCGCTGATATCGTTTTGACTGTCAGGACTGACACTCGATAGCACCTTAAACCATGGCAAAAGAGCAGCATCAGTAAAGTGATAACTGGCTCTTGGTGGCAGGACTAATAACTGGTCTGAGGCCATTTCTTCGTAAAGCGATGGGCAGGCTCTGACAACTTCAATGCCTTCGTCATACAGACCTTTTACTACGGCCTGCGAGAGATATTCGCTCAATAGCACCACCGGTAGCTCCACTATATAGTCATAGTTTTTGAGCAGTGGTTTGACATAAGTCAAAAGCCTGGAGCGGTATTCTGGCGATTTGAGATAGGCCGCTAGATGGCTCAAGGCCTCATGGAGAGAGACAGGCGAGAGAGCTAGATTGCCTGGCTTAGTTTGACAATCTCGGATGTACTGACTGACTGTAAACTGAAACTGTTTGTCATCAAGAGCCCAGGTCAAATCAGCTGTATGCTTGAGAATATTCCAGATCCAGGCAGCGGTGACGCGGTGATTGCCGTCTGCCACCAGTCCCCATTCGTTGATTACAACTGGTGCAAAACCTCGTCCAGCGAGATTGATGATTTCGTCAAAGAGACGCTCGCGCACACAAAACTCTGTGGCTTTAATGGCGCCAAGCGGCATGAGCGATACTTGCACATAGTTGTCGGCAAAAACACCAGCGGCAAAACTGTGTAAGTTGAGAGACTGCGCCTGGGACATTTGCGAGGCGATTGATTCCAGCTCAAAGATAAAGGGCAAAAGATTATTGCCAGTCAACTCTGCTTTGTGGCTCTGGTAGAGTTGAGCTACCGCTGTGAGCGCTTTGCTGTGGTAGTGCGGCTGGTCAAGCTGACATTGGTACCAGGCTTTTTTGATTTCAAAGAGGGCGATTTCGAGATCTTCTAGCTCGCCATAGCTATCGTAGAGCGCTAAAGATTTTGAGACGGCTAATTCTAGAGCTTTTAGAGCCAACTCTTGTAAGTTTTCTTGAGCAATGTCCTTTTGGTTTTCTTGTGCTTGATACAAAAAGCTCAGTGTTGGTTTGGCGATATTACTCCAGCTCCACGCTTCATCAGACTTGATGGCCAGCGAATAGAGCGAATATTTGGCACTCGCGTCAAGCAGTCTGGCGCAAGCTTTTTTATCAAAAGAAAGCATGTAGCAAAATTGATCAAATAAGAGATTGCCTCTCATTACTTCATGGCAGCCAGCTCCACCCTGACCCGGTATTGTCTTGCCCGGAAAATATGAAGGCAATTCGTCAGTGTTCTGATTTAGAGCTGCTTTTAGTCTTATGTCAAAAAAGACTGAGCTGGTTTCAACTTGTGCTTCGATGCTAGCCTGGCCAAAATTAAGTGGCGCACTGGTTACCACTTTGATTTGTTTTTGTTCTTGATAGGCGCCAATGGATGGCAATGAGCAAGCCAGTCCACGTATCTTGTCGTGCACTGTAAAATCTATAAGAGTTGATTGCTTTGCTGCTTCCATTGACTCAAACAGCTATCGCTGTTTTCTCCTTTCTTTCAGGATAGGTCTCGACCAGACGGTCCAGCCAGGCTTGCATCTTGCTAGCATATTGAGCAGCTTTTTGTGGATAAAGGCTTGCTGCCTGGTCGTAGAGTGCGCTTAATAAGTCATAGGTTGTTAGACCTGGCTTGTAGCTGTAGAGGTTAAAGAGACAAAAACTAGCGAGGATAATTTCTTCTGCTTCTTTGATTTGATTCTCTTCCAGCGCACTTAGAGCTTGTTGTATCAAGTCAGCTTTGATTGACTCAGTAAAAGCTGGTTTGACAAATTGACAGTCGTTATCGAGAAACTGTCCCTTAATAAGGTCCGCCAGATAGCCATTGACATAACAATCGATCATCAGATGCAGACGCGGCTGAGAGCCAAAGTTGCAGGCACTGTGGATAGTTTGTTTGGGATTTAATTTCCAGAGATAGCCCTGCTTAAAATGTACATTGACGTCAGGACTGACAATAAAAGCTTGATCGTTTGTAATCAAAGGTAGGTGCAATCTATATCTTGGTACTTCTTCAAGATAGACAAAGTCTCTGTGCTCGTGTAAAAAGGTACCGGGATCGAGTCTTAGTAGTCTGGCACCCATTACTTCCAAATTGCCGCTGGTCAAAAATTCTTTGATGGCAGGCAGTTTGTGGAGCAGTGGAGTAATCTGCGGACTACGGCAATCACGGTAGTCAAAATTTTGTTGTTCACCGGTGTGGTTGAGTAGTGTGGCTACTTTTAGTCCAGCTGAGGCGTACTCTGGATAAGGCTCTTGCCAGATTGTCTCCAGCTCTTCTTTTAGCTCCACCACTTGATTGACCATAGTGGCGTAAATAGCAGCATCTAGTTTTTTGAGTTGAGCGATATTTTCTAACATCATTTGGCTCTTATATATGGATTGGTCAGGGGTTATGATATCTGAAAATGGTTTCCAGATTTTTATTATGAGAACTCATAAATGCGAATCGTTTTAAATCTGCAAACCGTTGTTTTGTCTCAGAGGTGGTATTTCGCGGACTTCAGTCGCTGCTTGGCAGCTCTTGCCGTTTTGCAAGTTATTGAGAATATGTCTCAATAACTCTACTGGTTAGTTTATATCCAGAACCAGAGAGTGGTACCTTTGTTTTCCAAACATTGAGGGCAGATGAGCCGGCTCTCATCAGGGCATTGCCGGTGGTGCGCTCTGGTATAAGTGCCATCATTGCCAGATCCGATGGTCTGTTTTGATTTATTTGTGTTGGATTTTGTATTTTGAACGAGATTGATAAGCTGAAATTAACTGAGAACAGCTCCTTGAGCCAGGATTTTGACCCTGCTCAAGCTATAGCCGGACTTACACTTTTGATGGCGCTGGCCTACCTATCCCAGGGGATGGCTCAGCATTTTTGCTTGCTCAGTCAGCCGCTCAATAATTATCTCAAGACTACGATGAGCTTTGATGCAGCTAAAGTGGCTTCTATTCAGGCTTTGTTGATGGTGCCCTGGGTGGCTAAGCCAGCTTTGGGCTTGCTTAGTGATTGTCTGCCTGGTCCTGGCAATGGCCGACTCAACTATTTGTTAGCGGCAAGTTTGCTTGCCGCTGCTGGATATGGCGGGGCTTGTTTTTGTATTAGTGTTACTCCAGTTTTTAGCGCACTTTTACTTATGGCCACTAGCGGCATGTCTTTGACGACAGTCGTAGTAATCGCATTAACAGCACAGGACAAAGCGCAGTCCCGCGCTTATCTGGGTTTGCAGAGTGTTTGTTATTACCTGGCTAATATCGTCGCTCTTTATCTGGGAGGTCTACTTGTCGCTCATAGTAGTCCTACCATTGCCTTAAGTCAGGCGCTGGTACTATCGGCGGTGATGCCTGGTCTGTTTGCCTTTTACCTATATGTCAGGTATTACAGGACAAAAGCAGCAATATCACCCGCCTCCATAAAAGCGCCAGCGCTGACAGAGTTTTTTAGTACTTTAAAGACACTGCTTGCCCAAAGATCCTTTGTCGGCACTATGCTCTTTGTTTTGTTTTGGAATTTTTGCCCATCTATGGGTGTCAGTCTCTATTTTTTTGAGACCGATAAGCTCCATTTTAGCCAGCAATTTATCGGTACTCTTGGCGCAATCTCGTCATTTGGCTTTCTTTTGGGCTCTCTGATTTTTAGATTGACTATGACTGGTACCAGAGGTAGTGGCAATGTCTATCTTATGATTGCTATCGCTTGCCTCGTCAATGCTTCTTATTTGCTTTTGCGCAATGAGACCTCGGCGGTGATTATTGAGCTTATGCGCGGCGTTAGCGGCGCAATTTTTACTCTTAATATCTATAGTCTTGCAGCTCGAGTGACACCGGCACGTTTTGCCGCCGCTATGATGGCGTTCTTTTTGTGTTTATACAATCTTGCTGGCGAAGTAGGGATAGTTTGTGGTGGTTATATCTACAGCCACTGGTCAATGTGGGGGCTTTTGCCACTGGTGATGGTATCAATTGTGACCACTCTTTTAAGTGTCTTTTTTGTGCCCTGGATTTTTAGTGACGAGAGTGTGCAAAAAATTAATTAGAGCTTTGGGCGGTAGTCAACCGGTGCTCAGGACTGATTGTCTGGGCACTCTTATATTTAGTTGATGGCTTGTCAGTTGGCGCCAGCCAAACTGGTCTGTTTCTAAGATGTGACTTAGTGCCCGGTCTCGTCTAGAATCTATTTTAGGGGTAGTAAAAGAGTAGGCCTGGAGTAGGAAGAAGTGGAAGGACTCGGTCCGGCACAACCGGATGGTCTCAAGCAGGACAGGGCATTTAAGTCCAAGTCCAAAAAACGTAGCGTGGTCCTGATGGACCGCGATATAGCTTCGCTTCTGGAGCTTTATTTACACCGCACAATTTCATCCAGTCAACTAGCCCGGCTTTGTTTTCCCGATATCAGCTACGAGACAGCCCGCAAACGCTTGAGACGCTTGCAGCAGGCCGGTTTTACTGGTGGTGCCAGCAGCGGCCGCATGGAAGGCCGTGGGCGCCCTGAACTGATTTATTTTTTGACTGCTGCCGGTGCTCGCGCCCTGGAGCATCACAAGGGTATCAGCTGGGAAACCATCCCCACTGGTCCACCCCATACTTATCATAAAGAGCATTTTTTGCGTCTTGTCGATCTCAGATTGGCTCTTGAGGACGCTGAGCATCAACAAATCATCTCCAATCTCGAATTTGTCACCGGGCGAGAATTTTGGAAAGAACTGGGCGGCGATTTGACTGAAGCAGAAGAACAAGCTGATGCCACTATCGGCTTTAAGTACATGCAGGGCGATATGCCGGCAGTACGCATTTTGCTCGAAATCGATACTGGTAATTTTCGCCAGACTCGGCACTGGGAGCCAAAAATAAGAGCATTTCTCAAGACCGGTCTGCCTATTTGGGTAATAACCGGCAGTGCACCGCGCATTTTTACTTTGCGTAAATGGACCCAGCCACTGCTGGATGAGGCCGCTGTGGGACCGGGCAAATGTGTTTTTGCTGTCTACAACGAAATCATCGAAAAGGGTGTTTTTGGCGCCCAGTGGCAACGCACAGACGGCACTTTTACCGACCTCAGACCTCGTTAGCTCCCTGCTCTGGTTTGATTGCTCCATTTAGCAGTTCTTCGGCAAAATGACAGGCCGAAAAGTGCCCTGGGGTGATTTCTCTTAGCGCCGGCAAGTCTTTGCGGCAAATATCTCTGGCAATCGGGCAGCGCGTATGAAAAGCACAGCCAGAAGGTGGATTGGCTGGACTGGGCAGGTCGCCTGTAAGAATAATGCGATTGGAGCGGTCAAAGTCTGGGTCCGGCACTGGCGCTGCCGAAATAAGCGCTCGCGAATAAGGATGCAGTGGTTTTTGGTAGACCTCGTCGCAGGGACCTAGCTCCACGATGCGACCCAGATACATGACAGCAATGCGGTCACTGATATAGCGCACAACATCCAGATTGTGGGCGATAAACAAATAAGTGAGGCTGAATTCTTTTTTGAGATCCTGGAGCAAATTAAGTATCTGCGCCTGCACACTGACATCGAGTGCTGAGACTGGTTCATCGGCGACAATTAGTTTGGGTCTTAAAGCCAGCGCCCTGGCAATACCAATACGCTGTCTTTGTCCACCCGAAAATTCATGGGGATAGCGGTCCAGCATTTCTTTGCGCAGTCCCACGAGTTCAATCAGTTTTTCAGTTTCTTCTCTCAGTTTTTTGCCAGATGCTACACCGTGGACAACCAGAGGCTCTGCCAATATTTGTTCGATTGTCATGCGGGGATCAAGGCTGGCGTATGGATTTTGGAAGACAATTTGCATCTGCCGACGCAAAGGCTTCATCGCTCTTGCATCGAGTCCCATAATCTCTTTGCCTTCAAAGGTTACTTCACCTGTGGTGGCATTCATCAGACGCAGCATTACTCGACCCAGGGTGGACTTGCCACAACCAGACTCGCCCACAAGCCCCAGGGTCTCGCCCTCGATGATGTCGAGGTTGACACTGGTCAATGCTTTGACCGCACCCACTTGCTTGTTAAAGAAGCCTTTGCGGATGGGGAAGTGTTTTGTGAGATTGCGAATCTGGACCAGTGAACTTGTCATTATCTCAAATTAGTCGGTAGTTTTGACACTTATAGAGTTTAGTCTATCCGCTAATTTTGACAGAAATTTGGAAGCTGCGTGTGCACTTTGTGAATTGGCAGGAGCCTTATGGCAAACATGGCTGGCTAAGTTGATAGGGGTGCCACAGCACTCGTGCACTTTGTGTACGCCACGAGTATGGCTGCGAATCAAATCACCGGCAGTCATGGGTGTCCTCACCACAGTGCCGTTCTTATCGGTCCATTCTTCGGCAATGGCTTTTTGATCTCTGGCATGAGCATGCAATTTGCGTGCCAGTGTCTCGCTATTGTCGCCGTCAAAGCCTTCGTAGTGGCCCCAGAGGTTTTTGGTGATGCGATAAGGGCGTGGCTCTCTCAAAAATACGTACCAGAAGACCGTGTACAGTATGAGAAGCTCAAAGGCAATGATTGCAATGCCAAACACAAGGGCCTCCTGGCTTAAGCTAAGCCGTGAGTTGAGATACCTTTTAATCGATCTAAAAGATCAGGTAGGGCGCTAGATAATGCCGAGTTTTAGCTTTGGGGTAGGCAATACTCGGTGTTAGTTGGTGGATGCACCCTGTATGAAAACGATAAAGCTCTGGTGAGTAAGCTTTATTATGCGAATATTCTAACGAAAGATTGCAAAAAAGCTACAGCTTTTTAATAAAATCAACGATGTCAAGCGGTTAATTGTAGCGCTCGTGATCTAACAGTGCACGGCGCTTGCAGATTTTTGCCGGTGCTTTGCCAGGCAGTCAAGTGAAACATTGAGCCGGCGGCTATATAGCCAATAGACATGTACTTATTGAGGCAACTCTTTACTATGATTTAGCTGTCCTTTTTGTGGAGTAAAAAATGCAGGAAAGCAAAATTGCAGTGATTGGCGCTGGCACCATGGGAGCATCAATCGCTCTGGCATTAGTCAGTGGTGGCTATCCTGTCTTGCTCAAAGAGACTGACGACAAATTTTTAGCCAAAGGCTTTGAAGTAATCGATCGTCTGCTTGCTTCTAAAGTCAAAAAGGGCATGACTGAAGAAGCCGCTAGCTCCTTGCGTCAAATGATCAGCGGCACAACTGTATATGATGATTTTGCCGAAGTAGACTTTGTCATCGAAGCTGCTTCAGAAAATATCGATATCAAACGACAGATTTTTCAAGATCTTGATCAGTATTGTCATCTTGAAGCAATTCTTGCCACCAATACTTCCAGTCTATCTATTTCTCAAATTGCTGGATTTACAAGACGTGCTGACAAAGTAGTGGGCATGCACTTTTTTAACCCTGCTCACATCATGAAACTAGTAGAAGTAATACCAGGCCTGGAGACTTCGCACGATACTGTTTTGTCTGCTCTGGAGCTTGCTACCAGTTTGGGCAAGCTCGCTATTAGAGTGGAAGAATGTGCTTCGTTTTTGGTCAATAGACTGCTTGGACGCTATATGAATGAAGCGCTCTTTTGTCTCGAAGAAGGTCTGGCTACAGTGGAAGAAATCGACCAGGCCGCTGTGGATTTTGTGGTGCCCATAGGACCACTGGCTTTGCGCGATATGAACGGTGCTGATATCGGTCTGGCTGTCGCTACTTTTAACTACAACGAATACGGACCGCGCTTTGCTGTACCGGCTTTGCTTGGTGAACTGGTCAAAGAAAATAGCCTGGGCCAAAAAACCGGTGCGGGATTTTATAGCTATGACAAAGAAACAAGAAAGCGTCAGGGAGTCAATCCAAACCTGGCCGCTATGCTCGAGCGGGCGCGCCAGACTGACAGCATGGGAGCTAGCAAGGGCGAAAAATTTAGCGCAGAAAGGCTCTTTTTGCCAATGATAAACGAAGCGTTTTTAGCTATGCAAGAACGCATCTGTCAGCCTGAAGATCTCGACAGAGCCCTGATGGCTGGACTGGGTATGCGCAAAGGACCTCTCACTATAGCCAGTGAAATGGGACTTGCTCAATGTTTAGCAGAAATTGAAAGACTGAGTCAGGTTTGCGGCGAGAGATTTAGACCAGCTCCCTTACTCAAACGATTTGTTTGGGCAGGACGTGCATCGGTGGTCTAAATTTGATGCTGCTCTTCTAGTTCACCGCCCACATTAAAGTGGTCGTTTACCCACATGGCGATGACGGAGCAAATGGCAGTGATTGACAGGCCTATTGCGTATTCCATAATTCCTCAACATTCCTCTGGTATGTCACTTGAGGCGCCCGTTTTGAGCTTAAGTTCCTCAATGACTCCTTATATACAGTAAATATCGTTTATCGCATCTTTGTTGTCTTTATAGCACTATCATCTATCAGCTCTGGCAAAGACGAGGTTAAGGAAATACTAGGACTTTCTTAAGGACTGGGCTTTTGCGGACCTATTGACAAGAGTTAATCTAAACTGTTTTGCTGACTGGCACTGCATTTGCTTGATTAAGGGGGAACACCCCTCTTTGCTTGTCGTCAATCCTTTCGTCAAGCTAATTTGAGCGGTACAGTATTGGCTTAGCATCCATACTTGAGCGCTAGTGCAGGACTCTTATGTCAAATCATCGCAAAGCAAAATTTACTGCAAATAAAATAATTGCACTGAGCTTAGGTCTAGTGCTCTCCAGTCCTTATTGTCTGGCTGCTAGTGGCAATACTGTCAATGGCCTGACGCCAGCTAACATGAGCCGCCTGGCTGACTTTGAAGAAGAAATCTACGGCGCTGCTCGTAAAAATCTCTCTAACGATGCCAGACTCGACGAGTTAGAGCTAAAACTATTGGGCTCGACCAAAAGCGGTAGCGACACTGTACGCCTCGAGCAAATTGCCAGTCTTATGCCCTCTACCAGGGCTGGCAGCACAGCACTTGTGCCTCGCGCTCCGTCCTTAGATAGTCTGCCTGTGCAGGCGGCACCGTTTAGAGACAATCCTCAGCAAGAATTACAAGACAAAAATAGCGAAGCCCTGGCAAACGCCCTCTCTCTTTATAGCAGCGGTCATACAGCAGAGGCACAAAAGGGACTCTCTGACATACTTAACGGCGATCCAAATAACTTTGATGCCCTCTACAATCTAGGCGTTATTTCTGAGAGTGCTGGTAATTTTGACCAGGCGCTCTACTATTACAAACGCGCTCAGGCAGTCAATGGCAAAGACAGTGAAGTAAATAAAGCGGTGCTTGCCCTGAGCCGCAAAGCAGCCGATACTCAAAAAACTTTGAGCGACAAAGCGCAGCAACAAAAACAAGCCAGGCTCAAACAGATGGTGCAAGAAGCCTCCGCTATGTACCAGGCTAAAAACTTTGATGGCGCCATCAGTCGCCTTACTGCTGTCGCTTATGAGGCTCCACGCGACGCCGATGTGCAGTTTGCTCTGGCTCAAGCTTATCGGGGTAAAGGCGATATCAATGGAGCCAGACATTTTATGGCTCAAGCATTAGCTCTAAATCCTCAAAACCAGTCCTATGCAAATGCCATGCGAGAGCTGCAAAACGCCCCTGCTGTTGCCTCAGGCGCTCCTGCCGTGGCACCATCTTACCGCGGCAACCAGATTGCTAGTAGTAGCAACGCTGCCACAGCTGGCGGACAAATCACACCTTTTGCTGGCTCTAAGGCCGACGAATACGCCGCCAGTGGTGGTCAATCTGGTTATGCCTCCACCAGTAGCTATCTTGGAGCTGGTAGTACCAGACTCAAAAGAGCTGTCACCTACGGTGTAGCTGGAGCTGCCGGTGCTGCTCTATTTAGTGCTTTTGCGCCAAGCTATAATGGTCGCAGCCGCTCATACAACATGGGTAGTGCTGCTCTCAAGGGTGGTTTACTGGGCTCCTTTCTTGGTTTAACCTTTGGTCGATAGCTCTCAGTTGCCATCTGGAACATTCAAACCCGCTCACCGTCAAAATCCCATGTGGTCCTAAGTCAAGTCAAATGTTTAAGTGTTGGAGATCTCAAATGTATCGCCCCGACAAAAAAAATATAGCTCTTTGCGCTCTAGTGGCAAGTGCTTTTTATTTGAGCACAGCTAGTGGTAGTGCTGCCGAGCCTGTCCTCAAAGGTAGTGTCAAACTCAACGGTGCTGGTCAGAGACTGGCCCGTCCTCAGAGTGGCGCTGCCACCACTGACGATACTATCCCTGTGGCTCCTTCCAGGCTCAGTGGCCGGGCTAATTCTTCTGGCGGTTTAGTCGACCCCAATTTATTTGCCGCTGTACCAGTCAGAGACAGCGCTCCATTACAAGGTAATACTTTTGCCAATCAAGCTGCTAACAGTAAATTTGATATTGGCGCTGAGCGCGGTAGTCGCACCCTGACTCTTGCCTGGGAAGCCTGGCACAAACAACTCAGTGCCGAAATCTACGCCCGCTGGCAAGAACTTGCCATGATTCGTGGTCAAGCCACGATGAAAGTAACAGTGACAAACGACCGCCATATTTATGCTGAGATTACCCAACCATCAGGCAAGCCTGCCTTTGATAGGATTCTATTTAAGGTAATTGATTCGTTGCAAGGCAATCCCGGATTGACCTTCCCCACAGGCTCGCAAAGACCATCTGTTAGTTTTGAAGCTGATTATATCGCCGACACCAATGTCAAAGGCGGCTATAGCTGGACTCACAACGACTACGAAAACGTCAAACAAAATTATTGAGCCAGTAATTTATTGAGCCAGTATTTCCATTAGCTGTTTGGCTCGTGCTTCTCTAGTGGACAGCTTGCCTTTGAGCTCATCGAGCCGCGCTTGCGCTGCTTGCGACCAGTCGCCTGGTAGTCTCACCGCGCTGCCTGTTATGGCGGCAAAGGGCACTATATAAGCGGCGTCACTCAGCGACAGCACAAATAACGGTGGCTGTTGCATAAAGAGCGATTTGATTTGATGATTGATGTCGTGGATAAATTCAGTGATAGTTTGGTCCAGATTGTTTTTGACAAACTCGGCACTGCCAGTGATTGTCTCTTTTTGCTCACCATCGCCAAAGTGCCAGATAAATTCGCTATCTGTTTGGCTGTCAGTCAAGATCATTGCATTAAGCGAGATAATTGAGAGTGCTCCAGTATCTTGACTCAGTCCAGTGGCCTTGACCCAGGCACAGAGTAATATCGCCAGGATAAACTCGCCTTTGCTTTTAAAGCGCTGTGTTTGTTTGCGCCAACCCGAGTCTATCCAGCTGATTATCTCGGTGCTTTCTTTGAGGTTGAGTGTGTTGGTCAGGGACTTTAGCACCAGCTCGTCGTTGCGCGAATCCAGCTCAATTAGTTTTTCCTGACTCAAGTGATGACCTTTGCGGTATTGCAAAAAAGCTTGCTCATCAATCTTATTGCCCAGATCCTTTGCCATCAAATACGGTGCTTCAAAGCTATATAGCTCGCGGCTTACTGTGGTGGCCTGTCTGGCTAGTTGGATTAAGTCGTCACTTGTTTGTTGGTTAAAGTCTGGCACGGGCAGGCGTTTGAGATCACCGACCTGATAATTTATGGTGGGATTGAGATCCTGAGCAAATGCCATAGCTAAGCCGCTGTTTAAATAAGCCAAAAGCAAATCTTCGTCTATTGTCTTACTAAAGATAGCCGAGCCGCCCACATCAAAGATACAGCCTGGAGGCATCTTGCGCACAGCCAGGGCACGCGAATTGACAAATGAAAAAGTGAGTCCGGCTTTGAAGTAAAAGTCTTCGTTTTTAACCACCCACTGGGTCTTACCTTTGAGATAGGGGTAAGACTGATTTACAGCTTCTTTGACGGCGGCACCGTTGTCCTGCCAGTAGATTACATTTTCGAGGGGATGATACCAGCGTCTTGTGCCTTTGCCTTTGATATATGGCAGCCAGTCTTTTTTATCTTCTTCGGCGATTTCCCAGATAAAACGTACAAATCTCTCATTGTCTGATGTTGCCAGACCTTGCTTGATATCAGCCAGGTTAGCCAGTCTGGGCAAAGAATTATAGAGCAGTGCGGCTGTTGGTGGTCGTTTAAAATTAAAAGTAAGACCGTTGTCGATTGTAAAATCAAGTTGCCTGCGCAGCACAAATGGTCCAGCTTTTTGACCAAAGCAAATTTTTTGTGCCCATTCTTTTTTGTCTTCACGACTGGTCCAGTCCATATAGTGGACTTCGCTTGTAATGTCCGGCTCAGACCGATTGACGGTAGTGACAACGATGGCGCTACTAGCTTTTTCGCCGCTCAATAGCGGAAAAACACCAGCTCCCATCTCGATAATATTATTGATTGTGGTTTTACTCAGGAGACTCTCTCTAATTGTTCTGGCACTGGGTAGAGAAAGTATTGAGCTTTGCGTGATAAAGCCGATTTTGCCACCAGGTTTGCACCAGGTCAGTGCCCGTGTTAAAAAACAATGTCCCAGCTCGTTTTGACAGCCGTTGTAGAGTTTTTTGAGTTGTTCTTTGAGTTTGCGATCGAGTAATTTGCGCCCCAGATAAGGTGGATTGGTAACGACACAGTCGTACTTGCTTTGCAAGATATGATCTAGCGGTAAATTGTCTGTCAATGAGCCTAACAGCGCTGTTGGAATATCGCTGGGGAGACACTGGATATGGTTGTTTTTAAAGCCTTCGCTGTCTATGCTTTGGCCCAGAGCCTGGGCGATAAGATAGACCAGAGTAACTGCTCTATTATCAAGATCGGCGCCGTAGAGATTATTAGCCAGAGTCGCTTCAAATGATTCTTTGAGAGTCAGACCCAAGCCCTGGTAAAACTGACAAAAAATATCGAGAGCACCAAAAATAAAATTACCAGTGCCCACACAAGGGTCCAGTAAAGTCACACTTTTGAGCTCGTCTAGTGAGCGGTGGTGAGTAAGAGCTGGTCCACGGGCTAGTGCTAGAGAGAGTATCAGCTTAACTACCCAATCAGGAGTCAAGACCTGGGTAAAAGCAATCAGCTCATTTTGCTCTGTTTGTTTTGCACCCTGGACGATAGATTTGTTTGTCAGTTTGCGTCGGGCTTGACTCAGCCCCTGATAGACTGTGCCTACAAAAGCAGCCCTTGTGCCAAAGTTCATGCGCGGACTGCTTTCGGTTTTGGCTATGAGAGTGGTGGCACTCTCAAGAGCGGCCCTGGCTGCACTCGTTTGCATCAGTCTGAGTCCGGCTTTGAGCCAGTCATACTCAGGTGGTGGATTTTGTTTGAGTCCAGCCAGTAAGTGACCGGCCTGCATAGTCACCACATCTGGTGTGATATCCTGCATTAATTGGTCTGCGCTAAATGATATATAGGTGGCACAGGTCAGTAAGAGCAGTGCTTCTAAGTCACTTGTATCGCTCAGGTCCTGATGCTCTTTGAGCCACAGCAGTATGTCTTTACTGAGTTTTCTGACCATTTTACGCTCGGCTGCAAGTGTAAGGTCATGACTTAGTAATTCTGCCTGCAAATTTCTACACCGTCTCGTGCAAGTCGCGGTACAAAAGCACTGGAGTTTCGGCTGTCAGAGCGCTTGTTTTAGCTGTTTCTGCCGCCGATAGTAGTAGTCCTAGTTCCAGGAAGTCTTCTGGTACACAGGCAGCACCAAAGGATAGAGACAGAGTGTTTTTGTCTACACCGGTAGCAAGTGGTGTTTTTGTCAAAGTGTTGACGATACGGTTGGCAAATACTCTGGCGCCTTCTCCCTTTGTATCGGGACAAAGCAAGGCATAGTCAAAAGATTCGTAGTGAGCCAAAAGGTCATTGTGACGCTTGGCTTGTGATATACGCAATACAGCTTCGCGCAGTGCCACAATAGGCATGGGCTCTCTGATTGAGCCATTGATGCCGCTTTTAACACGCATCTCAAAAATAATCACAGACAGAGGTGAGCCAGAGCGGTGCCCTCTAAAGTATTCTTGCTCCAAAAAATACAAAAAGGCAGGATAGTTAAACATGCCAGTGTCGCCCCGTCTGAGCGACATTATTACTTGTTGTACCACTGAGCTATCGACGGTCTTAGGCTCCAGTGCTGGCAGATTGCCGACACGCTTTTGTGGTGTGTTAAAGCCAGCCAGCCCGCATGTGATCATGTTGCACATGATAGGCACCCACTGACTGCGCAGGTAACCTAGCTTTTCTACGATCTTTTGAGTGCTCGATTTGCCATCGATAGCGTCATAAAAGCGGCGCTGCAAGACAAACTCTACTGGGATTGCTGGCTTGAGCAGAGCCTTAAGGTCCTCGTCCGAGATACTTGGTATGAGTTTGACCAGAGTCGCCTCTGGTCTAAAGCCAGAGTGCTTAAGAAAGTTATGCTTGTCGAGCAGCTGCGCACCTTGCATTATCAGCGAATCCAGGTTGTCGTTGATGGTGCGCAGTTTGGTCAATACTTTGGGCTGGAAGAAAAATCTGCCTTCTTTCCAGGTGACAAGTTCATAGATACATTCTGGTCCGCGGTTATCGGGAGATGTAGCGTGAAAGGGCTGTCCTTCAATAAAAAATACTTCGGCAGCGCCGCGCTCGCCTGCTATCTCCAGTCGTCCTGTCATTTTAGCCAGGCTGATTGACTGAAACAGTGCTGTTATCTGGACAAAGGCCAGGTCGCCATTGAGCACAGTGGCCGTGCGATTGAGCGAGCTTTCTTGACCGACTACAGCAGGGATTGGGATGGTGGAGCGTTGTTTGTCACCAGGCATATGAAAGAGCGCTTTGTCTTCGGCTTGCTCTTCTGTGCTCTTGATGGCGGCACTATTGCCGGTGCCTTCGCGCTCATTGAGTGAGACTTCGATGCGGTTAAATACCAGGAGGCTGTCGCAACTGGCAAAGTCCCAGAGATTTTGAGTTTGACCCTGGACAGCTACCGACATGGCCCATTTGGGATCGCCGCCCTGTGGGTCAGCGTGGGCAATGAGTTTGTATTCTGAGCCCTTTTTAGAGGAGGGCCAGATTACTTCCACTTGCTTGTCTTGATTTTCCAGAGCCCAGGTCAAAATCTGGTGAATAGCCGTAGCAGTAGGATTCCCCGGGAGGATTTGAATGGATTTGGCAGAGTAATGTTTCTCTTTCTGCATCAAATACTCAAAAATGAGCGCCCGGCCAGAGCGGCCGGGCGACAGTCACTACACTTTTGCTTTAGCCATATCATAGGTGATTGAGTGTTTGGCCATGCGGTCAAACGCCTCAGCCATGCGCGCTTTATCAAGGCAAAGCGACATGCGGATAAAGCCCTCACCATGAGGACCGTAAGCAGTGCCTGGTGGCACCACGATACCGGCTTTATCTAGCATCAAAGTGGCAAAGTCAGCTGAAGTCATACCTGGAGGTACAGGCAACCACATGTAGAAGGTTGCTTTGATCGGTTTGACTGGCCAACCCAGTTGAGTGAGACGCTCGACAGCGAGGTCGCGGCGCTCAATATAGAGCTTGTTGCAATAGTCGATATGATCGGTTGGTCCAGTGAGACCGGCAATCGCGGCTAACTGAATTGGCTTGAAAATATCGGTATCGATATTGGATTTGATTTTGGCGATAGCTTTGATTGCTTCGGCATTACCTACAGCAAAACCAATTCTCCAGCCAGTCATGTTGTAAGTCTTGGAGAGACTGTGCAACTCGATGCAGATATCCTTGGCTCCCTTAACTTGCATGATTGATGGTGCTTTGTAGCCATCAAAAGTCATTTCGCTATAAGCGAGGTCATGGCAGAGCAAGATGTTGTGCTTTTTGGCAAAGGCTACAGCCTTTTCAAAAAATGCTAAATCTGCAATGCCTGCTGTGGGGTTGTTTGGATAGTTAAACATCAAAAGCTTGGCTTTTTTGAGCACCGCTTCTGGTATCGCTTCCAGGTCGGGGATAAAGTTGTTTTCGGGGGTCAAAGGCATGTAATAGGGCTCGCCGCCAGCCAAAATGGTTGATGTGCGATAAACAGGATAGGCCGGATCGGGGATGAGGTTGATGTCACCCTTGTCGATAAAGGCCATGATTGTGTTGTGCAGACCTTCTTTTGAGCCGATCAAGCTGGTGATTTCGTTGACTGGATCTAGATCAAAGCCAAAACGCTTTTTGCACCAGGTGGCGATCGCTTCTTTAAATTCTTTGGTGCCGCCAAAGGGAGGGTAGTGATGGTTGGCTGGATTTTCCAGGGCATCATGCATGGCTTCGACTATATGACGGGGGGTAGGCTGGTCGGGATCGCCTATGCCCAGATTGATGACATCTACTCCCGCAGCAATTGCCGCTTGCCGTTTTTTATCTATTTCGGCAAATACATAGGGGGGAATAGATTTGAGTCTTTGTGAAACTTCCATGTGTCTGACCTTTGTTCGGAGAGCATTTGACAATACTATAGCTTCACATGAAGCAGCGCTACTGGGTCAAAGTAGTAAGCAGAGTTAACGATCTTCTTAATATGCCTTATTTTGTCAGGTCTTTTGAGCCTGGCAGGGCTTGCCACTACAATCCGGTTGCAAAGTGGGCGGGCGGCTGATTTGAAGATTGCAATCAAAGTCCGGGCGCGTCTCGGAGTGCCTATAATCTAATTTTGAGTTGACCTGGAGAGCCAGGCAGGGCGCACTGGTATCCGCATGAACCTTCAAATTACAGCCAAAAAATCAAGCTTTAGCCTGGCCGGCTTTAGTTTTGTCGTAATCGTGGCGGCAGCGGTGATTTTTGCCAGGCTGGGCAGTTTTCCCCTATTTAACCCAGACGAGGCCCTCTACGCCGAGCCAGCCCGCGAAATGCTTGAAATTGGGGACTATGTCACAACTTACCTCAATTACGTCATACGCTTCACCAAGCCACCTCTGGTTATCTGGGCTATGGCCTTTTTTATCCAAGTTTTTGGCGTTAGCGAGTTTGCCGTGCGCTTCTTTGGTGCTAGCTGCGGCGTAGCTCTAGTCGGTGCTACCTATGCAGCGGCCAGTCGTTACTTTGGCACAACCGCCGCTATTATTGCCGGGCTCAGCCTGGTCACCGCTCCACTGTTTGTGGGCACAGCCCGCGAGGCTATCACCGATATGCCCCTGGCGCTTTTTATGGCATGTGCTCAACTAGCGTTTTTTAGAGGTTTTGAGTCTAGCTCCCCGCGCTTTAGCTATCTGGGCTGGGTCATGGTGGGACTGGCTGTGATGACCAAGGGACCCGTGGGGCTCATTTTGCCCATGGCCATTTTGTTTGGCTATCATCTTTTGCGCGGCGATCTAAAAGAAGCATTTAAGCGTTACAAAGTCATCTGGGGGCTGCTTATTGTCGCCCTCATTGCTGTGCCCTGGTTTGCCGTTGAGATCTATGTCACCAAAGGTGCTTACTATCAGGAGTTTATTGTCAGAGAAAACTTCCAGCGCTTTACAGCCAATGTGGATGCTCACAAACAACCAGTCTGGTATCACCTGGCAGCCATGTTTGTCGGCTTTATGCCCTTTGCTATCTATCTGCCTCAAGCTTTGTGGCGCTTTTTGATCAAGTGTCGCAACATGGTGATTATGACTTTGAGTGCTGGCAAAGATACAAAGACCCGCTACGAGTTTGTCACGACCTATCTAAGACAGATGAGCATCCCGCAGTCTCTGCTCTTTTATTGCGCCATCTGGTCAATTGGCACTCTGGTGTTTTTCTCCATGTCGGTGTCCAAGCTCTTGCCTTACACTTTGCCTGCTTTTCCTGCTCTCAGCCTGATTATCTGTGCGGCCATCGATAACTCCATTAAGACCAAGCACTTTCGCAATCTGGCCTTCCCACTACTGCTCCTGGTGCTCGTTTACGGCGGGTGTGGCTTTGCTGCTCCGCTTATCACCGGACGCTTGCGTGACGCTCCACCAGAGCTAGTCAGTCAGGCCGTGGACTTTGTCAAATTTAGCGCTGGTTCTACTTTTGTCGCTATCATTTTACTCAGACTCTACAAAATGAAAGCAGCGATGATATTTTTTGCGGCGGCATCCTGTCTCGGTCTTACCTACTATGCTATGCGCATCATCCCGATTGTTAGTAATAAATGGGAAGGACCACTGACTGGTCTATCGCGCTATGCCGGCGAGAGTAAATTGCCAATCATTGTCTATGAAATGCGCAAACCCGGTGTGCCATTTTATGCCAGAAGAAAAGTCGAGAACATCAATGGTCAGGATGTCTTAAAAGCTCGCCTTAGCGGTCTAAAAGAAGCTTATGTCTTGACCAAAGCCAAACAGGTAAGCTCGGTGACTGCCCTTGCCGGGACCAAGCTGCAATGTCAGGACGGCGACTTTGCCCTTTTGTATTACGGTCCTTTAGTCGATAGTAAGCATTAGTTAGACCACTTGACCGGCCGCAAAACCAGACGCCCAGGCCCACTGGAAGTTATAACCGCCAAGCCAGCCTGTGACGTCCACTACTTCGCCAATAAAATACAGTCCTGGCACTTTTTTGGCTTCCATCGTAGTGGATGATAGGGCTGCTGTATCGACACCGCCCCTGGTGACTTCGGCCTTTTTGTAGCCCACTGTGCGCTCTGGTGCTATTTGCCAGTTATTTAAATTGGTCGCCAATTTTTCCATGCGCTTGCCATCGAGAGCCGCTAGCTGTCCGCTTACGCCCAAGTGTCTGGTAAAGTACTCAGCAAAACGCTTGGGCAAAAACTCTCCCAGCACATTTTTGACTTCTTGTTTGCCCCGACTTTGTTTTTGCTCCAAAAGTAGCGCCATGGCGTCATCATCTGGCAATAGATTGATACTCAGCGGTGTGTTTTTTTGCCAGTAGAGAGAGGCTTGCAGACTGGCCGGACCGCTCAGACCTTTGTGGGTAAATAAGATGTTTTCTCTAAATTGTACTTTTTTGCAGTTGATAGCCACATCTATGGAGAGGCCCGCCAGCTCTGTAAAGCCCTGCAAATCACTGGCGCGCCAGTCAAAGCCATCGAGGGCTGGCGCTAGCTCAGTGATTTTGATGTCAAACTGTCTGGCTATATCGTAGCCAAAACCAGTTGCTCCAATCTGCGGTATAGACAGGCCACCAGTGGCTATGACCAGGCTTTCGCTGGTAAAGTCGCCTTTTTCTGTGATGATTTGCCAGGTCTCGCTCTTTTGGATAGCTTTGACTTTGACACCCAGCTCAAAGTGGCAGCCAGCCTGGTCGCATTCGTCCACCAGCATGTCGACTATTTGTCTGGCACTATCATTGCAAAAGAGTTGCCCGAGCTTTTTTTCGTGGTACTTGATGCGGTGCCCCTCTACCAGTTTGATAAAGTCTTGAGGGGTATATCTTGAGAGCGCTGATTTGGCAAAATGTGGGTTATTACTGACATAACACTCAGGGCGTGCACCAACATTGGTAAAGTTGCAACGACCACCTCCTGATATCAGTATTTTTTTACCAATCTCATCATTGTGATCGAGCAAAAGCACAGTGCGTCCGCGCTTACCAGCCTCGGCTGCGCACATCATGCCTGCACCACCAGCACCAATTACAATGACATCGTAGTCTTTTTGATCGTAACGTTTTTGCTGGCGAGTCAATTTATACCCTTTATAAAATATATGATCTTGTCTGCAGCATTTTAGCAACTGGCGCGGTACTTAAAATGACAGACTCAGCAAATAGTGATCTTAAGGGACAAAAAATCGTCAAAGCACAAAGCAGTCTAAATGCTTTTGCTATTTATTTTGCCAGTGGCAAAGCATTGCTTATCAGTGCTGTGGACGATGAGCTAGGTCCCGATGTGGACTTTGAGGTCAAGGGCGCTGATAGCGTGCCCGAGCAAAACGAAGCAGTCTGCTCAGTGGACTGGAGCTGGATCTATGGCAAAGAAGTGCAGTCGGTAAGCCGCGGACGCGGCGGCTATGGTCCCAGTATCCGCATGGATCTGGGCAATAATCTGGTAATAACCACAAGCGTTGGTATCTGGGACGGCAAAGCTTTCCTCTCATTTATGCCTTTTAAGCCACAGTAGTGGATTTTTATGGCAGCAAATAAGTCATATTGCTTTTGATCAAATAGTTTTTGAATAGATGGGCTAAGTCTTTGCCATCTCTATGATCTATCTGCACAAATGGCTTGATACGCTTAATTGTGGCTGTATTGCAGGTCTCGTGCACGGCATTGCCATTGTCGTCAAAAGCTTTGATTGATGAGGTTAGCTGGATTTGACCGTCGCCGTCTGGCTTGTAGCTGGTTATAGATTCTTGCTGGAAGCTTTTGATAATCGTCTCTGTCGATGGCGAGACTCTCACTACAGTCATGAGGGTGCGAAATCTCACTTCGTTGGCATTTGCTACCTGAAAGGTCTTGGAAGTGACTTTGTGGTACTCGATATAGTCGCTCAGTCTGGTCTCTGAAGTGTAGGGCACACCATTGAAGTGCCATACATTGCCATTGCGGTCTAATTGACTGCCATAAAAAAACTCTTGCTTAGCCCGGTAAGTGCGCGGTGTATCGCTTACTCGACCGGTTTTGTAGTCGCGTTGATAAACCGCTGTTTCCTGCCTGACTAGCCATGTGCCAGCCAGCCAGTGCGGTATCATCTGCCATTTGTTATTGACGCCGCTGTCGCCGGGACCCGTGTATTCGGCTCCACTTCTAAGCTCAGGCGCTACCGCTGGCAGGCTCTCGACATGCTCGATTTGCCCCTGGATAGTGTAGGCGTAACAATTTGACTGGCAAAAAGCCAGTAAAAAGGCAAGTGACAAGAGCAAACGGACGGATTTTGCAGCGGCAAAGAGCATCAACTAGCTTCTTTCTTTTCTTTTGCCTCAAGGGCTTTGGCTTTGAGGCGTTTTTTTAGCTGGCTGATACTAAAAGGGTACGGACACCAGCCAGCCCCGTTGACCGGGCAGGTGGCCAAAATTGCCTTATCTTGAATTGCTTTATCAGTTTTTGCTTTGCTCCGCGACTTTGTGGCAGTCTTCGTTGCAGTCTTGGTGCTTGTTTTGCTGCTCGTTTTGCTGCTAGTAGACTTAGTTTTATTTGTCATTTAGCGCCATCCTAAGCTGGATATCTACTTCTGGTATACCACTTTATGGCTATTTGGCAACCCGTTTGACCTTCCTTGCACCATGCCTTACCCTGTTGCATGACTTACCGGAGTAGCAAAAATGGATGCAAGCGCTCTAACCGATGAGCAAATCAGCCACGCCGATAAACGTGTGGAGCTGTCGCAAGAGGTGCAAGACGCCCTCGAGTCGAGCCCTTTATACAACCATGACTTAGCGCCAGTACGGGTCAAAGACCGCAACTGGAGCACATACAACTATGTTGCTCTGTGGTTTTCGATGTCGGCATGCATCCCTACTTATATGATGTCTTCCGGTCTGCTTGCTGCCGGGATGAATGCTGGTCAGGCTATATTTACGATACTGCTGGGCAATGCCATTGTGCTTGTGCCGATTTTGCTAAATAGCCACCCTGGTACCAAATACGGTATCCCTTTTCCGGTTTTTGCCCGGGCTGCATACGGTACGTATGGCTCTAATCTACCGGCTTTGATGCGGGCCATAGTAGCTTGTGGCTGGTTTGGTATCCAGGCATGGATTGGTGGTCAGGCATTGAGTACGATGTTTGCCAGTCTTATCCCTGGATTTAAGACCATGCTCGGTGGTCCATACGGCGGCTATGACGGTGTGCAGTGGCTATCCTTTGCTATCTTTTGGGGCATCAATATATTAGTCGTATACAAAGGCATGGACCTGCTCAAAAAAATCGAAGGTTTTGCCGCCCCCTTTGTCCTGGTCATGACTCTCTGTCTGGTCTTTTGGGCGGTGTCTGAGGCACATGGACTGGGCGACTTGCTCCATCAAAAAGCCAAACTCGACAGCCCCAGCGAGTTTATCAAAGTATTTATCCCATCTCTTACAGCCATGATTGGCTTTTGGGCCACACTATCGCTCAATATGCCGGACTTTACCCGCTTTGGCCGCTCCCAAAAGGAGCAGACAATCGGTCAAGTTATTGCTTTGCCCACAGCCATGGCATTTTTTGCCGCCATGGGTGTGATTATTACATCGAGCGCTATGGTCATCTATCCCGATGCCAAACTCGATGAGCTATGGGACCCGGTCAAGCTGATTGGTCGCTTTGAGACACCCTGGGTAGTCGTCATTGCCATGTTTACAGTGGCTCTGGCCACACTCTCTGTCAATGTGGCAGCCAACGTGGTCTCACCCGCCAATGATTTTGCCAATGCCTTCCCCCGCTTTATTTCGTTTAAAACTGGTGGATTAATCACCGGTCTACTGGGTGTAGCGATGCAGCCCTGGCGCCTCATTGCCGACCCCTCGGGCTACATATTTATGTGGTTGCAGGGTTACTCTGGCGGACTGGGCTCTATAGCTGGTGTGCTCATTGCCGACTACTGGATTTTGCGTAAGTGCGATCTCCATCTGGCCAGCCTCTACAGAGTCGATGGCGCCTACACATATACTGGTGGTATCAATTACAAAGCGGTCATTGCCACTGTCATTGGTTGCTTCTTTGCCTGGATCGGTGCTTTTGTCCCTGCTTGCAAAGGGCTCTATGACTACGGCTGGTTTGTAGGCTTTGGCGTAGGCCTTGTTGCATATACACTACTCAGCCCGCGGCGCAAATAATTTGCCACAACACTGCCCAAAGTGTTTTTGCCAGGCCAAACTATGGCTTTGGCTTTAGTACATTGTTAGTGGAGATAGCTCCAAGATTTCCCAATTAAGACAAAGTGGTACGCCCAGGGCGTGGCTACCGCTATGCGAGGCAATATGATTCGACCAATTAAAGACCACAAAGACCGCTTTACTTTTCCTATTCTTGCGGCTCTGACCAAATTTGTTTTAGGTTTATTCTTTCGCCAGATCATCGTCAAAGGACGCGAAAACCTCCCTAAGAGCGGACCTTTTATCTGTATCGCCAATCATTCATCGAGATTTGATGGACCGACTCTTGGCTGTATTCTTGATAGACCAGCTAATTTTATGGTCTCGCCTTATGAGCTTAAGGGCTTCCAGGGCTGGTTACTAGGCAAAGTCGGTAGCTTTAGCTCAGACCCACGCCAAGATTTTGTCAGTCATATCAAAGCACGCACAGCCAAGGGCGAGCCTTTTGTGATTTTTCCTGAGGGCACAACTTATTATGATGGTTACACCCATCCATTTAAAAAGGGCGTAGCTAAACTGGCTCTACAAGCCTATAGTGCCGGTATCAATTTACCAGTGGTGCCAGTAGCTATTGACTATGATTTTAAAAAGCCAAGACAGGCCCGCTTTAACATCGGTCAACCTGTGGACATAACTGAGTACGGTAAAGCTTTGACCCCCGCCACAAAAGACGCCGTCACAGCCAGTTTGCTCAGCGCTCTTGAGCGTGAGGTATTGTCTCTTAGAGCTGAGCTTGGCTGTACAGCTGACGCCCAAAAGCTACTGGCTAGCCGTGAGGCTTTAGGACCGGTAAATTTGCCTGTTGGCAATCAATTGATCGAGGATAGAGCACTGCTTTTTGGCTAGTAAATGGTAATCTGAGTGGATGCTCAGTAGAGATTACTATGCCATCAAAAAGACCAGAGCGGCTCTGCGTGCCCTACTAACTTTTAGTGTGCTCTCTATCTCCGTGGTATTGCTGGTCAGCTGTACGTCTGGGCTTATTGCTATTTTGTCCCAGGACTTAAATACAGCTCTGGTCCAAGGTGCTAGCGAGTCTATCCATGCGTTAATTGCCACACTGTCTGTCTGGTCATTGTTTTTGCCCATTGTCGTTTACTTTGGCACCAAATACAGTAGCAAGATAAATGGCTTGAGTGGTGGCACGGTAGTCCTGGCAGTTTGTATCTTTGCTATCTCGATGACGCTCAGGGGGCTGCAATTTCCTCTCTGCATCGATGATGCCTATATTGATTTTAGATATGTCCACAATTTTTTGACTGGGTATGGATTAACATTTCAAAACTGCTTTGTAAATAGCACCAGCACAGTCAATCCTCTGGGCATATCGTCTCCTCTGCACATATTTTTGTTGACTGTAGTCAATCAGCTCTTTAGTGGCTTTGATGTCGCTGCAATATCGCGTGCTGTTAATTTGTTTTTGGATGGTTGCAATTTGCTTTTGCTCTTTGTCCTGGTCTTGCTACTCTCCGGTAGAGGCGCTGTGGCACTCAGTGCCATGGTCATCTATGGACTGTCTGACTACACTATCGGCGAGGTAGTGCGCGGCAAGGAAGCACCTCTGCTAGTAATGCTCATGCTCGGCTATTTGATTTTTGCCGCAGCCAAAATGCCCCGCGCCCGTGCCACTGTAGCTGGACTCTTCGCCCTGACTCGGCCCGAGGGCATACTGGTTTTGGCTTCAGATTTTGTCTATCAAGTATGCAGGGGCAAGGGTATTGCCCAGCTCTTTAGGCAATATTTGTATTCCATTATTTGTCTGGTTGTGACCTCGACTATATTGTTTGTTTATTTTGGCGCTGTGGTGCCAAGCGGTATGGTGGCAAAATGGATCATTTACGATAGACCGCCTTATTTTGGTTTTGCTCAGCTAGGTGAGTATCTGGCACGCAATATATTTGGTATCAGTCTGGTGGCTAACAACGATGGACTGGCTTATTTATTGAGCTTTGCTCTGTATTTTTTGCTTTTGTCTGTGGCTACTAGACTGCTCTGGAGCAAGCTTGCTTTGCGTGGATATCTCATTAGTCTATACGTGCTGGGGCTGTTTTTTGGTGGGTTAAACGCTGTTATCTTTCCTTTTCCCTGGTACTTTGCCTGGTGGTCGCTCTTGCCCGCTCTGGTGTGGTCGCACTGGGCTCAGGTTTTTGCACCAAATAAAAAACGCATATTTTATGCAACTGCTTTTGGTGTCATGGCTACTGTCGGTCTCTGGTCGCAGACAGCCCCTGGTGAGTACTGGTTTAATCTCAAGTCCGCCTTTGGCAATCTGCCTTTGCCGATATTTAAGATAGACACGATGCAGGGGCGCCTGCCTGCCTATATCGAAGCTGCCGAGTATGTCAACAAACTGGCTAAAAAAGGCGATCTGGTGGCCTGCTCGGAGCTAGGCGTGCTCGGCTATACTTTGCACGATGTGCGTATATTGGACTTGCATGGCATCATCTCGCCCGAGATGCTTGAGCTATACAAACAGCCCGGGCGTGTGGTGAGCAAAGATTCGCTGATAACCTTTCCCGCCGCATTTGCCAGTCGACTCAAGCCTGATTGGATTATCACTTACGATATCTTTGTGCGCGAGAGTCTTTTTAAAGACAGCTACTTTGCTCAAAATTATCATCTGGTCAAAGTCTACCCCTACAATTTTTTTGATAGTCAGGGGCTTTTTGTTTATGCCAGGAATTGAGCACGATTTGCTGTTTTGCCCGCTAACCTTGGGACGCGAGGAAACGGTTGTATGTTTGGTCCTTAATCATTGTGGGACATCCGCCTATGGCAAAATGCAAGCCGCAATTTGATAAGGCTTACGGGATATAAATTTCTTGTCTCTAGTAGAGCCGATCAATCTGATTGGGGAATAACTGTATTAACCGGGTAGTCGTGCTGCGTGAAGAGTACCTATCTATAGTGCGTATAGTCAGATTTCTTTTGGTTTTGATGGCAGTTGCCTGGTGATTCAACCAGACCTCCGTTAGGTCCGCCTGCCAGGTAGTTTAAATATTGATGATGTAACACGCGCAAATAAAAACTCTATGCAGTACAACAAAACAAGAAAGTCAACTGGGGAATTATCCAATGCCTAATTTAAAATTTGGCTCTTCGATGTGCTGCGCCACATGTGTCAAAAACTAATTTCTTGTGTAATTTGGGAGTGTATGAAATGGCAGTAATTGCTCAATTGATTACAGCTGTTGCGCTTTTTGCAATCTTTAGTTGCGCGTTTGCCCCCAAAGCTTGGTGTGGACAGTCAATTACTCCACCGGATGACTCTGAACCCAAAAGTGTCGTAGTTTTTGCGGCGACAAACATTCCGGAAGGTGCTGTCATCGGAGAGAGAGCTGTTCATGAGTCAGTCATTAATTCACGCGGGTATAAGGATACTGATATTCTTTCTCGCGATTCCATAATAGGTCGCCGGGCCAGGTATGGTTTTGTGCCTGGTCAACTAATAATGGAAAATAATTTGCTACCGAAAAGAAAAAGTGGCACTAAAAAGTCATCCACGCCAACGTTCGATGCTACATTCGTTCAAGCCAAGAGTGCGATTTCTGCTGGGTCGATCATTGCCCGCACGGATCTAATCACCGGCACGGTGAAAACTACTGATTCGTCTCGATGGGTTAAAAGTGTAGATGAAGCAGTCGCGCTTCGCGCGAGTTACACCATTATTGCAGGACAGATCCTTACAACAGATATTCTGCACAGAGGAAAGTAAGACTTTAAAACAACGTCTGCTGCTGCGCCTTCCGCACTTGAATTAGAAGAGCGATTCCTAAATTCCGATTTTAGACGCGTAGTTGAGAACCTTCTCGTTGTTCGATTTATAGTGAGTGGCAATAGTGTTAGAGGGCAGATATTAAGTGAGCAAACTAACAGAAGCCTATTTCAAGTTTTACCACGGAGACGAGGCGTTCGAGTGGGCCGAATCGGCTGTCGACATAATGTACAATAGCGGGCTCGATAACGCATGGAAAATCACGCTCGAGCTAATTAACACGGCGCCCACATGGAATATCCTAAGTTTTATTTCTGCAGGAGAACTCGAAATATTGTGCGAGAATCATGGGCCCGAGATTATTGCTAGGCTGAAGAAAGAAGCAACCACAAATATCAGAGTATTGCACGCTATGCAATGTGTAGTGCTATCAGAGGAAAATTGCATCTCCGACGAATTTTATCAGTTCTTAGAGGAACAAAAGCATCGCGACGCAACGAAGTGCATAAATATGCCTCTGCGACCTGGATTCTACATCGACGACCCATAGCTGGCTGCCGCAGGTGTGCATATGCTTAGACTGGTTGCCACGTTTTGCTTATGTCTATTTTTGTTTTTGCTGGGCTTCAACTCAAGCGCAGCGGATTTAAATACGAAGCGTATTGTGCTCTGTCTTTGGGTCAAGAGTATTGAAACGAATTCGCCCGCTTTTGCTCTCTACGACGACGGTTCTGTCATTTATGCTAGACGCCCTCATTCACAAGTGGAAGGTAAACCTACCGAATACTGCACTGCTAAACTGAGTCAGAATAAGGTAATGAAATTACATGCCCTGATTCCACCTCTGGATAGGCTGCAAAGGCAGTATGAGGCCACAAAGTTACTCCATGGAAATTACAACTACATTTTTGCCCGAACAAATAATCACATGAGGTGTATACAAGTTTATGGAGACTTGTATCAGCGTGACAAGCTAGGGGCACCAATCCCTTTTCTAAATGCTTTCGAGGAGCTATCTACCTTTCAGGCAACGAACGCCAAGCCGTGGAGAGCCACTGAAGTAGAACTCGAATTAGCAGACGCTTTACCAACATCGTCAGCGACCGAATGGCCCAAGGACTTGGGAATGCCAGTAAAGTCGCTTTTGCGACTGTCAAACTGCCAATTTAAGAGACTGGAGCAACTGGCACCGTCTACTGTCTTTCGTTACGGAGACCAATACTGGAGAATCGCAGGCCACCGAGATGTTTTTCCCGATGAGGATAGTATGATGGATACTTTTGAAAAAGCTCTTCCCAATTCCCAATAGTTCTGGTGGCAGCGCGGTAGAATGCTACACAGTCCAGTCCGGCGATACATTGGCTGACCTTGCCCCATTTGTTGAGCCAGTTATTAAGAAACTGAACAGACGATTTGGAAGACACTCAGGAATATGCGAAGCTGTCATAGAGACACCCTCAATGCTCCACAGGCTTCGTACATGTCCGGCAATCAATTGGCACAGGCATACTAACTGCGTTAACTTGCCTGTTTCGTTGTTGCTATTATAGAAATACGATGCAAGCGGGATTGTGTAAGGATGATTAAGTGATGAGAAAATTTCTTAAGCTCCTGCCGCCTTTACTTTTACTGATAGTCATTCTTCGGTTTGCGATGCACATTGGGACGCGAGGAAACGGTTGTATGTTTGGTCCTTAATCCTCTGTGGAGAGTCACATTAATGCAAGAGTCTGATTTTACGCTTTGTGTGTCGGAACGCTTTGCAGACATACTTTTGGTGCTCGAAAATACAATACACAGGGTTGAGACTACCGGCAAAGGCAGCCCAGAACAAATAGACCAGCTCAAAGACGTTGTTCAAGAAATTGGCCTGTTTATTGAAGAGAAGGTATCGAATCTAGTGCGCCCGGATTTATTGTCGCAAATCAGAGAATTGGGAGTTAGACCTAAGGAAAAGGAACTGAGTGAAGGGGCGGAGAATGAGCTACCTCAGAAGGCAGAGAGGGGGAGTATAAAGGACCCAGAATTCTATGATAGAAATTATGCAAGACGATTGAATTTCGCCGAGAGAGATAAGGCGATATTTGTGGCGGAAGCTCTGGATGGTATGTTTTGTCTTTTACAGAGAAGCGGTTTTCTTTATCTGAGCCAATCAAAACTGAATGAGAAGGAGAGAGCTTTATATCGATTGAAGATTGGACAGATGATGCCGTTTTTTTCTCAGATTGACGAAGACCTTTTCTCTCAACACCCGGATCTGTCGAGAATCGCTGAAAGAGAGTCTTGGGAACAGTTGCATAAGCACTTTCAAGAGAATGACTTGCTCCCTAACGGTTGAGCTGTAAGCATATTGGAGCATCGGAGGAGCGGTGGCAAAGGACTTAGACTTTGTGGATGCGACGTTTGATAGAGACTTATTGTATGGACTAAAACGTGCCGGTGTAGAGTTCTATTGGTCACTGCGTCAGAGTCGCTATGTTTTAAGGTCTAAATTTAAGAAGGATTTTTCAGTAAGTGGAGCTGACGAGCTTTCTGCCTTTACCCAGTTTGGTTTGCTCTATCAAAAGCAATTGCATTGGCGGACGATGGCAGACGAAATTTTGTGTGAGTCGCAAATGTACGCGTCCACTCTCGATGAAGAGCGGGAGCTGCCTCTTGAACATCCAATTCAATTTTGGACATCTATTATTATTCCTACCTTCTTTAACGCCTATATAGCAAATCAATACGATACTGTCGAGAGAGTCTATGCATTTATTGAATGGACTCTTTGGAACGAATCTATTGATGGCGATACGAGGGATGGTATATGGACGGCGAACCTAATTTGTTTTTTCGAGAATTTGCCTGATTGCCCTCAAGCATTGAACGACATCCCCAATTGGTTCCCTTACGACGAGATTAAGTTTATGTTTGAGTATCCACCTATGGCAAAATGCAAGCCGCAATTTGATAAGGCTTACGGGATATAAAATCTCTTGGCGCTAGCAGCAATGGCGTCCCTTAGCGAAAAGAGTCAGAAGCACGTAGCTAAAATTTCAGATCTCCATATTCAAATCCTTCCACAATGGTTACTTCTCCTTGATTCAATCAAGGAGAAGTGGAGCTCAAAGCCATAGTAATCGCCAATGTTTTCACAAGTGCGTATTCTGAAAATGTGATTAAATCAAGATTGGGTAATGTATCGAACACAGTGTTTTGGGTGATCGATGAAAAGTCAAATTGCGCTTTCTGCAATTTTGTGTGTTTTGATTTCTGCTTGTGCCCCAGAGCCGACATCATACCCGGCTTTGACAGGATTTCCTGACATTGACCAACACTTAGCTAGAAAGCATTTTACTCGAATTCATATTGCTGTCGCCCCTCCATTTATAAACACTATTCGGTGTTCATCAAGGGGCGAGTACAAAGAGGCGCTAGAGTGGGCTGATAAACTAGTAAAAATGCAAAGTCGGTGTGCCTGGGGTCACGCATATAAGGCTTATCTCCTCGTTAAACTTAGTCGTCCAAAGGAAGCCATTGAAGAAGCTGACAAAGCAATCAAGGAAGACCCAACTTTTGATGTCTGCCATGCGGCAAAAGCACTAGCACTGTATTCGCTTGCCATTGAGGATGGTAATGCTGATCTTCTAAAAGATTCGATAGATGAATATCAGGAGGCACTTGACCATGTTCAACACCCGGACGCGCGCGAGAGCTATTATGCGGGTCAAGCTAGATGCTATTTAAAACTCAATGACCTGGACAGCGCTTGGAAGATCTTGAAACCAGCCTGGGGCGCCCCATCTGAATCTTGCGAGACTCATGAACTTCGTGCGGAGTATTTTAAAAGGACTGGTCAAACAAAACGCTTTGAAGAAGAAAAACTCTTAGCCAAGAAAGCAACAATGAATCTCTACTATGGACCAGACTGGCATCAAATGGAGTGACTGTAAATTGTCAAAATGGTGTGGATGACCTGACCCAGAGGAATGCCCCAAAAGCGAAGATAACTTCTCAACTAAGGAGCGAAATAGCTATGAATGGAAGTCCAGCCAGTGGAGAAAGTAAGGATACTAACATTGAGCTTGCGAAAGCATATATTCGGTACATGACTTTTAAGGAGGACGCAGACTTTTGGGCATTTGAAGATATGGATGATATGACTCGACAAGACCCACCAAGAGCTTGGCAAATGATACTCAACATTCTTAGCGAAGCTCCAGATGCACATATATTGTGCTGTGTTGCATCCGGTCCGCTTGAAGACTTGCTCAATTACAATGGTGGCGAATATGTAGATAAGGTCACTCTCGAATCAAAAACAAATTCACGCCTGGCTTATGCAGTTAGCAAAGCTATATTGGACAACTCTATGCTCGCAAAAATCGGAGCCTTAAAAGTTTGGGATAATAACGATGTTGAAGACCTATTTAAAAAGTCGCATTAACCAATGCCGTAGTGACCTTGCCCCATTTGTTGACACTACAATAGCTTGAAGCATACCAAATCAGTTTGCTTTTTAGGAATGTTAAAGTAGCGTGTTTATAGAAATTGTGAGTTCTCAAAAATGGAATCTTTTCAGATTGATTATTTGGTCATGCTTTTAAGTTCAGACTGGTTTTTTGCCTATTGGGACTCGATTGGAGTCAGTTTTGATGAAAGCACCCGCAGAAAGTTACAGCAATCCTGTCGTCAAATCGTGAAACAGATCATGTTGGATGCTAATAAGATTGGCAGTCAGAGCTATTTTGACACCACATTTTCACCTCAGAGGCTTGAGGAAACCCAGAATCAATTTTTTAAGGCTCTTGAAAATATTAAAGGTAAGGAGGTATTTGCTGAACTGCTGCACAACAAACGCAAAAACGATCGAGTTTTATCTGATAATGATAGCTGGCTTCTTGTCTGTATTACGAAGGAATTTATCAACGGAAAAGTAGGATGCAGTTCTTTGAGTCTGAGTGAATCTTCGGCGGGTCTAATAATGCAATACGGCGGTCAATTCTTCTTGATAAACGTTGACTATGACAGTCTTTGCTTGAACTCCATAACCGAGTGGGATTGTTATTTGAGAAGCATGTCGATCGATCAACCAACCTATTTGTCAGATTGCCTTAGCGACATTTTGAGAGCCAAAAAGTTTAGTACTTTTTGGCGCAACTTAAGTTCAAAGTTGACTCCCAGTCAAGCTGCCGAAATTGTGAATTGGTACGAAGAAGAAAGCTGCTCGCGAGTAAACCGGCGCATAAGTCTAAGGGACTGTGAATAGGGGGCGGGTTGGTCGAGCCTGTAATATAGTTTGTGCATTTGACGGTGAACGGCCTATTAACAATAGAGGTGCTGACCTTGCCCCATTTGTTGAGCCAGTAATTATGCGAAGGGTCCACGATTTGTCGGGACAATCGCTAAGTTAAGCCTCAACCTAAGTTGAGTTAGGATGAGCTTAAAGATGACACAATCTCTCAAAAGACACGTTTCGCAATTCAAGTCTAAAGTGGTGTTGTTCTCTTAGAATTGGCAGACACTCAAGAACTTAATACATAGTCCTCAAATAGCCCGCTCTGCCACTTATTTCGGGAGCGCTCACTCGGTTGAGGTAGTCTACTATTCAAATTTCACTCTATCGAGGGAGCCGACGCCGGAAAGCTTGAATGTTGCCAAATCCCCATAGATACTTGAACTCCAATGGGATTGACACGCAAAAAAAACTCAACAATACCCCTAGACAAGTTTGATGCCGTACAGTTATGCTGCTAAGAAGGTAACCCTGGAAATTTAGACAGTCTATTACTTGCTCACGCTAGTGTTAGCTGACTCAAATACGCGTGGTCATTTAAAAGCGACTTTATTGAATCGGCAAGCAACCCAAGTAAATTTCCATTGGGCAATCCTTTCTGAGATTTGGACTTAGTGTTTTTTAGCATATAACCGTACTTGTAGCTCGAATTGAGTAACAAGTGATTGCCTTGCTGTTTGCATTGCGAGGACGTTACTTGTTGAAAGAAATTGCCGTGGATCTAAGAATTTTCCGTGCCATCTGCTCTGGCGGTAAGTCGCCTCAAAAGCAGTCAAGTCATTTCTCCAAGAAGAGAAGTCTCTACACGCTATATACAGCTATAGCGATTTCACTTCAGCCAATTGCGGCCTGGGCCGTCACAGCTCCAACTATTACTCCAGGTACGGGCGTACAGACAGCGCCTGTGTCAACTGTGACTATCACTGCCACACCAGGTGACACTATTCACTATACTAGCGACGGTAGTCAGCCCACCTCCAGCTCACCCACCTACTCGTCCCCGATCACCATAGGTGATACCGCAGTTATTAAAGCTATTGCAACTTCTGGCGGTGTTGATAGCGCTGTGACAGAGAGCTATATTCAAAATGCTCCCAATACCTTACCAGTATCCCGGACCGGTCTCAAAGCCTGGTACAAGAGTGACTGGGGACCTCTTACCAGCAGTGGCAGCGCTGTTGATACTTGGGTTGATATGTCTGGTAGTGCCTCTCGCAACGACGCCACACAAAGCACTTCTGGGAATCGCCCAACTCTGGTAGCTGCCTCCATAAACGACGAACCAGCAGTGAGTTTTGATGGCTCCAACGACTATATGAACCTAACTGCCGGGCTCTCTGACCTGACATCAGGCGTGAGTATTTTTGCGGTCGTAAAACAAGTTGGCACAGGAACGGCAACTTTAGTTACGACTGGTAACTCAGGCCCCGCAAACATGGCGAGTCTTCAAACGATAAACACACAAGCGAAATTCAACGCCTACAACTCGACCACGGCAAGCAACGTGACAACGCCTACAAGTTCCGTTGTGGTGGGAAAATTTCAACTCATTGACGTAGTCCACGACGGAAGTGCTTCGGCCGATTTAAGCGTCAAAAGTATTAGTAGAGTTGTTGGCATCGTCCAAAACCTCACCAATACATCCAGGGCTCAAAATTATCTCGGCACCGACGGTAGTATCAGCACCTATTTCAATGGCCAGCTTGCTGAGCTGTTAGTCTACGATAGAGGAGTGACGGTTAGCGAAGCCTCAGACATTCGTGCCTATTTGACTAATAAGTACCAGCTTTTAACAGCGACTAGCACACCTGAGCCTCTCCTTAGTGCTGGTAGCAGCACCCTCGACCATCCTATGGGTATCGCCATCTCCGGCAATGACGACGCAGTGATCTGGTACACCCTCGATGGCACTACTCCATCCGCCGGTGGTGGCACAAGCGTCCAATATACAGGACCTGTCTGGATCTCATATACCCGGACTCTCAAAGCAGTTGCGGTTGCCAAAGGAGTATCTAGCAGTGTAGTGAGCGCCACTTATACCCTTGACACAGTGCGCTACCCCGCACCAGACCCATCTGACACGCGTCCGCTTAATATCAACTTGCAGTTACCGACGACTGCGATACCGGATTAGGTGGCGCAATGCAAAGACCTACGACCCTCGTACATTTCACCAGTACCCTCCGAAAGAACGACCCAGCAATGAAGCCAGCTAAGATTCGCCAGTTCAGTAGACAGCTATTTTCAAAGCTCTCAGCTTGTTTTTTGGCACTTTTGCTGATAGTTGCATCGTCACCACTTCCAGTACTTGCTGGCACTGTGAGACCATCTAAACGTGCAATAAAATTACCAACTCCACCTAAGGTCAAAGTCAAAACTGGTCCTCATACTCTTAAAAAGATAAAGAGCCAGCTGTCGTTTAAATCAGCACCAACCGACCAGGAAATTACATCCGCTCGTGTGTTTGAAGAGCCTCTCATCCCAATGTCCGGTACATCTGTGCCAGAGGAAAATGCTGCCCTATCAAAAGCGCTCCTAGCTTTCAGTACAGCAAAGGATATGGAGAACGTATCAGCACTTGCTGACTTCATAAAACAGCATCCAGACTCGCGCTGGCGACCATCACTTGAGATGATTCTAGGGCAGATCAGGTTTAAGACAGGTTACTTGAGCGACGCAAAGTCTCTCTGGAGTTCGGCATGGGAGCATGCCAAAGGCGAGAAGGGTCGTTATCAAAAGACCGTTGCAAATAGAGCAATAGCTAATCTACTTATACTAGAAGCCCGCCTTGGCCGCACTGAAGAACTCAAGAATTATTTAGCCGAAATCAAAGGGCGACCCTTTTCTGGTTCTGACGAAGAGAAAATCGCTGGAGCCAAAGAAGGCTATAACTACATGCTTTCCACTCCAGGATTAGCCTACAAATGCGGTCCTTTTGCTCTCAACACCATTTTAAATCTAACAGCCAATGACAAGGGCGAAAACGCGCTGCTCAAAGCGGCTCAATCGACAAAAGATGGTACCAATATGGCCCAGCTTAAGGAGTGGGCTGACAAAGTTGGGCTCAAGTACCAACTTGCAAAACGCTCACCTGGAGCACCAATCATCACTCCGTCTGTAATCCACTGGAAGCTTGATCACTTTGCAGCATTAGTTGGCAAGGAAAATAACGGTTACTACAAGGCTAAGGACCGAACTTTTGACAGCGATGCGCAAATTTGGCTTAGTCAAAAAGCCATAGATCAAGAGACTGATGGCTACTTCTTGATCCCCGCAAGTCAGTCGCTGCTTCCAGGTTGGCAGGCTGTCACTATTGAAGAAGCGTCAAAAGTCCACGGCAAAGGTAATGCCACCTGGCACGCTGGCCAATGGACCGGGTGTGCGTCTAATCAGGGGTGCACTACTCAACATTGCAAAGCCTGTATACCGACTTCAGCGAGTTCCTGTCCCGGTATGCCGATAGCGACAGTTAACACGGCTTTGTGTACTTTGCATATCTCTGACGTGCCGATGGCTTATACACCGCCGGTCGGCAAAGATATGAAGTTTGGCATTACCTACAGCCACTTGGAGATGAACGAGCCCAGTAGTTTCAGTTTTACCAACATAGGACATGACTGGAATTTTGGCTGGTGCGCCTATCTCACTGTGGATCCTATCAGCAGCGTGGCCACTGTGAGATTGAGAGGAGGCGGTAGCGAGATTTGTACACCCAGTGGAGGCGTCTATCCTCCAGACTTTCTATCTCTCGCCACTTTGGAGAGTATGGGCAGCGGCGTGTATCACCGCAAGCTGACTGATGGCACAGTAGAAGTCTATGATCAGGCTGACTCAGCTTCACCTCCTCGCATATTTCTCACTCAAGTGATTGACCCGCAGGGTCAGTCAGTGCTTATTCAATATGATTCTGACTTTAGGATAACTACGATCACCGATGCTATTGGTCAGGTATCAACAGTATCGTATGTCTCCAATACTTCTTCCAATCCTGGCTTTTACAAAATCGCTGGAATACAGGACCCGTTTGGTCGCAGCTTTGCTCTAACATACGACGCTGCTGTAGAGAATCTCATCGAGGTGACTGACGTAATCGGCATGAAGTCGCAGTTTGCCTGGGATACTGGCACATCCTTTATCTCGCAGATGACCACCGAGTATGGCACCACTAGTTTTTACAACTACGTGCCAGGCGTTGACCTGGTGCCAGCACGCGGGCTGAGATTTACACTGCCAGACAAATCAGCCTATGTAATCGAAAATTGGCTCAACGAGCCAAAGAGTACCTATATCTGGGACCGCCACACGATTGCGCTGTATCCCAATGATCCGGTAAACAAAGATTACTCGCACTGCGAGAAGATGCGCTGGACATACAACAATGATACTGGACAACAGATGCCAGCCTTGCAAGAGTTAAAACATCCTCTTGAAACTGCGTCAGTGTATATCAGGCATCCTGACCAGGTCGGTATAAATTATTCAGGGTCCAGCAATCTGCCCACAGAGGTCAAGCAGGACTTAGGTAATATGGTGGTTGATGCCACTATTGGTGGTACGGTCACACCAGGCTATGGCATAGCCTTTCTCATTGATTCGGTTTATGCCGGATATTCACCTGTGAGCGGAGACACCCTTGCAGACGTAGCCAGAGAGCTAGCTCACTCAGTAAATACAAATACTGATTATCAATCCAGGGGCATATCTGCTGGTGCCTGTGGCAATGTCGTCAGCCTAAAGACTGAGCAAACAGGTCTAATCCGGTACAACTACTATCAGGTACCTGGCGGCACCGCTAACATGACATTTAAGTCTCACGAGAGGCAGACTGTAACTGCCACATTGACAGGCACAATCGCTTCAGGGGATGTGGTGACCATTTTTGTCAATCCTGTATCTTTGTTTGGCGTCACGGCCAACTACACGGTGCAGCCAGGCGATACCGCGGCAAACATCTGTACCGGAATGGCGGCAGTCTTAAACGCCAATGGCACCTTTTTAAGTTACGATGGCACTGCGGTGGCAAGTGGCAGTACTATAACGCTGACATCGTTTTGCCAGGAGCCTTTGTCGTATAGCACTGGCACTACTGGCAGTGAGCAGTTTGCGTATTCGAGCATGAGAAATGGCACGGTTCAGTTAAAGGAAAACAGCTTCAACAGTATTGGCAATCTGACAAAGAGTGTTGACCCGGCCGGTAGGACTTTTAGCTATTCTTACGATACGAATAAGATAGATTTGCTTGAGGCTCGTGAGACGCAAGGCTCCGACAATTATCTGCTTGGGCACTGGGAATACAACAGCCAGCATGAGCCAGTCAAATATATTGATGGCTCAGCGCAAGAGACTGACTATGTGTATAACTCTAGCGGGCAATTGATCAGCGTCACCGATGCGGACTCAAAAACAACGACCTTGCAGTACACAGGGACTTCGAGTGCCACAATCTCAGGCACAGTCACTAACGGCAATGTGCTTACAATTACCGTGCATGATGCAGGTTTGAGCGGTGGGCAAAAGTCTAAAAGCTACACCGTGACCTCGGGTAATACCCTTACTGATATCGCTTCGGGCCTCGTTAGCGCGATAAACGGCGATACAGATTTGCAGAGCATTGGAGTCTCATCCTCGTCCGCCGGTGCTGTTGTCACCCTCACTTCACATTCAACCAATGTTACGACCTATACACAGTCCACCAGTGGCGGTGCCACCGAGGTTATTACTCTTGGTGCCAATACCTATGGATATCTGACACAGATTAATGGTCCTTTAGCCGGGGATGAGGATGTCACGACTTTTCAATATGATGGCTACGGCAGGCTTTACAGCGTAACTGATAGTGAGGGCTATACGCTTGTTTACGAATACGATGCCTTAAATCGACCGACCAAAACCACTTATCCTGATGGCACTTTTGAAAAGACTGTTTATTCGAGACTTGATGCCGTTTTAGAAACGGATAGAAATGGCCGAGCCACACAAAGCGCTTTTGATGCTCTCGGGCAGCTCAGCTTTGAGATTGACCCCATGGGACGCAAGACTCAATACGGCTGGTGCACATGCGGTTCTCTCGCCAGTCTAATTGATCCTGCTGGCAATACCACAACTTGGAGCCACGATATCCAGGGACGCCAGACCCTCAAAACATATGCCGACTCTAGCACTGTCAGCTATGTCTATGAGCAAAAGACCAGCAGACTTAAAAGGACAACAGATGCGCTTTCTCAAAAGAAGAATTTCTTCTGGAATAATGATGGATCTTTGTATCAAAAGAGTTATCCCAATCCAGTAAACCCGACCGCTGATGTTTCTTCTTTTTGGGATTACAACTTTAAGCGACTGACAAAAGTAACCAAAAATGACTGGGGTAGCTACTCTTACACTTACAATAATTATGTGACAAGTTCTGGCGCAACGCCGATAACCGGCGGTGGACGCCTACAACTTGTGCACAATGATGTTATTGCCAATTCTGATGTGACCTATAGTTTTGATGCATTAGGGCGCACCACCAATCGCTCAATCAATGGCTCAAGTAATTCGATAGATTGGACCTATGACGCCATGAGTCGGGTCACTTCTGAAGATAATGCGCTCGGGACTTTTAATTATGCCTACGTTGATGACACTTCTGGGTCTTCCAAGGGCACCAGCAGACTAGCTTCGATCACATATCCGAATAGCCAGGTGACAAAGTTTGACTGGTATCCAAATCAGCAAGACCAGAGATTGCAGCAGATCTCCAATCTGGCACCAAGCGGTGCCACGATATCACAATTTAATTACCGCTATGATCCAGCCGGTCAAATCAAGCAGTGGCAGCAGCTCCAGGGCAACACCAGCCTCAACTATGGACTGGGTTACGATCAAGCTGGACAATTGGTCGATGCCGCTGCCAGCGGCGGTGTCAAAAACACAAAATACTTAAAACAAGAGCATTTTGCATATGATCTGGCGTCCAATCGCACCGGTAATCAAAACAGCTCTGTGACCAGAGCGAGGCTCTCAGGCTCAGCGACAGCAGGCAATGTGCTCACTATCACAACTATGGATAGTGGGCTCAGTGGTGGCAGTGCGGCAGCAAGCTACACAGTGCAGTCTGGCGATACATTGGCGGTGATAGCGACCAAGCTAGCTGAAGCTATTGCAGTGAGCAGCAGTCTTCAAAGCATCGGGGTGACAACGGCGGCAGACGGCTCAATCCTGAGCATCAAGTCCAGCTCGCCCAATGTCACCACATATGCTGCAACCACAAGCGGTGGCGCAACCGCAGCCATCGCGATGGGCTATACCGACAATTTTGTGGAGAATGCTGTTATTGGTGGTACCAAAACCTCTGGTGATGTTTTGACTCTGACTTTTAAGGATGCTGCTCTGAGTGGTGGGCAAAAGTCGATTAACTACACAGTCTTGTCTGGGGATAACCTCACATCGATTGCCACGGCGATAAAGACAGCTATCAATGCAGATACCGACTTGCAAGCTCTGGCAGTCACCGCGACCTCAGTCGGGACCGTGCTGACTATCAAGTCCACCTCTGCAAATGCCACGACCTATGCTAAGTCAGTGAGCACTGGAGCGACAGAGACAATTGCCCTGTCGATAAATCAAAATGGACCAGTGCGCATAGGTATCGGAGGTAGCAAGACCACTGGCGACACAGTCTCGATAGTTGCGTTTGACTCTGGGCTGACCGGTGGCACTGAGACGGCCTCTTACACCGTGCTATCGGGCGATAACCTCTCAGCGATAGCCTCTGGACTAGCCACTGCTATCAATGCCAATACTGACGTCCAGAGTATTGGAGTGTCTGCAACTGCTAGTGGGCAGGTTTTGACTATTAGTTCAAATTCTCTCAATGAGACAACATACCGAGGCACGACCAGCTCGACAGCTACTGAAGTCGTCTCAATAGATTTGCCGCCAAATGGTACACAGACCGCGGTGATAGGCGGGACCAAAACAACTGGTGATGTGCTGACAATGACTGTGTATGATGCCGGTCTCTCTGGCGGCTCAGAGGCAGTGGCATACACGGTCCAATCCGGTGACACGCTGAATAGTATCGCCACCAACTTGACCGCTGCGATAAATGCCAATACCAATCTCCAGGCAGTAAATGTATCTGCCACCTCTAGCGGCACCGTAGTATTTGTCAAATCCAACTCGTTAAATGCCACCACTTATGCTAAGTCATTAAGCGGAGGCGCGACAGAGACAATTGCGCTGGCTCCGTCGACGAGTGCCAATCTCTATGGCTACAACAATCTCAATGAGTTGACGAGCATAGCGGCAGGTGGTCCCACCAAGTTTGAAGGTAATGCTAACAAGGCTTTAACGGCTGCGTCCGTTAACAGCAATCCTGCAAGTCTCTTGGACTCGCTGAAATTCAATGCGAGTCCATCCCTCAGCAGCGTGACAAATACCGTGCCAATTGCTGTGACCGATGCAAACAGCACGACACTGACAAATGACTATCAGGTGGTGACGAATGGCGGCGGGAGTGTTACGCCGACTTATGACGCAAACGGGAATCTAATTGGTGATGGCGTTAGAAACTATGGCTGGGATGCAGAGAATAGACTTATTGAAATTACTCACTCTGGAACTGCAAACACCACAAAGCTCATGTATGACTCATTTTCCAGGAACACAAAAATTGTGGAAATTGAAAGTGGAGTTACTGTCAACACTACCGAATTTATTTGGACTTCAAATGGTAGAAAGGAGGAGCGTCCGAATTCTGGAAGCAGCAAGCACTATTTTCCTTTTGGGGAAGAGATTGGGAGTAATAAGTATTTCTATAATTACGACCATCTTTTTTCTGTCAGGGAGTTGATGGATTGGAACTCTACCATTCAGAGTTTCAGTTTATTCAATTCTTTCGGCAATCAAGCAAGTTCAGGTCCTTTAAGGAGCGCTTTTCCTTTTGCCCAGATGTATTTGCACAATCGAAGCGGTCTCTATATGGCTACTTTTAGATTATATAGCCCTGACAGTGCGAGATGGCTTAGTCGCGACCCTTATGGTGAAAATGCCAGTCCGAATTTGTATAACTATGTAGAGCAGGCGCCTCTGCAACTTTTAGATCCGCTCGGTTTGGAGCCGAGAATTTACAGTTTTCCTGCTTTTAAGACGAAATGTCTACACCATGTTTTTTATTGGAGCACTGAGAGCAACTCCGGTGTTGGACGTAGTGGAATGTTTGGAAGGGATATGACCGGCAGAAGAGGTGTGCCGCCCAGCTTCGATCCATGCAATACTCCTTTTACGCCTGTCGCTCTGCCGCCAGGCATGACCGAAGCTGCATTTACAGATGCGATGCGGAGTGCAACTGGCGTTAAGATTATAAATTCTGGGTTGTACGTGCCTTTCGTAAATGATTGTCATACTGGACTAGCCAGAGCTTTCAAAAAGTTCGGCGTCAAATACCCGGGCTCTCCAGAAGGCCGTATTGGAACTCCACGCACTTGTAAAAAAGGCGATAATACAAATGAGGGCGACGAAGGAGCACAATGTTCCACTTGTGATTCTCCAGATCAAATAGGTTCTCCGCAAAGCCCAGAATGTGAGTAGATCGAAGTCTCAGTGAGGATAAATCTGTGAAATTTACATTTTACTGCTTCATTACATATGGACTACTCCTCATTTCCACTCTGCGTGGACAATGCGCGGATGAAAGCTGGCCATATAGATGGAGTCGTTCGTCTGCTGACTCTAAAAAGATCAGAAAGCTTTTGTGCCTTGCTACAGTAACGCCGCGCAACTTTGATTGGCAGGGGCACAAAGTTGAAGTTTATGATTCTTGGTTTGAGAAGTCGGGCACCACGTACTACTTAATGTTTAAATTAAAGGTTGATGGATCTTCTTCCGGTGAGTATGCCCTAGAGAAAAAGCAACACGCCTATATTGGCTTCGTTCAGGATAATGAAGATGGCTCTAAAGGTATAGACTTCTATGGTATCCGAGGCAAAGGATTGCTTAGGCATGAGGTAGTACATTATCTTCGCATGTTTAAAGTTCCAAAACCAGAGATTGTCCTGAAAGTTCTTGAATCTCGTTCACCGGAAAGTGTCCGGTTGAGATTTAAAGCGGAAAAAGGATTGGAACCATAAAATGCAAAGTTAGCGGAATGTATCAATGGTTTTGAGGCACTTTGTCATTGTAATTTAGAGTCAGTGCAAAAACTGATCTGAGCCAGACTTGGTAGGCACTCAAGAACCAACGAAGCTGCCATAAAGACACCCTCAATACTCCCCATACTTCGTACAAGTCCGGCAATCAATCGTCACTGGCTGACTAAATGCTCCAATTGATTTGCCATGACTGTCTACCGCTCCTGCTCTTAGCTGATAGACACCGTCAGCTTTAGCCAGTTGCTTGAGTATTGCCTCATCAGTGCTGATATCACCGGTGGTGGTGTCTTTTGTCGTAGAGACTGCCAGTATGCGCTCGGGCACTGAGTCTCCTGTCGCTCCGCTATAGTGCTCAAAGTAAAAGTTTGGTCTGGCTAGCTGCACTAAGACTCCGCTTGCACCACTGACGCCACTAGCATCGTATCTGATGGCAGGCAGGTGCCAGCCGCCTTGCCACTGTCCTCTGAGCATACCGGGCTCACTACTTGTTAGCAATGGAGTTACGGTGCCTGCGGTCAGGATACTCACCTCAGGTGCAATCAAAGTTGCTTTATCAGGATCGCATGCCACAGTCAGCTTTATTGTCTTGATATGCTTGACCAATAGCCATCGTTTGTGAGCAGCCATAGGATAGGCGATAGTATGAGTCTGACCGTCGGCTTTGACTTCAAACCATGAGCTGTAGTCATCGTAGTCTTTGCCCCGGTCGTTATAGTCGATAAAGACCTTTACCTTTTTATCCCTGTCGGGACTATCTATTTTGATTTTTACCTGTAGTATTTCACAGTCTATCGGGCTTAAGTCTCCACCTGCACTGTAGTAGTACTCCACGACCGGTCCTTGATCGGTGCTTGTCTTTTGCTCTGTAACATAGGACAGGCTCTTGGTATTACCTGTGGTGGGTACAAATGGCTTGAGTCTAAAATCTTTTTGGTCAAAGTAAACTAGTCTGTACTTTGCTGGGTTTGCCAGGGCTGCTTTTACATCGCCAAGATTTATCGTGGGCGATATCAGCGGTCTAAAGTCTAGAGCGACGACACGCCCGGCTGTGTCGTCTAGCAGGGGCTTTGCCACCATCCCTCTAAAAGTCAGGTCGTTTGTAAAAGTAAATGCACCATGCACTTGGCTTGGCACATTAAAGAGTACAAGCTTTTGTTCATTGTCTAGGGTTGCCACTTGCTCTTTGATCTGGCTTTGCAGGCTGTTTATCATCTCACCGGCTAACTGCCAGGAGAGATTGTTTTTTTGTACTGTGACCATGCTCGCTACGATAAAGGCCGCTGTCGCCGCTATAGAGACAAAGCGTGCAATTAGTCCAGCTTTGACAGGTTGGGGACGGATAGTGCTTATCGCCAAGGTCAGAGCCAGCGCTGCGCCCACCGCCGGTAGATACTCTACTCGTCCGCCAGACATGAGATTGGTCACGCCCACTATCTGTAGGCTCGGCAATAGGGACAGGAGCGACCAGAGCAAGAGGAAGCTAATCAATCTGACTTTTGCTTTTATCGTCTGGTCAAATCGTACCGAGAGCATGATTAAAATGGCAAAGACAATATATAGCCCGCGGTAAATTATCCTCAGTGGGCTTGTGGGGCTAATCAGATGCTCGTTAAAGGGGTGGAATATCTGGAATAGTACCTCGCTGGCAAACCAGCGGTTTAAAAGTCCAGTTGCCATAAGCTCGCCCAGAGATCCACTATAGCCACCATAAAAGGTGCCTAGCACCACTGTGCGCCATACTAGATAGATAGCACTGATAGCAAATTGAGTCACAAGTGGTATCAGTGTCTTTTTTAAGGCACCACAAAACAGCGCCAGGGCAAGCATGACAAAAGGCAGTGATATTGCTGCTTCTTTGCACAAGAGTGCTAGCACTAACGCTATCGATGTACCCAGAGTGTGGATTTTACTCTTTGACTCGATGACAAAGCTAAAACAATAGAGTGCCACCAGATAAAAGAGAGTCGAGGCGAGATCGCTCCTCGATAGTATCCAGGCTACTGCCTCTGAGTGAGTCGGCAAGCAGGCAAATACCAGTGTGGCCGCCAGTGCATAAAAGTTGGTGGTGCCACTATCGAGGTTGATAAATAGCTTGAGCAGTCGCTTAAATAGCTGGCAGGCGACAAAGCAGTTGATCAAATGCAAAATGATATTGGTGGCATGATAGCCTGCTGCCAAGCCCTGATAGAGCAGATAGTCGATTGCCAGGCTGACTTCTGTCAGTGGTCTATAAAAGCAAATAAAACTAGTGTCATTGAGCCAGGGTGTATAGAAGATTGATAGCAGCCGGCCTGGTCTATCGCCAAAGGCGCGATACAAAAAATCAGTGTGAAAAAAATCATCGCAATGAAACGACGCAGTCAGCGTATTTGCAAAGCTCAAAACAACGACTGTTGTGAGTAAAACAATTGCTAGCAGTTGAGGCTTATTTTTCGACTTTAAAGCCGTCGGTTCCATTTTTGTAGTTGAGCACTGCAGCCATTTTTGTCATATCTGAGAGCATGCGTCTTTCTTTGACGCCTGTTACTTTCTGGTTTAAGTCGACAATCATGTCGCAGGACTTAAGTGCGCTTTCGACGCTAAATTCTGATACTGCCAGGTGTCCATTCTCTAGCACTTTGCTAAAGCGGCGTGCGATGCCGTCTTTGGGGCGCAGCTCAGCTCTGCTGATTTTGTTTTGAGATGCCACCAACTCATAGCCGCAAGCTACTGTGACAGTGGGATCGGCTGGACCGGCAAACGGTCCTTTGTCGAGTTGGGCTTTGAGAGCCATGCCGTCGCCATCAAAATTGAGGATGCGCAAGACACCATCTTTAAAGCTGATATAGACGTCGGCATCTGCGCCAAGCGCGATGGTGCCAAATGGAGTGATGACAAATGCCATCTTAGATGGTGCTTTGACCGAGACTAAGATTTCACCACTTTTGAGGTCGACTGTGTAGTCGTTGGGTTTGGTCCAGACGCTACCGTCTTTAAACTTAAGGACGATCGAATCGAGAGGCTGATTTTTTACCTCAAGAGGTGGAAACTGACTGTCCGCGATAAGCTGCACACCAGCCAGCGCCATGCTGGTTTGAATATTTGGTGGCAAATTGATGGGATTGACCAGTTGCGGGCTGGTCACGTCAGTGGGGACCACAATGGGTGGTCTAAATGGCGGCGGGGGCGGATTAAAAATCTGTGGCGGCAGGACAACCTGGGGAGCCTGCTGTTGAGGAGCTGGCTGACCGTAGTTTTGACCATGCACGGTATATCGTGGATATGCCAGAGCCAGAGCAATAAAGCCAAGTGACATAGTGATCATCACGGCGTTGACCTTGCCGCTTTGATCAAGCTTGATTCTTGTCTTTCTGCTCATTGCGCCGCCCGTTTTTTTCTCTTCGGACATCCACTTCACCCTTTCCGCTTTTATCAAATAAGAGTATAGCCTGCAAACGGCTTCCAATAGATGTTAAGAGGCTAAGGTCAAATTTTAGGAGGATAGAGCCAAAAATTTTGTGGCTCCTTTCAATTTCCAATTATGCCTATAGGTACTAGACTTAGGCAGTCACAGGTGGATGTAAAAAATGCAGGACTTCGAAAAATTGGGTGTTTTTTATCTGGGGCGTCAATTTGACCTGGATAAAAACAAGGCATCGGATGACCTCGTCCTTTATGACTCAGCGGATTTGGTCACCCACGCAGTCTGTATCGGTATGACCGGCTCCGGCAAGACCGGACTTTGTCTGACTTTATTAGAAGAAGCAGCAATGGACGGCATTCCGGTCATCGCAATCGACCCTAAGGGTGATATTGGCAATCTGCTTTTGACCTTTCCTGAGCTAAATGCAGCTTCATTTGCTCCCTGGGTCGATGAGGACGAAGCCCGTCGCGAGGGGCTATCGGTGGAGCAGCTTGCCAGTCGTGAAGCGGACAATTGGCAACGTGGACTGCAAGAGAGCGGTCAAACGGCAGAGCGCATCAAAGTCCTCAAAGAAAAATGCGAAATGGCTATCTATACACCAGGCGGCACAGCCGGACGCGGTGTATCTATTTTGCAGTTTTTGAGCTGCCCGGGTAGCGAGACCATGGAGGATAGTGAGCTACTGGGCGAGCGTGTGATGACCGCCAGTACGTCTATATTGTCGCTATTGGGGCTCAGTTGTGAGGATACGAGCAGCCGTGAGCACGTGCTTTTGTCGTCTATTTTTGCTGCTCTCTGGGCTCAGGGTAAGAGTATCGCCCTGGATAGTCTGGTAGGGCTAATACAATCGCCGCCTCTGGAGCGCATCGGGGCACTTGATCTCGAGTCTTTTTATCCAGCCAAGGAGCGTTTTGCTCTAGCACTCAAGCTCAACAATTTGTTTGCCGCCCCTGGCTTTAATAACTGGCTTAGTGGTGAGCCCCTTGATATCAATGAAATGCTTTATACCGATAGCGGTAAGCCGCGCATTGCCATTTTTAGTATTAATCATCTAAACGACGCTCAGCGTATGTTTTTTGTCACACTGTTAGCTAATCAAATGATCTCCTGGATGCGCACCAAATCAGGCACCAAGAGCCTCCGCGCTATGTTTTATATGGACGAGATATTTGGATATTTCCCGCCTGTGGCCAATCCACCCAGTAAAACTCCACTACTGACCTTGCTCAAGCAGGCTCGTGCTTTTGGTCTGGGGCTAGTACTGGCTACTCAAAACCCGGTAGATTTAGATTATAAGGGGCTCTCTAACGCAGGTACCTGGTTTATCGGGCGGCTGCAGACCGAGCAAGACAAGCAGAGAGTACTCGATGGACTGGAGTGTGCCGCCCAAAACGCCGCTAGCCATGGACTTGATCGCAGTAAGCTATCAGAGGTCTTGTCTCGGCTTGGTAAGCGCGTTTTTCTCATGCACAATGTGCACGAGGATAGACCAGTCGTTTTTCAAACGCGTTTTACCATGTCTTACCTGCGCGGTCCTTTGACCCGGACACAGATCAAAAGTCTAAGTGGCAGAGCACTCGCTGGGAGTGGCGCCGGTAGTAATTTGCAAACAGGTAATTTGCAATCAATTAACCCACAGTCAAATAGTCAGGCTGTCAGTACTCCCGGCGGCTTTTTGAGCAATGTCAGCGCTCCTGTACCCAAGAGTGGCTCTAGCAATGCCGCAGCAGGTCCTGCTACAAGTCCAGCAACAAGCCCTGCTACAAGTCCTGCTCCCAATCCTGTTAATAATCTTGCTGCTGATTCGGCACCACTGGCGCCACCAAAGCCAGCCCCGCCAGTGACTGCTGCCTCTTATATGGCGCCTGTTATGGCTCCCGGTCTCAGTCAGTTTTTTATACCAGCAAAGGCAGCTTCGTTTGATCCACAAAAGGGCGAGTGGTGTCCGTTTCTTTTTGCCAGTGCGCGGATACACTTTATCGACAGTAAGAGCGGTCTTGATACTGTGCAGCAAAAGTCGTATTTGATACCAGTCTCGCTTAAAGAGTCGCCTTTACCAGCCGATTATCACAAAGCGCGCGAGATCAAGCTCAATCCAGCCGAGCTACCTATGCAAAACGATGAGCCAGAGCGTCGTTTTGCACCGCTGCCACCAGCCCTGGGGCGCCTCGACAGTTACAAGACATTTAAAAGCGATTTTACTGATTGGCTCTTTGCCAATTGTCGCTTTAAGCTTATGGCCAGCCAGAGCACGGGACAAACCATGCGCCTGGATGAGAGCGAGCGTGATTTTAAAATACGCGTAAACGAAGCTGCCACTCAGCAAAGAGATGCTGATATCGCCGCATTGCGCGTTAAATACGCCAGTAAGATGCAGACGCTCGATGACCGTATTAACCGGGCGCAGGAGCGCATCGACGCCGAGAGAGCGCAGGCTAAAAAGTCTGATATGGAAGTCGCTATCAATGTCGGTGCTACTATGTTTGGTGCACTTATGGGACGGCGTATGGGCTCGGGTACCTTAGGCCGAGCTACTAGTACTGCCCGTGGGGTCACCAAAGCTGCTAAAGAGAGAGAAGACGTAGCCAGAGCAACAGAAACACTTAGTGTGCTCGATCAAAAGCTAGCAGAACTAACTGATGCCTTTGAAACTGAGGCTAATGCTATCGCTGTGGCTTATTCTAAAGCCGCTGATGAGCTGACGGTGCAAGCCGTAACTCCCAAAAAGAGCAATATCGACATCCAGGTGATGGGCATCGGTTGGGTCAGAGGTTAATACGTCCGGTCTGTAGTTGCACCAGATCAGGTACGGAAGGCTTGAGCTGTGAGGGTTGGCATACTACCAGTACCCCATTGCAGTTTTTCCAGCACCCTGGTCAGACCTTCGCCGCTCCAGGACCAGTGCTGTAGTACTATCATCGCTTGCTCAGTGGTGAGGAAGCCTTCTTTCATCAGTAAATGACAGCGTTTTGCTGCTTCCATTGTGGCGCGGTTTAAAATGCCAGCTTTAAGCAGACGGTCTTCGATGGCTTCGCCTGTGGTGGTAGGCGAGCCGGGCAGATGTCCCAGACGTCTGACATCAAATGCTGTAATCAAGCCTGATAGCCTGAGCAGATGATAGAGACTGATCTCGCCGTCATAGGGTGGTTTTTCCATGTATGATTCTTTGATCGCTTCCATCAAGGATAGGTCGCGGCTATATATCAGGCGCAGAGCCATTGCCGCCATCAGTGGTGAGAGTTCCATACGGGCAATCATTGTTTGCAGTCGCACAGCAGAGGCAATTAGATTGGAGCTGTATATGCCAGACTCGACGATATACTCGCCTATGGTTTTGCCACCAAAATGATCACGCTCGCCTTCAAAGCGCTGCAGGTCGCTATCCGACATCAATCTGGCTAAGAGCAAAAGTTCTTCCAGTTTGATAAATGGTTGTTTAGTCTCTAAGTGGTTTTCGCATGCCTTTTCAAATTCGAGCATACTAGCCGCCGACGAGAGTGCTCTTATTGCTTCTTCGGGCTGCACACGACCAGAGCGGATTACTTCCTGGGCCTTCATCGCGGCCACCAGGAGCTTAGAGCTAATCATTCCCTGCAATACCAGGATGCGCGCCAGGGGCAGACCGACATGGCGACTGAGACCGAGAGCGTCATCAATACTTTTACGTGTCAAGATTTTGGCTTCTATAAGTATCTCGCCCAGATTGCCTTCGTCTTTTAATGGATTGCCAGTCCAGCCCACTTCGCTCAAAACTTCTGAGATGCGGACTTTGTTGTTGCCCAGGACATTGAGGCAGTGGATAGCTAGTTTTGGTGGTAAGAGGTTTTGGCGCACTAGATTTTGCAGAGTGAGAGCGCCTTCCAGTACGCGGGTCTTGGTCATGCCGAGCATGACTAGCACCCGGCCAAGCGGCAGACAATTTTTGTGAGCAACATAAAGCGCATGGCAGAGTTGATCGATTGAGATCAAGTTAGCCTTAAAAAACATTTCGCCCAACATGCAGCGCGTGTCGCTACCAATATTTATTTCTACACTTCCCGAAGGCATTTTGCGTTTGCGGTCCCATAGAAGAGCCTACAACTCAATCATGCCTGTTGTGCTCGACTTTACCCCTTGGGTGGGGCTATATTTTTGTAGGGGTATCCCTAGTATCTTGCACAATTGCTCTTTACGCTGACTGGCTCAGTATCTTTTGCAGTTGTGCTGCTACCTCCTGGCGTTTTTGCGGCGCCAGTGCTGGGTTTAGAGGATAGGTCATGATGCCGCGCCCGACATAGGCGCTGTCTAAGTCAGCGGCCCGTGGGATCAGATGCATATGAAAGTGCGGTACAGCCTCAGCCAGGGTAAAGCTATAAACCCTCTGGGGTTGGCAAAATATATGGATGGCTCTGGTCGCTCTGGCAATGACTGCTCCCAGATCATCTGCTTCGCCTGGTGTGGCATGGCTCAAGTCCAAAAAATGCCGTCTGGACTCCACTATCAAATAACCACTCAGGTCGGTCTCGTCGGAGTGTCTTACCCGGTAATGCTCGCCCTGGTAGATAAAGCGCGCCTCGCCCTCGGCAGCTGCCCGGTCACATATCAAGCAGGGCTGACTATTAGACTTTTGCTCCTGGTCATTTTGTGCGGGCATGAATTACTCCAAAATGTATAATCATAGATGACTGATTTTAGCGTCTTACTCAAGCTCATGAAAGGCTTACCAAAATCATCAAGACTTCTAGCACCGTTTATTTTGCTCTCCTCACTGCTCTTTTGCTGGCACAACCGGCAAAGGCAGAGGACATCGTCAGCTCCATTGATATGGAGGCGAGAGCTGAGCGCGACTCCACGGTGGTGGTCAAAGAGCAAATATCCGTCAAGTTTGACGGCAAGAGTCGCTTTTTTGAGCGCACTATACCTCTGGTAAGTCCTGATGGACCTTTTGTCAGTAAAGACGGGCTCAAGCAGGGCGCTATCAGACATCTTGGTTTTAGATTGATAAAAGTGTCCGGTCAAAAAGGACCTTGCTATTATCAAATCAAGTCAGGCGCAAATGCAGCGGTGCTGCGCATTGGTGAGCCTGGTAAGACACTCAGCGGTAGCAAACAATATACAGTAGAGTATCTTTTGCGCCGCGCTTTTGACTTTGGCGATGAGCGTGCCACCTTGCCCTTGTACGTGCTCAGGGCTGACAATCCATATAGAGTCGATTATCTCTCCACGCGCTTAGTGCTACCGCAAAAGGTCTTGCCAGCCAAGCTGGATGGCTCTATCGAGGTGCCCAATAGCGATGGCTCTAAGCCCACCTGGCAAAGCCGCGTGGACAAGAGCGATGGGCTTTTGATGTTTACTGTGTCTGACTTGCCAGCGGGCACTGCTTGTGTTTTTAGAGCCGGCTTGCCAGCTCAGGTACTGGATAAGCCCAGTTGGCTACAAAGCGCTGGTCAATTTGCCGTTGATTGGTATCCTCTGTTTTTTTTACCAGCACTAACAGTTTTTGCCATTCTTGCTACCTGGTTTAATTTTGGGCTCAGACCCCTGGCTGGTTATCAACCATTGAGTGCTGATGCAGCTGGCTTTTGGCTGGCGCCAATTGAGCTGGCTGCCTTACTGAGAGGACGTACAGACCGACGTGACATAGCGCTATGCCTATTGGATTTGGCTCGTCGGGGCTTTTTGCAGGTTTTTGCTATCGACACAGACGGCGCTGGTTTGGCCCTCAAGAGACGTTTTGCTTTTAGCTCAGAGATAAGCGGCGACGGCTTGCAGCGCACTATCGATGACGAGCAACTGGCAAGTTATGAGCGCGAGATACTGGAGCACTTATTTACTGACGGCTCCGGTCAGCATCCTTTGATGATTGATGACTTTGCCAGCGCCGCTCCCAGACTGGGTAATGCCTGGGACTCTATAAATAAGCATATTTTTGATAAAGAAATATTCTGGGGCAGACCAGGATCCTTTGGCTATGCTGCTTTGACCATGGGCATTTTAATGATTGTGCTTGGTTTGATTATGACTTCTGCCTTTGCTTATCAGCCTGCTGGTCCCTGGGGACTGGGCCTCGTGGCCTCTGGCATAGTATCGCTGGTGATGGCACGACTGATGCCTGTTTATACTGTGCGCGGGCTTAAGATGCGGGCGTCAGCAAGGGCTGCACTTAAAGCGCATGGCATAGCTGATGGCGATAAACTGCCTGATGATAAGCTACCGATGCAGTGGCATCTGGAGCTATCTGGGCAAAATTTGCAGTCTCAATTGCCCTGGTGCAATATGACCGGCGGTGATCCACAATCGGTCAGCAATGGTTTATCGGCTGTGGTCGACAAACTTAACGACGCTCTGGCGCCTTTGCCATAATACTGCCGGCAGTGCTGTTTACCGGGCGGCTATCATTAGGCATTTGCTTAGTGGCAGTTCGGGCTTGTCAGTGGAAACATTTTTGACCAGTCTGAGGTCTTAGTTGCCATGCTCTTGAGAGCAATGAACCAAAGGGTTTGACTGTACACTAGGGTGATAAAGAATTGCCAAAGTGGTAAGGGTGTGCAAATTTTTGACTGTCAAGTAGCATAAAACTCGCTAAAAGTGGAAAATGGGCTATAGAAGCTAGGCACAGGGTTAAACCTGTCCGATAAATGCAGACTGACTTGAGTACTGCCCGAGCAGTAGTTAAAACGAAGGACTGAGGAGAGTAGATGAAGAAATATAGTATTGCTAGAGTGTTGCCAGCTCTGACTCTAGCACTGGGCATGGCCTGCTATACACCCGTTAAAGCTGAGGTCAGTGGCGAAGACGCCGGACAATTTGGCTCTATCACAGTCACCAAGTTAGCTAGAGATGGACTGGCCGCTTCTCAGAGAGGTGACTGGGCCACAGCTTTGCAAAAGTATGCAAGGGCCACAAGAGAAAACGTCAAAGCTCCCGAACTCTTCTATGGACTTTATCAGGCTGCCTCCAGAGCCAAAGACTGGAACCAGGCCTATAGTGCTCTCGAAACCATTTTTGCTGATGATCCTGCTGCCAAATCTCACTTGCAAGCCGAATACGGTGAAGCTTTGACTGGTGTGGGTCGGTACGAAGAAGCTATTCCAATTTTGAAAAAATCTCTTTTGACCGTTGACGCTGACAGCGCCTTTCTTAGTGGCAAAATCGCCATGATGAACGCCAAAATCGAAAAGCCCGGCGAAAAGCCAAACATCGATCCTAAAGACTATAAGTTTATCGATAAAGACTACGTCGCTCCCATCCCCACTCGTGAGATGGTGCACAGCGATGATGTCCGTCAAGATAAGTCCAAGTTTGCTTTGAGCTATGAAAACCTCTTTAACTATGCTGAGTTTATCGGTATTTGCACATATGAGGGCTTCGAAAAAGATAGAGGTGGCGACACCACATTCTTCCACCCACCAATTGCTATTTTCCACATCAATACTATTCTCAAGGGACCGCCTCTCAACCCGCACATGCCGGTTAGATTTGAGTTTCATGACAAGACCGATACCACCATCCCTAAAGACTGGAAGTTTGGTCCAGATAAGATGCCCAAAAAGGGCGAAGAGTTTTTGATCTTTGTCGAAAACGCAGTGCCTATGCGCGGTGCCTTTGAGACCTATCACGGTAGTTTTGGTCGCCAACCTGCCACCGAAGAAAACAAGAACAAGATCTACCAAATACAAGAAGCTCACCGCGGACAACAATAGTGTGATTGCATATGACTAAGAGACGATTAACTACATTTGCCACTGCTTGCACACTCTGTTTGGGCTTGGCTTATGCCAGTCCCGGGCAAAGCACCGAGCTCGGTGGCGATGATGCCGGGCAGTTTAAGTCCATTACTGTGACCAAACTAGCTAGGGAAGGTCTGGCTGCCGCCCAATCAGGTAACTGGCCAATTGCTTTGCAAAAGTATTCGCAAGCAACCAGGCAGAGTGGCGTGGATACTTCTGAGCTTAATTATGGACTCTTCCAGGCAGCTGCCAGAGCCAATGATTGGAATACTGCTTATAGTGCTCTGGAGAATATCTTTAGTAAAGATCCTGACGCCAAGCCAAAAATGCAAGCTGAGTATGGTCAGGCTTTGACGGGTATCGGCCGCTATGAAGAAGCGATACCGATACTAAAAAAAGCACTCCTTACTGATGATGGCAATTATCTAGATCAAAAGCTTATCGCTATGGGTACTAAAATTCGCGCGCCTGGTGACAAGACAGATAGAACTGCCGCCGACATCAACGATATCCACAAAGCGCTGCCAAAGTTTGAGCCGCCGCCCCTAATCAAGGCTGATGAGGTCAATCTCAATACTTCCAAAGCGGCCTTAAACTATCCAACATTGTTTAGTCACTCTGAGTTTATTGCTATTTGTACCTACAAAGGCTACGAAAAGGATAGAGGCGGAGATATCACATATTTCCACCCGCCAATTGCTATCTATCATATCGACGAGATTTTAAAAGGACCGCCCCATGGTTCGCATTTCCCACTTCGATATGAGTTTCACGATCGCAGTGGGGCCAATGCCCCTAAAGACTGGAAGTTTGGTCCAGACAAGATGCCTAAAAAGGACGAACAGTTTTTGATCTTTGTAGAAAATTTTGTCCCACTTAGAAATGCTTATGAGGCTTTTAGAGGTAGCTATGGTCGTCAACCAGCCACCGAAGAAAACAAAAATGCTATCTACAAAATCATTGAGGAGCACCGCGGTCAGCAGTAGCTGCCAATTGCTTAACCAGATGTATAATTGTCCCGCGCAATAAAAGAGGAAAAGATGTCCAAGTTTAAAACAGCTACTATGCTTTTATCCCTCAGTGCCTGTCTGGTGTTAACCGACCTTGCCTGCTTTGCGCAAACTGCACCCGGATCGCGCAAAGAAATGATCCACCGTAGTCTTCTTGAGTGTTATTCCAAAATGGGTAGAGGGGCTGAATTGGGGCAAGAGTACGCCACTTTGATTGCTATCAAGCCCAATGATGCTCTATTGCATTACAACTATGGCTATCACCTGCTCACCGCTGGTAACATGGCTGGCGCCGTATTGCATTATAAGCGTGCGACTCAACTAGATCCTGCCAATCAACCCTATCACGCAGCGCTCGGTAATCTTTTGATGCAACAAAAGAATTATCAAGGCGCATTGCTTGAGTTTGGACGGGCTGGTGAAGCCGGTCGCGGACCCTATGAGCAAGTACAAAAGTATATCCAGCAACTGGAGCAACAGCGTCAGTACAACACCATGCTCAAGCAGCAAGCTGCTCCAAAAAAGAGTGGTGGTGCTGCCGCCAAAAAAACAAACGACGACGACGACGAATAAATTCTTGTACAAATTCAGTCCTCGTGCAAATTCAAAAAGGAAAGAGCTGGAATTATTTCCGGCTCTTTTCTTTTGTTATGTCTTTTGGTCAATCGTCTAATTGTTAGTGCCCGACAGAGGCTTCGCTGCTTTCGCTTTTGACTTCTTCAAAGATGTCGTTATCGAGCACAATCTGATTGCGTCCTCGTTTTTTTGCTTGATAGAGTCTAGCGTCGGCGATTTTTACCAGTTCAAAAACTGACTCACCATCAATAGGATATTCGGCGATGCCACCACTAAAGCTGTTGCAAAATTCTTCGCCCTTGTCACCACTAAATGTGATACTGCGAAATTCATCCAGTACGCGTTGTACAGCTAGATGCATAGTGGCTTTTGTTTCGCGCTTAAAAGCTAGCATAAATTCTTCGCCGCCCCATCTACCGCGCAGGTCGTCTACCCTAAAGCGTCTGGATAGCAGCTGCCCCAATCCGGCCAAAACTTTGTCGCCAGCCAAGTGACCATATGTGTCATTGACCTTTTTAAAATGGTCCACATCAAGCAGACAGACAGTAAAAGTGGATTTAAGTCTTTGTGCTTCGGCTAGTATGGCGCTCAGCTGTTCACTAAAGGCGCGTCTCAAAAGTAGTCCTGTTGTTGTATCTTTGTCAGAGCGATCTCTGAGCATGCGAGAGCGGTCTAGCCTGACTTTTACTCTGGTCAAAAGCTCTTCGTTTACAACAGGCTTGGGCAGATAATCGTCGCCGCCAGAGCGAAACGCTTCCAGTCTCGCTTCGACACCGGTTTGACCTGTTAAAAAGATGATTGGTAAATCTTGCCAGCGTGGTATCTGTCTGAGCATACGACAGACTTCAAAGCCGGTCACGCCAGGCATCATCACGTCGAGCAAAAGCAGCTCAGGTGGATATTCTTGCATGGTGTCGAGGATTTTTGCCGGGTCATTGAGAATGCGCACGATCATGCCTTCATTGCGCAGTACCAGTGCCACTGTATTACAGAAAAACTCATCATCGTCGCAAATTAAAATACGTGGTCGGCCACCCTGTCGGATGTTGACTAAGTGCTGCACAGCTTTTTCGAGGGCGTCTGATTGCAGCGGTTTGTCTAGATATAGTGAGGCTCCAGCGTGGGCCGCCTCTACTCTGTCTTTGACCAGGGCCTGTCCGGAGACAAAGGCCAGAGGGAGGTTTTCGTAGCCAGGTAGTTCTCTCAGTTGTCTGGCCAGACTAAAGCACAGCTCTGGATTTTCGGGCACCACATTTATCAGTGCGGCATCCAGAGGGTAGACTACAGCTTGCTCCAGTGCTTCTTTTATGCCAGAGGCTTGGACTATATCCACGAGTCTTTGCTTGCCTAGTTCTGAGACGATATCCAAAAAGCCCCGGTCATCGTCCACCACAAGTATCCTGGTCATGGCTGGATTGTGCGGTGCTGGCTGTGGTTTGTGTCCTGAGCTTGCTACTGCTTCATTGATTTCCTGACATTCAGAGTCGCCTGCTTCTTTGACTTCCAGCAATTTGCGGTCTACGTCTGCCCATGCGATTAGTTGTTCTTCTTTAGGTCTTTGCTGCAAATTGATGGCAGTGTCTTCGATAAAGCCCATCAGCTCAGATACTCGTCTAAAGCCCAGCGAGCCACCAGTGCCTTTGATTTTGTGAGCGATATTGCGCACTTCTTCAGTGAGTTCTATGTTGGTAGGATCTTGCTTGGCTTTTTCGATTGCTTCAGCAAGCTCATTGATGCGATTAGGTAGGACTCTGGCATATTTTGAGACAAGTGCTAAAAACATGGTCTCAAAGTCTTTCATTTTTTGAGCGGCAGCTTCGGAGCGATCGTCGTCAAAGAGTCGGTCTACCTGTGCGCCAAAAATATAAGGTATAAGTGGCTTGTGCACCACCAGTGATATCGCATGGTCGGCTGTGATTTTGCTTTTGATGGAGTCTACATGCTGCTTACCGGCTCCCACCAGTATAAGCTTGGCTGTAAATCCACTGCGCCTGCGCTCCAGTAGCCAGGGCAGCTCAGTACTATCGTTAAGTGGACTAGACAAAATTACTAGATCGCAAACATCTAGGAGCAGAGGTTCGGCTTCTTTGAGAGTGGTGGCACTTTTGATTTTGTGCCCTCGCCCTTCCAGTACAGAAGCGACCAGCTTGATAAAATGCTGGTCGCTGTCTACTATAACGATTTCTTTTGCCATTAACTCTTAACCCTTTTAGAGGTGATTCACTGCCTGTTATAGGGGCAGATCTGTCCGCAGTTTGCGAGGATTTTGCCAACCCATTTCGTCCAAGGCTTCGTCAAAACTGACACGCATACGCTCGCAATAGTTGAGAGCCATAATTACTTGTTCAATTTTCATCAAGCCTTCGCGGATTAACGGCAAGCTAGTCAGGGCGGCTTCCACTGTGTTTTTATGCACTTTGCCTGCCGCTTCTAGTATCTGCACCACATCACCGCCGTGTTTTTTGCGCACGTTGATAGCTGTGGTGAGGTCGTTTTCGGTTAATAGCTGAGCTTTTTGCAACAAATCAAAAGCGCCTTTGAGGTCTTTTGTTTGTGCTCCTTGCGGTGCTTGAGCTGGCTTGGCTTGCGGTTGTGGCTGAGTTGGTGCTGGTCTAGCACCAAGTTGAGCCGATCTGTCGAGATCGCCTTTGGTGAGGTATTGATCGATACTGCCGCCCATGGCGTGCAGACGCTTCAATACTTCAGGTGCTTTTTCGGGGGTCATTTTTTCGTCTCTGACCATCTCTTGCAGCTTGAGGGCGGCTTCTAATGTGGGTTCAGAGATAAGTCCGGCTTCTTGTAGCATGGTGCCCAATAGCACATTAGCTCTCTTATCAATTAGATGATAGTCGAGGGGGATTTTGGTTTCGGGCATGGTGGGCTGATTGTAAGCCGGCATGCTGGGATAGCTCGTTTGCTGAGCAATTTGCGGTTGCATTTGCTGTGGCATCTGTTGTGGATAAGGCATTTGCTGCTGATAAGGCATTTGCTGTGGCGGATATGGCTGAGGTGGATAACCAGCCGGCATCATATTTGGCTGCATGCCCTGAGGTGGTTGCGGATAGCCTTGATAAGGTTGCTGATAGGGATTTTGTTGCAAATCCGGTACCGGTGGGTAGCCGCCCATCGGTGGCTGTTGATGCATCGGTGGCTGCATCGGCACTTGAGGCATAGGAGCCGGTGCTGGAGCGGGAGCTTGAGGCGCCATACCACCACCCATCCCTGATAGACCAGACATGGTACTGCCGGGTGCGCCCATGCCGCCTCCCAGACCACCACCGAGTCCACCACCAAGACCGCCGCCCAGTCCACCACCAATTGGTGCACCAAAGGCTGGAGCTGCTCCTGCCGCTGGTTCCTGGATGTCTTCTGTAATAAGTGTAGGGTCGGCTTTGACTCTTAACTCTTCGGGGATACTCAGTCCAGTCGAGGCACTGCCAGCTGACATAGAGAGGATATCGTACATAAATTCGAGGTCTTGGGCAGCAAAGGGTTGTGTCCACACTACCTTACTATTGCCGTCTATTTCTTCGTAGAGTGTCCAGACCGGGTCTTTAAGATTTTCGTCCCACTGTACGGTGATGATAAAGTTTTTGCGGTCGCCGCCGGACCAAGGCATTTCAATCAGTGTGCCGCGCTTGTTTTGCGCTTCTTCGAGCAAAACTCTGACTTTGCTCATAGAAGGGCATGCTGCTTCTTGGGGCAGTCTTAAACGGCGTGCACCGCCTGCTGAAGGCTCTTCGTTTGGTCTTTTGGGAGGTAATTTATTCATAGATTCCTCGGATTGCACTCTATTTTGTTATTCCACGGCTTTAACTAGTTTATAAACACTACTTAGCGCCATTGATGGTGAAATTTACAGGAAGCTCTTGCCAGCACGAAAGATAGTCCTTTTGTAGCTGCGGCGAGTCCAGGGCCAATTTGGTCGGTATGTACGGCAGGCTGCTCTCAAACATAAAAGCGAGAGTATTACCCTGATAAACAGGCTTTAGCTCGGTAGAGCTGGCTTTGTCAAAAGTATCGCGGTCAGGTCCATGAGCCGAAAGCGTATTGTGCAGGGAGCCGCCGCCGGGTACAAATCCTGTTTGCTTGGCATCATAGACACCAAAGATTAGACCCATGTATTCGCTCATGACATTGCGGTGATAGTAGGGCGGTCTAAAAGTGTTTTCGGCCACCATCCATCTTGGCGGAAAAATCACAAAATCCACATTGGCTGTGCCGGGGACTTCGGAGGGCGAAGTAAGCACAGTAAAAATGGATGGATCTGGATGGTCAAAGCTGACTGTATTGATCACGTTAAAGCGTGACAAGTCATATTTGTAGGGCACATAGTTGCCGTGCCAGCCCACAACATCGAGGGGCGAGTGGTTGATTTTGGCGTTAAACAAATTGCCGCAAAACTTGGATGTGAGGACAAAGTCGCCGCTGACATTTTCGTACCAGGCCTCGGGAGTCAAAAAGTCTCTGGGGTTAGCCAGACCATTGGCTCCGATTGGTCCAAGCCCAGGCAGTTTAAAAGGTGGTCCGTAGTTTTCGAGGACATAGCCACGGGCAGTTTGCTGGGGCAATCTCACTTGGAATTTGATACCACGGGGAATGACTGCAATCTCTCCCGCTTTGATATTGATGATACCAAACTCGGTGCGCAGCTCAAGTCCGTTTTGCTCTGGCACAAAGAGCATATCGCCGTCTGAATTGTAAAAGAAGCGGTCGGTCATGTCTTGATTGCAGCTATAGACATGTACTGCCGATCCTCTCAAAGATGAGCTGTCACCATTGCCGGCGATAGTGATCAGACCATCGATAAAGTCGGTGGGTGACTGTGGCAGAGCAAAAGGATCCCATCTAAATTGATTGGGGCAGGGTTCTACTTCGTTAAAAGGTCTTGAGCGCAGATCTTTGTTGGAGATACGTTCAAACTTGGCATGCAGCACCGAAGGTCTGATGCGATATTGCCAGCTGCGTAAGTTTTCGTGTCTGGCCATGACAAAAGAACTACCACTCAACTGTTCGGCATAAAGTCCGTGATTGACTTTTTGCGGCGAGTTTTGACCAATAGGAATCGTGTCCGGCTCTGCTTCCGAAGAGAAATGATTGGCAAAACCAGTCATATAGCCAGCATTGTCAGATTTTTTGTCTTCGATAGTGGACGATTTTTTGATGGTTTCTCTCATGGCTTCACTTAGCTTTTCATAAAGATGGCGCGGGCATGCTGGTCCATTTTGTTTGCTTCACTATCGCGACCAGCGGCTCTCAGCATTTTGGCATAATTTTCGTAGATGCTTATCAGGTCTTGATGTAAGGGACCAACAGCTTTTTGTTTGATTTCAAGAGCTCTTTTATAACAGGCTTCAGCCTCTGCATATTTTGCCTGTTGGCGCAGACAATTAGCCAGGTTGTTGAGAGATGACGGTAGTCTGGGATCTTTGGGATCAAATTTTTCGGCTTCTGCTACAGCGAGCTTAAATTGAGCCTCTGCCTCGCCTGGCTTGCCCTGACCCATCGCATTTTGGGCGAGCACGTTGTATCTTTCCCACATGGCAATACCTCTCAAAGAGCAAACAGAGTCTACTGGGACACCTTAAACTACAAGCGAAGACATAGTTTAGATCACTTACAACAGGTCCGCGCTACCATAGACTAAATTATTCGATTGTCACTGAGGATTTGCCAAGTGCTCAAAGAAAGTCAGGTCAAAAACCTCTGGCTCGGTATGGTTGCTTTAGCTGTCATGGGCTGTTATCCGCCATGGAGAGAGTTTGGCAGTGTCAGTAATCCTCTGGGATTTTCTCCCATTTTTGAACCGCCAAAGCTTGAGGCCGCTGCTATTGCCAGAGGCGTCACCCGCATAGATATTGATTTTTCGCGCCTTGGCATCGAGTTGTTTTTAGGTGTGGCAGCTACTATCAGCATGGTCTTAACTGCCGGCAAAACTGAGACCAAACAACCAGCATTGAGTGCTGTGCCCAATCAAGCGCCAGCTAGCGCACCGCCCAAAAACAATCTACCGCCGCTCAACACTCTCACCGTAGAGCTGCCGGGCGAGCACGGACTGGGCGACATCCTTGTCGAGTCCGAAGACGACCCTGACTACTGGGAGCCTCTTTGCCGTGCCCAGGGATCTTTTTATTTGCCTAAAGGTAAAAAGCTCCAGCTTGAAATTGCCAAGGATAGACGCGTTGATTTGTCGCTTCTCAAGCGCATCCCCACCGGTCTATTGTTTTCGATAGATGCCAGTGGTAGCAAAATCACCGACGAAGATGCCAAAAAACTCTCAGCCGTTAGTGGTCTCAAAGAGCTGGATTTGTCTGGTACACCGATTTCTTCTACAGCAGTAGAGGCTCTTAAGAATATGGGCACTCTTGAAAAGCTCTGGCTCGATAATACTCTGGTGGATGACAACTGTGTGCCTTCGTTGATTGCACTCAATCATCTCAAAAAGCTCTCTTTAGAAGGCACCAAGCTCAACGCCCTGGCGCTGGAGTCATTAAAAAAAGACTTGCCAGCAACTACAGAGATTGTGGTCTAGTTTATTTTGCAATCTTGGTCTGGACGTTGACTAGCTCACGTGCTCTCTCTGCGGCTTTGACTACGGCTTTGATCAAAGTCACTCTCAGTTTGCCTTCTTCTAATTCCATCAAACCATCGATGGTGCAGCCAGCTGGAGTTGTCACTGTATCTTTGAGCAAGGCTGGATGAGCTTTTGTTTCAAGCACCATTTTTGAGGCACCGTACATGGTTTGGGCTGCTAGTAAGGTGGAAATTTCTCTTGGTATGCCCAGCTTGACACCAGCTTCTGCTAGAGATTCGATCACTACATATAGGTAAGCTGGACCACTGGCTGATAATGCGGTGACAGCGTCCATCAAACTCTCGTCTACAAAGACTGTTTTGCCGACACAGGCAAAAATCGCCTCGCAAGATTTGAGGTGGTCCTGAGTGGCATGGGCACCACCACACAGCCCTGTCATGCCAGCATTGATGACACAGGGAGTATTGGGCATAGCCCTTATCACCGGCATATTGGCTTTGACGCGTTCTTGGACAAAGGTAGTTGAGACTGACGCTGCTACTGAGATCAAAAGCTGGTCAACTGTCAGCTCGTCGGCTATTTCGCGTAGCACTTTATCCATGTTTTGAGGTTTGACAGCTAAGAGGATAATATCTGCGCCGCGCACACATTTTTTGTTGTCGAGCGAAACATCTATACCAAGACGCTCCTGCACTCGGGTCAGCGATGCTTCGCGCGCGACCGTGCCAGTGACGTCCTTAGCTTTGATGGCACCGTCTTTGACAAGCCCGGCAATAAGCGCCTCGCCTAGTTTGCCTACGCCTATGACTGCGACTTTTTTACCACTGAGCATTTTGCTTCCTCTTTTACAACTTATCAATTTTTACCACGGTTGTCAGTTTAACCATGGTCTTAGCGAGGGTTTAGTTTATAGTTTTGCTTGGTAATTAGATAACAGATAATAAAGTCATTTGTATTTGCCTATATAAGCGCTGACAATGTACAAACCTAAAAAATATGTCCGGCTTGATCTGCTGCCCCGCATGCCGCGGTTGCCAGACATACGCAATCTTTTAAACGAAGCTAAAAAAGCTCGTGCTTGTACCGTTGAGTTGCCCTGGCGCTCCGAAAACCTTGGTCTGCGTTTTTCGCTTACTGTGCGTGTTGAAGTAGGCGGTGGCGAGCCAATCTGGACCTTATATGAAGGCGAAGGCAGCAAATCAAGAGTAATGTGGAGCACCGGCTTTAACGAAGTTGAATTGCTCTATGACGTACTGACTCTATCTTTGCCTACTGATGGACCCAATATTTTTGCGCCTTTTCAAGATAAGCCTGCCGAGGCAGCGCCAAGTAGAGGCGAGCCAGTTAGTGATAGTCAGATTAGCTACGCCCGTAGCTACGAAAAAACTGGTGGAGATGCTGCTCCCAGTGACTTTTATAAGCCGACTGACTCGGCAAATGCTGCGCTCAATGCTGAGTATGCTAATTTTTTGATGACCGAAGAACCAGTAGTGGTCAAAGCCTCAAAAGCGCCTACTGAAGAATTTGAAAAACCACGCAGTACCGCACCTATGACTGCTGATTTGCCACTGCCAGATTTAGAAGCGGTGCAAGGCCAAGCTCAAGCACAGGCACAAGCACAAGCTCAAGCATCGGCACCAGCACCAGCACCAGCTCAAGCAGAAGCGCCGGCTCAACCCAATGCTCCTTTGCCTCCGGGTTATCCGCAGCCTCAGTATCCGTATCCGCCTCAACCAGGTTATGCCTATCCAGCTGGCTATCCCTATGCTCAGCCTTTTCCCCCTAACTACAATTATCCTGCCGGCTATGCTCCCGGTCCCGGCTATCCGGCTGGTTATCCTTACGGTCCTACACCATATCCATATCAGCAGATGCCTCCAGGTTATCCGCAGCAGTCCACACCAACTGACGCGCTTTCGGCGGCATCAACGGTGCCTCTATCACCAGGAGCTGCACCTGGTTATAACGGAGGCAATGCTAACGATCCATATGCATCACATGTGGTGGCGCCGCATCCTGATCTTGTCAAAAAACGTCCTAACGTTATGCTCGGTAGCTTCCTTGTGGATGCTGGACTTGTGCCCAAGGCTACTATTGATGCCGCTCTCCAGGTGCAGATACTGGTCAGCCAGGGCACACTCTCGGCGATGAAGGCAGCTGAAGCTGTCAGACGTGCTCATATACGTGGTGGCTCAGTGGAGCCAGAACCCCAGGACCACAACGTTAAACCAAACGAAATGGCTGTGCGGGTTAAACCGCAAATTGGTCAAGTGCTTGTTATGGCTGGAATTATTTCGGCTGCTCAGCTTAAGACTGCTCTTGGTCTGCAAGATGTCTTGCGCTCCGGCAATATGGCCATGGAAGAAGCGGTGCGTACCCTGGCTCAAACACTAAATACCAAAGAAGAAATCAAACCTGGTGCTTCTGATGAAGAAGCCGAAGAAGTGAAACAAGCACTTGCTTTGCTCAAGAAGTCTGGACTATTAAACGAGCAAGATCTTGATCTCGCTCTTAAAAAACGCGCGGACAAAGGTGGGCAGGTCTCCAAAATCCTTGTGGCATCAGGCAATCTGGACAAGATTACTCTTGATGCGGCAGTTGCTTGCCAGAGACATCTCACTAGTGGCAAGCTCAAGATGGAGCAAATTGTGCCAGCCTTGCACTACTGTCAGCGTATGCGTGTATCCTTTGAGGATGCAGCCAGTGAGCTGGGTCTGACTGTCTAGCGTGGATAATGATTGCGGGGCTAATACTCCCCATAATCTGCTGTTACTGGGTGTAGGTCAAACTGCGCGTGCTTTATTAAAAGCCCTGGATGACCCTGGTAGTATATTGCAACGCCCAGATATTGGCTCCATATATGGTACCACCCGCAACGGCGACCGTGTTGCCGACTTGACTGCCGTTGGTGTGCAGCCAGTCTTGATGGGGGCAGCTGATAGTGCCAGAGAGCTTCTACAATTAGCATGTGGTGCCTATGTGCTTGTTTCTTTTCCACCTGACGGTGTGAGCGACAGGGCTCTAGCTGAGCTTGTTAGTGGTGCTGCCAAAATTGTCTATATTTCGTCTACTGGTGTTTATGGACAGACTAGTGGCAAAATCAATGAAGAAAGTGCTGTCGATAGCTCGCAAAAAGCCAGACTACAAGCCGAAGAAATTTGGCGCGCCAGTGGCGCTATTGTGCTAAGAGCACCTGGGCTGTATAGCGGAGTCGATAGCATGTTAAAGCGAATAACTGGGGGCGACTATCGCATTCCAGGAGATGGTCACAATTTTGTCTCACGCATACATCTCTATGATCTGGCTCAGATAATTATGGCGGCGTTTTTGCGTGCAGCCAGAGGTGCACTGTATGTCACCGGAGACGATAGACCAGCTACTCATCTAGAAGTCGTGCAATGGCTATGTCATAAGTATCAATTGCCTTTGCCGCAGTTTGCTCCACTTGAGCAAGTCCATCAAACACTGAGGGGCAATCGTCAAATCGACAATAGTCGCGTCCTCACTGACTTGTCTGTGACCTTGCGTTATCCAACTTTTGTAGAAGGCTTTGAGTCTTAGTCAGTCTTAGTTGATGCGACGTTTGCGACAGCGAAATGGGAATTTAAATATGGTATTACCAACGGTGACATCGACCTGGACGTCTTGATCGCGCGGATAGAGAAAAAACAACTCCCCGGTGCGTGACTCCAAAGGCTCCATCGATATTGGTTGCAGACCTACCTGTCTTATACCTTCGGATCTAATCAAGCCTGATTCTTTATTGGAGTCTTCGTCTTCTTCATCACTTAATATGTTTTCGCGGCTGGGCAGGACGCTGATGCGTGTGGGCACCACATGTGATATGCCGGGCCATTCACCCCAGACACCAAAGACATTGGGGCCGCGGAAGAGGTCGTGACCATCTTGCGGCACCAGTCCGCGGTAGCTTCTAGACTTTTGCATATTGGCTAGCCAGGGGCGGTTTAGGGTGAGATCCCACATGATACGCTCACGTCTAATGCGGTCGATGATGCGATGATCGACCAGCGGGATTTCGGTGAGTCTGTGATTGTTGCCAGTGCGTGGATGTTTTTCTACTTTGTAAAATTTGACATCGCCCAATCCAATTACATGTCTGTGCTCATCTGTATTGGTGACGCAAACCAGCACACCAGCTAGCTCCCAGAGATCGATTACAGTGACAGCCACCCTTATATTGTTGACTGTGATGTAGCGCAAAGGAAAGTCCTGATCAATAATCTCATGCGAATGAGGTGAGCCGGGCTCCCAGACAAATTGCACCTGTCCGGCGTGGACAGAGGGTTTTTGAGGATGATTGGCTTTGTTTTTTATGTCCTGAGCTTCCAGGAAGAGTTGTCCCGAGATTTTGCGTGAGCCCAGATCGCGATAAAAAAGCGCCTCGTGTCTTAAGAGATCAGCTAGATCCAATTCTTTGTAGCCTGGCTCCTGGGCTAGAGCCTGACGCGCTCTAGCAAAAGCGTCTTTAGCTTCGTCTTTGAGTCCTTGCTGGACCAGTGCGCGGGCCAGTCGACCATAGGTCAAACCCAGTAGATTGTTTTGTGCTGGTGCGCCCTGGCTGCTTTCAGTCATTCTGCTGAGAGCCAATTTAGCATGGCTTTCGGCTTCATGCGATTTGCTCAGCCTGAGCTCGGCTTCGGCCAGTTGTGAATAAATCTGAGCTGATAGGTAGTTTGACTGGGCGCTGTCTTTAGAGTTGTCTTTGTATTTGTTAGATAGGCTAAGCAAGCTTTCGTATGCTTGATGATTGCGCTCCAGCGCTAAGTTAACCCCGGCCAGTCCCAATTTGCAGCGCTCAAGAGCACCCCTGTCGCCGCTGCCCCGGTTGATTTCTTTGATAGTGTATTCAAACTGACTTCTGGCACTTTCATACTTGCGCTGGTTCAGGCTTCTTTCGCCTTCAAGATAGAGTTTAAAACTGTGGTCGCCTTCGCTTTCGAGGAGGTGCATCGACCCGGAGTTTTGTCTGGGAGTCTGGGCCGGTTGCTTGAGTGTTTGACCGGCTGGCTCGGCGGCATCAATAGGAGTCGCCTCCTGTGCCATGGCAGTCTGTCCATTAATTACTACGGACAGAGCTAGGGCAATCAGGCTGACTCTTTTGGGGCTTGCTACTCTCATTACTCTCAAGTGAGGATTGTCTAACCCTCGATATCTACCTATTTTATAGTGTCCAACCGTCTTAGTCTTAAACTGGATCAAATGGATAAATAGGGGCATAATATTGACGGCACAAAATTTAAATTGCTTCGTCCTTGAGTTTTGTGTGCACGACACACCAGGTGTCGATAGGGGGGCTGATTGAGCCTGTTTTTACGCAAAGTCGCTTTTACCAAAAAGAGCCTGGCTCTTTTGCTTGGCCTGGCTGTTGCTGCAGATATAGTAATTGCTACAGATATGGTGATTGCTGCTCCTTTGCCAGCGACCGCTCCTGCTCCGGCAGCTAATTTATCCAGTAGTGCGACCAAGGCTCCTTTTGCCAGCAAGTCTAAATCTCCTGTGGTTAGTACCAATAAAGCTAAGGCAAAATCAGTCAGACGTATTGCCAAAGGCCACCGGACCCGGCGCACCAGGACGGCTGCCCTAAAGCCGCTTGTGCCCAGCCTCGATACCTCGGTGCCAGCAACGCAAGCGACAACCGCCAGTGGCGAGGTGCGCAATTTACTTACATATGGTGCTCGCAAACATAAAGAAGGTTCTCTCACCGAGGCTGAAGATTGTTTCCGCCGAGTACTGAGTCAGGACCCTCAAAACGTCGATGCATTTTTTAATCTTGGCGCATTAGCAGAGGGACGTGGCGACTTAATTGTAGCTCTCGGTCATTACCGGGCCGCCCATGCTTTAAATCCCAAGGATAAGCAAATCACAGAAGCTGTCAGCTCTATGGAGAAGGCTCTTAAACAAGGTGGTAATGGTTCTGATACCAGGATTACCCGCAGTTGTTTTAGCTTGACCCCGCCTTTTGCCCTGCCTCACCCACTGCCCGTGGGCGGCACAATCGCCAGTCCTGTGGATTTTACTAATACTGGTTTTGGTGGCAGTCTATCTGCCTTTCCTCAAAGACCCCAAGGCCAAAATTTACTTACTCCTTCTGGTTATAGTGCCAGTGCGGCTGCTCCTGTGCTTTTGCCCACAGCTGATCCAGCACCAGTGTCACAAGACGGACAGTTGTTTCAACTGAGTGGCACACAAAATGCTGCTATGCCACCGGTAGTGCCGGTGCAGCAAAACAATCAAACACCGCCTAGCTTGACTGTGGGTAACTCTCAATCGGGAGCGGCTCCGACAGGCCCGTCGCGTGGTCGCATGGCTGCCCGTGCGGCAGCCAATATGGCTCTATCCATCGGTACCAGCTACGCCTTGCGCGGTACTGGTCTGCACTGTCCAATTTGTCGCATTGTGCGTTTACGCTTTTGAGATTTTGTCTTTGGCTCTTAAGTTTGCTCTTTGTTGTCCTGATTGCAGGCAATGGCAGTTGTGCTGAGGCGCAAGACGTACGCATCAGACGACCCGCTGGAAGTCCTACCGCACGCCTAACTGGTAGTAACTCAGGCGCTCTAGGGACAAATCCAAATGAGCTTAGCCCTGTACTGATGCCAGTCACCTCTGACCGGCTAGATATAGGGATAGTCAAAGTCCATGAACGTTGGCTGGAGCGTTATGTTAATCCAGTCTTTTGTCCTGTGGACATCTGTCATGGCTCGTGCGCAGCATATGATGATGCCTGTCTTTTATCAGGTAGTCAGCCGGTGCTCAGTTATTTTGGCGAGTTAAACGGCTTTGTTTTACGCGGTTGCGGTGGTGCTTGCAGTCAAAGCCACGGGCAGTCTGACTTAGTCAACTTAGTGCACGCACAGGCTAATGGCTCGTGTTGTCACTGACGTGCATTTAGGGATTACCCTGTATATCACTGACAGAGTGATTGTTATTATCTTGCCGTAGAGAACTCCCGGTCAATGCCTCGCCTCGCCAGCGAGGCATTTGCCTTGGGAATCGTATCGCATTTAGCTTTGAGCGGGCTGGGCATTGTCTTTGCCAAATCCTCTTTTGTGATGATGTTTGCCTCTGCCAGCGCGCATTTTACCCACGCGATCGCGTAGCTTTTGTCTTTGCTCAACTGTCAGTTGCTCGCCTGAATCAATCCTGAATGTCAGTTTGGCAGAAGCCAACTCAGCGCTAAGTGCGTTGATTTTGTCTTGCTCGGCCATGATTTGTGTTTTGTCGATAGTACTTTGAGCAAGCATCTCCTGAATGTTTTTGCGGTGAGTTAAAAGCTCTTCCTTCTTAGGCTTTGCTGACTCTTTAAACTTGGCTTTGAGAGCACTTATCGCCTGCTTTTGCTCGTCTGAGAGACCAAGGGCGTTTAATTTGCCTGGCGATTTTTGTTTGGCTAACTCGGTGGTATTAATAGTGGCTCCTTTAGCGCTGTCATCGGCAAACGCTGGCAGAGCGGCAGTGAGCAGAGTAAGACTGACTAAGACCTTAAATATGTTGCTTTGCATGGCGACTCCTTTGTCGTATGAACCCATACTGACTAAACGTAATTTGCCGCCAAAAAGTTCAAAATAAAAAGGGTGACTTTTAAAACAAGTCACCCTTTCTGTTTGATCTATGTATGTAATTAGACGATTTCGGCGTCCACTACATCACTGTTGTTGCTGGAGCTTGTGCTGTTGCTTCTTTCGGTACTACCAGCAGTGGCGCCAACAGGCTCTTTTGTAGCGTCGGCAGCGGCTTTGCTACCTGCTTCCTGAGCTTCTTTTTGCATTTGCTGGAAGTGGTTGGTCAAATCTTCGACAGCTTTTTTAAGGCTATCGAGTGATGTGTCGTCTTTGATCTTTTGTTTGAGCTCGCCTATCAGCATCTCTGCTCGCGATTTATTGCTGGCAGAGACCAGAGCAGCAGCTTCACTTAGATGTTTTTCGACGGCATAGACTAGACCATCAGCTTCGTTTCTCAAATCAGCTTTGGCTTTTTTGACAGTGTCTTCCTTTGTATTGGCTTCAGCTTCTCTTACCATGCGCTCTACATCTTCTTTGGTCAAGTTAGTAGATGCTGTGATTGTGATCTTTTGTACTTTGCCAGTGGTTTCATCTTTGGCTGTGACCGAGACGATACCGTTGGCGTCGATATCAAAGGACACTTCGATTTTTGCCATGCCACGGCGTCCGGGCGCGATACCATCGAGCATAAAGTTACCGAGCAACTTATTGTCTCTAGCAATCGGTCTTTCGCCCTGGAATACCTGGACGTCCACATTGGTCTGGTTGTCTTCAGCAGTGCTGAAGGTTTGAGACTTGTGGGTGGGGATTGTGGTGTTCTTTTCTACCAGTTTGGTGAATACACCACCCATGGTTTCAATACCGAGCGATAGTGGTGTGACATCGAGCAAGACGATTTCGCTTACTTCGCCGCCGAGGATACCGGCTTGTACTGCTGCACCAATCGCTACAACTTCATCAGGGTTAACTGATTGGTTGGGATCTTTGCCGCCGGTGAGGCTCTTAACTAGCTCTTTTACAGCTGGTATACGAGTACTACCACCGACCAAAACAATTTCGTCGATATTAGAGTAGGTCAGCTTAGCGTCAGCGAGAGCTTGTTCGACTGGCTTACGGAGGCGCTCGACCAGTTCTCTTGTGAGCTCGTTAAACTTAGCTCTGGTGAGCTTCATGTCGAGGTGCTTGGGACCTGTTTCATTGGCAGTGATAAAGGGCAATGCCACTGAAGTTTCGTTGACTGACGAGAGTTCGATTTTGGCTTTTTCGGCAGCTTCTGTGAGGCGCTGCAAAGCTTGAGGATCTTTTGTAAGATCGACGCCTTCTTGCGCTTTGAATTCTTTGGCAAACCATTCCACCAGCTTGTGGTCAAAGTCGTCGCCGCCCAAATGGGTGTCGCCGGATGTTGATTTGACTTCAAAAACACCGTCGCCAACTTCCATGATTGATACGTCAAAAGTACCGCCACCAAGGTCAAATACCAGGATGGTTTCGTCTTTCTTTTTGTCGAGACCATAAGCAAGAGCGGCTGCTGTAGGTTCGTTGATGATTCTCAGGACTTCGAGACCAGCGATTGCGCCAGCGTTTTTGGTGGCTTGACGCTGAGAGTCGTTAAAGTAGGCAGGCACTGTGATAACAGCGCTGGTGACAGCGACACCGAGATATTTTTCAGCATCTTCTTTGAGCTTGCGCAAAATCATCGCTGAAATTTCTTCAGGGCTGTACTCTTTGCCGCCCATTGGCACGCGGCAACCGCCTTCGGGGCTTTCCTTTACTTTGTATGTGACAATCTCTTTTTCATGGTTGATTTCGCTAAAGTGGCGACCCATAAAGCGTTTGATTGAATAAACTGTGTTTTGTGGATTGATAACCGCCTGACGACGGGCTAGTTGACCAACCAGGCGCTCTCCACCCTTGGATACTGCGACCACTGATGGCGTGGTACGAGCCCCCTCGGAGTTAGCTATAACTGTTGGTTGTCCGCCTTCCATCACGGCTACAACAGAGTTAGTTGTACCTAAGTCGATTCCGACTGATTTTCCTGGACCCTTAGCCATATTGCATTCCCCAATTTAGTGTTCAAGAACTATGTATTTAGTGCACGACCCAAAGGCGCACATCATAAAAGCCACTTGCCAAAGGTGTCGGCACTTAGCTTCCTATGATCCAATCTATTCAAGTTAAAGGTCGAGTTGGCTAATCACTAGCTTTCTTTAATCATCTATTTTGGCAATCGCCCCGCGGTTTGATGCAAATGGGCTAATGTCAAGGATGGATTGGCTTGCCATAATGGGTCCAGTGCCTGTTATATCAATATTACCCTTGCAAAGATTGGTCCCATGCGTTTATTTGTCCTGCTTTTGAGCTTCATTTGCCTTATTTGTCTGTCTGGTCCGTCAGTTTTGGCCAGCTCCAGCAAAGGCAATAATAAGACTTTAGCCATTGAGGACATGCCTGACCCAACCGCTGCTTTGCGGCTCATCCCCGGTCTTACTGTGACTATGCACATCTGGGAAGGGCTCGATACCCACTGGAATCAAGTGGGAGACTATGACTTTGTCGCCAGAGTAGCCGAGACAGAGCCCCAGGGTGCCTTTATATATGATTGGCAAATGAGCGAACCAGCCGGTGGTTCGGGCTCTCGCCGGGTCGAAGCAGTGGATGTGAAACACAGCCGTAAGGTCAGTCTGTTTTATCCCAAGCACGAAGTTTGCACGCTGGTGGGCTATACCAACGTTGTGAGAGTGTCCGATGACCTCTTTGCCGACCTTAAGAAGGGCAAAAATAGTGACTTTGCTCTAGATGGACCAGAATCAGTCCAGATTAACCATGCCGAAACTGTCCAGCTACCCCGCAGTGTCAGGGGCGAAGGCACAGAACTGGTAACCATCAAAATAGAGGGTAAAGAGCGCAAGGTCCGCTGTGTCAAAGCAGTTTGCGATAACGGCTGGACCTACTGGGTCCTCGATAATGCGCGCCTGCCGCTCTTGGTCCAGGGCAATGCACCCTTTAGATGGGTAGCATCGCTCACTGGTGTGGACGACATGAGTGACGCCAGTCGCGAAGCCAAAAATATCTATGATCAGCTGCGCAACGGTGGAGTCGCCACCAGTTATCTCATCCTCTTTGACTTTGATAGCGATAAGTTAAGACCAAACAGTAAGAATATTTTGAGAGAACTCAGCACCTATCTCAAAAAAGATAGTGGCATCAAGCTCCAGGTGGAGGGTCATACCTGCACAATTGGTGGCTACGATTACAACATGTCGCTATCCAATAGACGGGCACTCTCAGTCAAGCGTTATCTCACCGAATCCTGTGGTATTGGTGCCGGTCGCCTCAAGTCTCAGGGCTTTGGCTACACTAAACCAGAAAAATCAAATGCCACCGCCAGTGGTAGAGCGCGCAACAGACGTGTGATATTTAGAGAGATAAAATAGGCCGGAGCAAATATTAGTCAGGAGCAAAAGAGCCAGGCGTGCTCAAAGCTTTTGATGGCGATGTCCTCGTCTTTGGCGAGGATGCAGACTGTACTTTCTTCGCTATTTGCACCAGTAACTCTTTCGTCTAGATTTAAAAAGAGCTTGTAATCCTGGCAGTGCTCTATCAGGTGCTTGTAGTGCCAGTCACTGGCTCGCTCAGGGCTGTAGGTGATGCCGCTGGCGCTAAAAGATGCCATCTCCTTTAGCTCATTGAGACCGCTTTTGTAGCCGCCCATCTGGTGACAACCAGGTGGTATGGCGGACTGGTTAAAATCTCTCGTCCACTGACAGAGACCATCTAGTAGTTTGGCTTTACTCTCTGGGTTAGCTTTAAAATGTGTCTCTATTAGCCCATCTAGCCAGTTTGCATCAGGGTTAATGGTAAATGTGGCGCTGCCTGTCAGGTAGTTAGGCTCTCCCAAAATCGGACCTTCATGTATTTGCAGTTTGTCGCGGCTGGCTTCTGGCAGGTAGGCAAGATTAAAGCTGTGACGCTCCTTGGGCAGGATAGTGGCGCGGTTATGGGCTCTAAAAATGAGCAAAAAGCCTTCATTTGGCATGGACGGCAGAGGCGGCAGACTATTGAAGTCAAGCTGAGCGACAAAAGTCATCTTGTGCCCGGGCTTATCGAGGGGCCAGCGGAAGTTGGCAGGAGCCATCGGGCTGCCGCCGATAAAGGTCAGTCCCTCGCCAAGACGCTGCAAACAGATACTGGCCGCAACGCCCCCTTTGAGTGCTTGTGCCAGGCTGCCAGCCTCACTTTTAAGTGGGCTTAATAGGTCGGCGAGATTTTGTTGCAACTGACTTTGCGATTTCATTTTTTCAATAGCCATTCTGCTAACATTTAAAAATGAATAACAGATTCTCAAACAAATTCATAGCGCCAGTTTTTAGCTTGTTTTTTACCGCCATGCCTACATTGGTGCTGGCTCAAGATGCAGCTAAAGCACTGGAGAGCTATAGCGGTTATTTGATAGACCGCTCCTGTGCCGCCCAAATAAAAATGGACAATATGCGCCAGCATGTTGATCCCATGGGTGCCATCAATAAGCATACTCGTCACTGCTCCTTAGAGCCATCGTGCTGTGAGGCTGGATATAGCCTTTATAGCCAGGGCAAGTGGTTTGACCTTGACCCCAAGGGCAACGAGATGGCTAAGAAGCTCTTTGAAGCTAGCAAAAAAGAAACTGGACAACTATTTAAAATCCAGGGAGTATTCAAGCGCAACGAACTGCGTGTAAGTAACATTGCTGAGGTGGCTAAATGAAAATCCAGGCTGCCTTGATTTGCTCTGTCGCTGCTGCTTGCGTGGCTCTTGCTGCCCAGGCAAAAGAGACTCTCAGTGTTAGCACTACTGCCTTTGCTCCCAATGCTGTGGTGCCCGCAAAGTACACCGGTGATGGTGCCGATGTTTCGCCTGCTATAACCTGGTCAGCTGTACCAAAGGGTACAGTCAGTGTCGCTGTTAGCTGTGAAGACCCAGATGCTCCAGCCGGTACATGGTGGCACTGGTTTGTCTATAACGTACCAGCATCGACAAAAGGTCTGGGCGAAGGTCTAGGACACTCTAAAGTGTTTAAAGATGGCACCATGCAGGGCACCAATGACTTTGGCAATACTGGCTACAATGGACCCGCACCACCTGCTGGCAAAGTGCATCACTACATCTTTAAGGTCTATGCTCTAGATACCAAATTGACTGGTGTACTGGACAAAAATACTTTTAACCAGGCAATAAGCAAGCACGTAATGGCCGAAGGGCAAGTAGTCGGTACTTACAAAAGATAGGTATTAGATGCCACCGCGCTCAATTAAAAGACGAGCTTGTGCATTATGGGTAGCTGGTCTTGCTTTTGTTTGTCTCCCGGCTTTTGCTCAAGAGCAGAGTGATAGCCCGGGTAATAATAATTCTGCCGCTAATAACAATTCAGTCAATAATAATCCGGTCAAGGACAAGTGGGCTGTTGTGGTCGGTGTCTCGCAGTTTAAAGATAAGAGCATCAATCTCAAATATCCTGCTAAAGACGCCATTGATTTCAGCCGCTTCCTCACTACTGAGGGCCATTTTGCCCCTGACCATGTCAAAGTCCTGGTCAATGAGCAAGCTACAAGAGAGCAAATACTCGATGTCATTGGCGATAAATGGTTGCCGAGACTGGCTCATCCAGATGACCTTGTGGTGATTTTTATTTCCACCCACGGCAGCCCGTCCAACATGGATATTGGTGGTGTCAATTATCTAATTGCTTACGATACCGATAAAGAGCGCTTGTATTCCACAGGGCTTGCTATGCAAGATCTCTGTCGAATTATCAAGGACAGAGTGCATTCGGATCGTACACTACTGGTGCTTGACGCCTGTCACAGTGGTGCCACCAGTCCCGATGGCAAAGGTATCGTACGCAAAAGCAATGTGGATGCCGGTGAGATAGCACAGGGCACCGGACAGATGGTGATTTGCTCCAGTGCTCCAGATCAGGTCTCTTGGGAGTCCAAGCAGAGTGCCAATAGTGTCTTTACCAGGCGCTTGATAGAGTCTTTTAAAAGTAAAGGTGATAAGACCAGTGTCACTGATGCTTTTAACTATCTAAAGGAACAAGTCGAAGACGAAGTCTTGCGCGATCGCGGTCAGATGCAAACTCCAGTACTTAAGACCCGCTGGCAGGGCGATGGTCTGCTGCTCTCGGCCAAGCCAGTAGCTCCCCGTCCAGGCTTTAAAGAGGCACCTGTGGCAGTGCCAGTGGATAGAGCACTGGCAGCGGTGGTAGTGGAAAAATCACCTCCGGCAGTGGCTACCACTGTAAAGGCATCGGTGCCATCTCCAGTAGCAGCGCCTCAAGGTAGTGGTGCCGACGCCGTTACCGCCTTGCGTCAGCATTTTGTCAAAATGGCTCTGGGTCAATCACAGTCAGCCTATGATGACTTTACTGAGACAATCAAAAAGATTAATCCATTTGCGCGCTATCAAGTCAATCTGCGTCGTCAAAAATATCTGCCAGCTGTGGCTAACTTACCCGCTCAGGACTTTAGAGTAGGCAGTGTCACCGCAAGTAGTGCGCAGATATTTTTTAACGAAAAGAACATGACTGGTATCCCTATGTACTGGCGCTATACTCTTGTGGCAAGAGGTAACCGCTGGCTCATTGATAGCTACAAAGTAGTCGATGCGAAGACTTTTAGTGGTCGTTGAGATTGGCGTCTATTAAATGCTGGGGAATAATCGCTTGTAGTCGGCGGCCTGTTGGGTCGTAAGCTCAGAATCAAGCGGAATCGACATGACACAACTCCAGTGGCGATGTACGTCTCTCTAAAGGTCATTATGGCAAATGGTCAAACTACTCGCAATTGTCGAAATGGTCGAATCGAGACTTGGCCTATAATGGATTTGAGCACTCCTTGTGGCAAGTTGGGTGGATAGCATGAATGAAAAGGAACACAGCACTGATACTAAGGCTTTCCTGACCCGTCGTATAGTACTCAAATGGATAGCTGGTGTGCCGCTTGTAGTCACCTTTGGTCTCCTGCTCTCGCCCTTTTTGCGCTTCTTGCGGCCGACGCTCAAGCCTCTGGATTTACTGGGTCAGTCTGACCAGCCCATGGCCGCGACACCAATTCCCACGTTCATTGATAGAGATTTCCCGAGATCCTGGTCGTGCATACCTTTTATGTATTCTCAAAAATACATAGAGTACAACCCGGAAGGCTGCGAGATCCGCAGAATACCTGGATTTATAATGCGCAAAGCAAAAGATGAGGTTGTAGCATTCAGTCGTATCTGCACCTATTGCCGCCATAGCCAACCCGTAAACTTTGTGGACGACACAAGCAAGTATGACTATTTACCACAATCTAAAACCCCTGTACTGGTCTGTCCATGTGATGGCAGCACGTTTGACCCTAACGACAATGGCCGTGTGTTACGCGGACCCGCCTATCTTCCTCTCCGGCGGATGACTGTTCGTTTTGACGGTGAATATTACACAGTGACTGGTCTAGAGTCGGGTGGGATTGCCTAAGCGTTTTTTGTCGTCTGTCACTTGCGTATAATCATTGTTGCAGACGAGGTCTTTTGAATTGAGCAGACACAATGATCGGCATAAATACGAAGACCTTGTTTTGAAGGGCTTTAGGTTGCCTGAGTCCAAAATCGAAGCTTTTGAGATGAGGCTTCAGAAGAAGCCTACTGATTGGAGGGCACGCTTTCAGCTACTGGGCTACTACTCACAAAAGCAACACGCCGACAAAGCTGTTGCAAAAAAACTTGTCGCTATTGGAGTCTGGTTGATCGATAACATGCCTGATTGTGGCGTTATCGAACACTGGGTATTTATTGATGAGAAAATTCATCCAGCCTTACATGCAGAGTTGAAGCAACATTGGTTAGCTCAGCTGGATGTTAATAAAGATAATCTGAGGGTTATAGGGAGCGCTGCTGCGTACTTCGGGTTGCAGGATACAGGGCTTGCGGAGGAGCTGTATAACCGCGCAATCATGTTGGAGCCGACAGCCTCTGAATGGTCGCAAGAACTTGCCTGGTTGCTGCGACGACAAGGCCCGGAACGTGCCCTTGACGCTCTGAATGCCATCCGTGGCGCAATCGGCAAAGAATCAGACCCACGTCGCATTTACTACATGCTGGATGATTTAGCCGAACTTGCTTTTAATGCTGGCAATCTGGATGAGGCATCCGAAGCTGCATTGAAATGCTTGTCTTTAGCTTTCAGCTTTGGCAAAGACTGGAATGACGGGAATGCTATTCACAATTCAAATGAAATCTTGGGCAGAATCGCCCTGAAGAAGGGTGATATCGAAGCCGCCAAAAAGCACTTGAGTCTTGCTGGTGATACTCCTGGCTCTCCACAGTTAAATTCATTTGGACCAGACTTAAAGCTGGCTGAAGAATTGTTTGCAGTTGGTGCAGTTGAGTGCGTAGTGGGCTATTTGGAAGCCTGCAAAAAGTTCTGGTCGACTGGTTGCGAACGCGGCGCTCTTGAGCGAGGCATAGGTCAGATTCGTCGCGGAGAAATTCCGAATTTTGCCCATAAATTTGCCGACTACAAATGTGATGGAGGGCAAGACTGCGATCACGAGTAGGTCGCCATCTTCGCTATTCTGTTTTCGAGGACAAAAATATTGGGACTGATAATTCCTATCTGCATATTCATTGTGTTGTACGTGATCATTTCCGCCGTAGCTCTTCCGATCTTTTCTATAGCTTTTTTTATTGCGGTAAAAACAAAAGTAGATTTGTTTTCACGATATTGGAAATCTGTCTTTGTCTTACAAAGCATGCTGGTTATTCTTGTTATTTTGATTCAGGTATTGAGCTGTATTTTTAAATGGTAGTCCTAATGCCGCTATGAAAGTCATTGTTCATCGAGTCCGTCGCTTAAAAGTCAGTAGACGTGGTCACTCGGTGTCATTTTTGCAGCATCTAAAAGCCAGAGCCCTAGCTCTCGTAAAGAGCCGTGCGGACACCAACGATCAACGACGTGATATTGACCGCTGTCATTTACTTCAAAGATCCACCGGGCTCCGTCGCTACCTTCATTGTTTCTATCTTCTGTGGAGAGCTGATTAAAATAAGAAAAGTCCAGCTTCTTTTGGAATTCTTTGTATTGCTCTGACGTCAGTTCAATTTTTCGATCTGTGATCACTTTGCCTGGCTCGTAGCCACCAGCTCCGTTAAGTTCCTTTCCGTACAAAACTGCCTTTCCATCCTTTGTATGCTCCAGTCGCAAGCAAATTGGATGATGAAAAGTGCGAAGCCAGGTGAAGCGAAAAATGAATTGACCATGTTGGTTCTTGAGTCTATAGATCTTCTGTTCGCCCATGGCGGTTAGGTTTTCGCCGTACCAATGCTGCCTAAAAGCATCAATTTGCCGTGGGAAATAGTTGGAGGAAGGTCCATCTTCGGCACTATTTGACATAAAGTATTTAGTGCATACAACGCTAGCACCCACGGCAAAGATAACGCCAGCAAGCTTCAAACCAGCCGATTTGGATAGAGGTTTTGCGGAATTTTTCATCAAAAACACCATCCCCTTCAGTGCCAAATCAGTTTTTAAAGACCTACCTTAAAAAACAATCCCAAATTCACTCAACTGGGCTTTGGCATAAATTTGCTCAGGTCGCCTTTGAGCAGTGCCTCTGCCATTACTGAGGGAAACAAATCTGGGGTGGTGGCAAAGGCTGGCACATCGAGATTGGCTAAAAATGCTGCCATGTGGTGATCGTAAGCCGGTGCGCCGGTATCGTTTAGAGCAAGCAGTGCCACCAGTTTTACTCCACTAGAGACAATACGACTAAAGCGTTTGTGCAATTGATCTTTATTGCCGCCCTCAATCAAATCACTGATTAACACCAGCACCGTGTCAGTCGGTCTGACCACGAGGCTCTCGGCATAGCCCAGGGCTGAGTTGATATCTGTGCCACCGCCCAACTGAGTGCCAAAGATTACATCCACCGGGTCAGATAGCTTATCGGTGAGATCTACTACAGCTGTGTCAAAGACAATGAGTCTGGTATTGACCGCTGGTATGGAGGCGAGCACAGCGGCAAATATGCTCGAATAAACAACAGAAGTGGCCATCGAACCACTCTGGTCTACAAGTAAAATAATATCTTTTAGACTGCTACGCTTGCGAGCAAAGCCGATTTTTTGCTGGGGGATAATCGTTTTAAAGTCTTTTTGATAGTGTTTGAGATTGGCTTTAATTGTCCTTTGCCAGTCCATCTCATTGAGGCGTGGACGATTGTTGCGCTGAGCCTTATTAAGTGCACCTGCTATAGCTTGTTGAGTTGGACTTTTTAGTTTGGCTATTAGCTCGTCGGCTACTTTGCGCACCACCAGTCTGGCTGTGGCTTTGCTCTTGGCTGGTATGGCTTGTGAGAGGCTGGCCAGGGTTGCCACCAGATTGATATCGGGGGTGAGTGTCGAGAGTAGCTCAGGCTCAGTGAGCATGCTCTTTAGATTGAGCTTTTCCATGGCGTCTTTTTGCATCACTGAGACGACAGAGCTGGGGAAGTACTTGCGGATATCGCCCAGCCACCTTGCTACTTTGGGGCTACTGGCGGCAAGATTTGCGCCTCTGTCTGAGCCCTTCTGGCTTTGACCATCCTGGTCTTCGCCCTGGTCATAGAGTGATGAGAGAGCATTGTCCATGGTGGCGTCATCGATGGACATATCTACACCCAGTGCGTTTTGTCCGGCCGCACCGAGGATTAGACGCCACCGTCTCAAATTTTCTTCTTTGACTTCTTTTGTGCTCATTGTATGGACTCCTCTTTGGGCAAGTCAAAGAGCAGACGCAATGTCTTTATCAGTGGTGCCAGCTGCTCATCGGATGGACCATCCGCTAGAGTCGTGCTGGATGTAAATGCTATGGCGTCCTGACCTGTCAGACGAGAGACACTCTCACTTATTTGCCGTTTTTCGGAGTAACTAAATTGACCAAAAGAGCGCTTAAGCAGTGGCAGGGCTTCTTGGAAGTCGTTGGCTTCTAATTGAGATACCCACTGGTCAATTAACTGCAAAAGACCAGGATCGTGTATCAGGACAGCTGCACCACCCGCTAAAAATCCTTCCAGCCAGAGACTAGCGTAAAACTTTTCGGAAGCTCGAGAGAGCGCATAAGCCATCAGTATTGAGGCTTTGTCACTTTCTATGGTGCGGGCTTCAAAAGCCATACGGCTGACTCGTCCGGCTACAAGTGCGCTGGTGCTTTTGTCTTCGGCCATTTTGACCAGTACTCGGCGAAACTCATTAAGTAACTCGGTCTCGTTGAGTAAGCTGAGGGCCTCTCCTGTGGCATAGATTTGATTTTGCATGGTGCGCGCTGCATCGTCGTCCAGGCTAAAGCAAGTGGTCTCCAGATTGATGATGATTTTGGCTGCCACACTTTTAAAGATTGCTTTGACGGCGTCACGGTCGCCGCCCTGGACATTGCCGTAGCGGGCAATTTGTGCCAGTGCTGGCAGGGCTTTCATCAGCTCGCCCACGTCGCTTGCTACAACTGCCTGGTTTGAGACCCTTTGCATGATCTCTTTGGCTGCTGCTCCCAGATTGGCGTCCAGGCAGAGAGCCAGGAGTTTGACTAAGGCGGCAAAGCTTTCGATATTTGAGGCTTTATCCAGAGCTAGCTGCGATGCGCCTTCTTCAATAGAGCGCCCCCAGATAGAGGCTTCTACAAGGGACAGGCTCAGCTCCGGCTTCCAGTTGAGACGCCAGCTCTCGTGAAATGTGCTCTTTTTATTGACCACCTTTTGTTTTTCGGCCCAGTTAACCGCTAAGACCAAAAGTCTGGCAAAAAATACACTGCGCTCCAGATCCAGAGGTTTGCGCAAATCGAGATCAAGATCCTTTTTGCCGGCTTCGGGCTTGATGCGCAGACGCTGGACTTGCTTGTTAAAATCCACCATTAGTGGCGTGCCAGGCAAGTCGGCGGGGACTTCACCCAACTTTTCGCCAACCAGTAGTTTCTTTTCTATGAGGGCAAGCGGTACGACATTACCTGCAAGCAGACAAGTGATGGTCGACTCGGTTACTTCCTCAAGACCCGGGCTATTAAGGTCACGCATTGCTGCCAGTGCCTCTGCCAGTCTCACGGCGTCGATTACTTGAGCTGTCGAGGCATCGAGGTCTTGCTCTCTTAATAGGCTGGCTACTTTGACCAGCCAGCTCAAAGTATTGTTTTGTCCCTCTTGCGATTTAAAGATGTGCTCATACCAGCCTGGTGAATTTATACCAGCACCATAGCCAGTGGCATGCTGCAATCTACCGTGGGTCCAGGGGATCCAGGTGGATTCTACTTTTGCTTTTGGTAAGCCTTTGAGTAACGTCTGATCTTCTTTGGCTTTGATTTTTAAATCGATAGCTGGTGCATGCCAGGCACCACATACTACAGCGATTTTTTTAAATCCTTCCTTTTGTGCTTGACGGATAGCTTGTCTCATATGTGCTTCGCGCAATTCTTCGATATTAGATGGTTCGTCATCATCATCAATACTGTCATTACCACTATCGGCAGGTGGCTTTTCTATATTTGCTTTGGACTCGATAACTGCCTGACGCAGCGAGTTCATCGCTTCACTGATTGCTTCAAAAACATCATCGTTTGTCTGTCTTTGCTCGACTATCTGCTCCCACCAGCGCTCTCCGTCGCTATAACCTGCAGCCCGAGCGAGCGCGCCTATCGGGTCGCTGGCGATCATTTTGTCTTCGAGGGCTCGTTTTTCTTGTGCCTCTGCCAGTGCCTTTGCTTCTGCCTTTTGCTCATCTGTGCGGTCATCTAAATGACCATCAGTCGGCTCGTCCATTTGCGGCAAATTGTCCGGCAAAATCGCCTGCAATAGCTCATTTAGCTCAGGCTCTTTTTTTAATCTGGCTAGACCAAACCAGTGACTTTGTGCCAAATCTATAAAGCGACAGGGCACCTGGTTGGCATTGGCATAATCCATAGCTTGCCACTCTGGACTAAACTCAGCAAATGGGTAGTAACAAGCCTGTTTGAGATTGTCCGGTGCATAGATAAGCAAGGCTACTGGAGGGATTAGCTCCTCGTGACCGACATACTGGATAAGCTTGTCTGCCTCAGGTGGTCCCTCTATCAGTACTATATCTGGTGCCATCTCATTGAGAGCGCGCCACACGCTACGGGCAGAGCCCGGTCCGTGGTGCCTTATACCCAGTACTTTTACAACTGAGGGGCTGGCTTTTGCAGTGGTGCTGCTCTCTGTCATTGTTAGATCAGATCTCTCAAAGAGCGATAAAAATCTTTCCAGCCTTCTCGCTCTTTAATCACTGAGTCTAGGTATTCTTTTAGTACGAGCCCGTCTTGTACGGGTTCCTTGACTACAGCTCCGACTATGCCAGCGGCCATGTCTTCGGCTTTGAGAGCGCCATCACCAAAATGTCCTGCTAGAGCCAGTCCATTGTTTAGGACTGAAATTGCCTCAGCTGTGCTCATCGAGCCAGAGGGTGTGCGGAGCTTTGTCTTGCCGTCAAGTGTGGCGCCGTTTCTAAGCTCTCTAAATATAGTTACCACCCGTTGTATTTCTTCGAGGGCGGGTTTTTCGGCTGGTATCTCAAGGGCAGCGCCAAGAGCCAGGGTACGTCTTGTGACGATATCGACTTCTTCCTCGAGTGTGGCTGGCACTGGCAATACAACTATATTAAATCTGCGTTTGAGAGCGCTGGAGAGGTCGTTTACACCCTTGTCTCTATCGTTGGCGGTGGCGATGACGTTAAAGCCTTTGACCGACTGGATTTCAGCACCAAGCTCGGGAATAGGTAAGGTCTTTTCGGAGAGTATTGTAATCAGTGAGTCTTGTACGTCGGCTGGTATTCTTGTCAATTCTTCCAGGCGAGCTATTTTGCCCAGGCGCATTGCTTCCATGATTGGACTTGCTACCAGGGCGTTTATCGATGGTCCATCGGCAAGCAGTCTGGCGTAGTTCCAGCCATAACGGACAGAGTCCTCGGATGTGCCAGCTGTACCTTGTACTAGCATGGTGGAGTCGCCACTGATTGCTGCTGCAAGATGCTCTGAGACCCAGGTCTTAGCTGTGCCAGGCACACCGAGTAAAAGCAGTGCTCTATCGGTGGTGAGGGTGGCTATGGCTATCTCCATGATGCGGCTGTTGCCAATATATTTTGGCGTTATTTCAAAGCCATTTTTGAGTTTGCCGCCCATCAAATACTGGAGCACTGCCCACGGTGACAGCTTCCAGTTTGGTGGCTTCTGTCTTTCGTCAGCTGCTTTTAGTTCAGTCAACTCTTCAGCGTACTGCTCTTCAGCGTGCCGTCTTTGCACTTCAAGAGCTGTAGTTTTAGCGGACTTGTCAGATTCGGTCATTGCTTACTCCGTATTACTCTGTAAATGCTGCTTCGATGTCACGCCGCAGACTGAGTATGTCTACAAGCTGGTTTAAAGGTCTGGCAAAAAAGTCAGTTTGTTCTGAGTCTCTTCTGATACTGGCGATTTCATCAATGCGATTGACTGCGCTGATATGCATGTCCAGAGCAAAATTGTTGACACTGGCTCTAAAAGTGTAGTCTAGCGCCGGTACTTTTTCTTTTGCTTCCTTGACGATAAAGTCAATTACCTTTTGAGTAAAAGCTTCACTCCAGTCAAATTGGACTTTATCTAGTTGATACCAAAAGTCTAGCTTGGGCGCTACTGTGGCACCTTCTTGTGACCATTTTGGCAGTTTGTCTAAGAGTATGGTCTCAAGCAGACTGGGCGGCAGGGACTGAAATAATTTTAGCCCCGCCTGGCTGTCTGTAAGCTTTTCGCCCATTCTAGCCACAATTTGCGTTTGCCATTCTGTTAAGGTTTTGCACTTACCTCTGTTGCCAAAAAAGCGCACTGCTTCCAAAAGCCCATCAAGTAGTGGTTGGCTCCATAGCTCTTCTTGCTCAAATAGTTTAAGCAGCTCTTGCGGATCAGAGTCATATGCTGCACTCAAATGATCAGGGTTGATACTGCCTAAGAGCTTACGCAGATAATCCGATTTTTTACCTGGTGTCTGAGTCTGAGTGCTGGTGTCAAGATAAAGCTCCAGATCTTCGATAGCCTTGTCCCTTGCCTCGATGGACTCGTCGCTAAGATTGATTTTGAGCTGACCCTTACTGACGGTCATTACTTCGGCTAGCTGGCTATGTAATGTCTCAATTACGCTTGAGCCTGGTAGCAATGTGAGCATCTCGCTAGCCAGAACGCGGACTTCTCTGCTTTTGTCAGTGTTTATTAACTGTTCCAAAAAGGTCATGTCGGAGGTCTGTGGTGGCTCCATACGCTTTAAAAAATTGACGCGCATATCGACAGACTCTTTGCTAAAGTTTGGCGCTATCGATGCAATTGCCCGCATCGGCTCGATGTGCCGCAGTTGCAAAAAACTCGCCAGGCGCTCTTCTTTTGTGCCGCTGTCGATTTTTTCAACTAGAGTGCTTTCGCTTTTATGAGCCATCATGTCAAAAACTTTCCAATCCTCGTTTGCATCAATTAAAAACTTAAGTCGATTGCCACCACATAGATCTATCAGGGTAACTGGTGCCTTTTTGTTTTTTAGCTTGTCTAATACCACAGGCAACAGATAATCTGGTATCAGTCTGCCGTGATGAGCACACAGACTGAGCCAGCGCTCGATTAGTCTGAGTCCATTGTTAGATAAGTCATCCAGTAGCTGATTTAACAGTGAGATTGCTGCTACTGGAGCATATTTGCGGTTTTCTGCCGGGCAGGGCTCGGGCAGTGACTGATTAAAGCGTAGTAACCCTGGTGTGGAGCGCTTGAGCAGAGCTATGGCGGCTAATTGCAGGAGCATGCGAGTTTCTTTGCTTTCTTCCATCTGCATGGCGCTTATCAGCTCACCAAGCTCACCACCAGGCGTGTTGCCAGGCAGATCTCGACTGCTTGTGCCGAGCACGCAGGTTTGTACAAGCTTTTGCCAGTAGTCTTCTAAAGCGTTTATGGTGCCAATACCTCGCTTTTGACGGCTATTCTGTAGTAACTGTCCTCAGTAAGGATAGACAGCGGTGTGATTGTTTCACCGTCCCATTCACCAAATAGTAAGACCGGCTCTCCTTTTGCACAGCTGTATAGCTGCCAGGCTGGTAACTCAGGCATCATCAGTGGTGCCATATTATGATCTTGATCGACCAGGTACCATTTTGTAGCTTCTCTTACTATGTAGCCAGGCCCCACAAAGAGTAGCATGTATTCTACAAATGGATTGAGTGCCAGTGCTGCTCTAAATTGTTCAATAGCCTGACTGAGACTGCATGTTATAGATGGCTTTATGTAAGTATCACTGGCGGCACCACTATCTTTTTTGAGCACTCTCAGTGGTGCGCTCGAGCTAAAATAGACAAGCTCTGCCGGGTAGGTTTTGCCGGGCACCATGAGGATATCAAACGGTGCTGTACCGTGGGCAAAGCTCAATATCATAGCCAGTCTGCCGCTATTTTGTCCGCGCAGATAGGTCTTCTGGACGCGCAGTCTATCTTCTACTGTGACATATTGTCCGACTACCAGCCAATCGTCTTTGACACCTTCGTTTTTGAGTAGTTCTTCCTGGCTTGCTGTAAAACCTATCGCTGTCAGTATGTCTTCTTGCATTTCTGGTGGCAATTTGTCGCGATTTTTAAAAGCGCGGGTAAGCATAAAGAGGCTCGCTGCGCGGCTCAAAAACTGACTGTGGTAGTCCTGGTTTTTAATAGACGACAGATTAATAACACGTTTGGCTAGCCCCGGCGCCTGGGCGTCTACCAGCCGTGCGGCGCGCTCCTGCCAGTAAGCAAAAGGCTTGCTTTGCAAACTACTTGTGCCCTGACGCAGACTGTCTTCTAAAAACAATTCGAGTGTGTCAATTCCAGCTTCTACTCGAGCAAAGCGGTCGCCTTTGCGCTTCTCTTTCGCTTCTTGCAGCTGGGCCAGTTCTTCTTCAGTCCTGGGCCTTTCTTCTCTTTCTTTTTTCTTGGCCGATTTTTCCTGGCGGGATTCTATCCACTCGGCTACCCAATCAGGAGCAGCAGTGGTCTCGTCAAATAGCTCGACTCTGGTCATCGCCAACAGTAGTAGTGCTAGACCGTGTTTGCAGGGGAATTTGCGACTGGGGCAGGAGCATTTGAAGGCTGGCGCTGTTAAATCGACTTGGGTCTGGTAGGGTTTGGCGCCGCTACCCTGACAATAGCCCCAGATATAAGCCAGATCTGTGCCCATTCCTTGCCATTTAGCAGGGTTGGCAAGTTCTTTGCCGCTTTTAGCCGAGCTGGCATCAGGAGCCAGCCTAAGGATGTCCTCGACCTGGTAATTAGCGACATATTTGCTCATCAAGCACTAATGATAAAGCAAAGACCACTGTCGCTAAGGCGCATTGTGACTAACTGTTTTAATCAATTTTGATGATATTGCGGTGGAATCTCGTAATCACATTTGGGTCTGGACAAATGCGCACGTTTTTGTCGTCTTTATCGCTATAAGGCAAATTGTTGAGCACATAGCGGATACTCTCCAGTCTGGCTCTTTGCTTATTGTTGGCGCGCACTACAATCCAGGGGCTATAGGATGTGTGGGTCTTGCTAAACATATCGTCTTTGTAGCGGGTGTACAGATCCCAGCGTTCTTGCGCTTCCTGGTCGATGGGGCTTAACTTCCACTGTTTGAGCGGGTTGGTCTTGCGTGATTCAAAGCGGTTGAGCTGCTCTTCTTTTGAAATCGAAAACCAGAACTTGATAAGTATGATGCCGTCTTCATAGAGCATGTGCTCAAATTCTGGCACCTGCTGGATAAAGCGAGCGTATTCGGATTTTGAGCAAAAGCCATTGACAGGCTCAACTACGGCTCGGTTGTACCAGCTACGGTCAAAGAATACTATTTCGCCTTTGTTAGGCAACTGCACTGAGTAGCGCTGGAAGTACCATTGACCCTTTTCGGCGTCTGTGGGCTTGGGCAGAGCAACTACACGCATCGAGCGGGGATTGAGATGCTCGGTGAAGCGTCTGATGGTGCCGCCCTTACCGGCAGCGTCACGACCCTCAAAGATGATGGCAATGCGTTTGCCGTTGTCCTGGACCCATCTTTGCAGTTTGACTAGCTCTACTTGCAAATGCTGCAATTCGTCTTCGTATTTGAGTTCGGCAAGTACATCTTTGACATGGATGTCACGGTGTCTGAGCAGTGACAGTAGACCTTTGTTGGTATTCAGTCTGGCGATATCATCTTCACTGAGCGGTGCTGAGCTGTGCTTGATTTTTACTTTGCGCTTTTCTTTGGCTTCAGCACTTTCTGATTCAGCGATATTGAGCTTAAACTGAGCCGGATTGCTCTCGGTGAGAGTATCAGCGGGGCTGTTTATAAAAGTGACGCTATCAAGACCCAGTTTATTTCCGGCATCGCCTGGATCGCTGCCTTTATTTTTGTCAACTGCCATTAGCTATTTGGTTCTCCAGATGCTGTACCATTTGCTCATCCACAATTTTATGCCACATCTGGGGTTTTATTCATCACAGGGTCATTGTTTATGAAATTTAGAAGCATTCTGGGCGCTGCTATTATCACTTTCCAACTGGTTGCGCTTGGATTGGTTGCACCGGTTAAGGCACAAATAAACGAATTTAATACCGTGGTATTTGGTAGTCGCATCCCACTTTATCTCGATGACCCCACTGGTGGTATGCCTGTGCGCAATGCCACAAACGATCACAGCGCTTTTGTGCCCCGCATTGCTGGTGCCAAAGTGCTATTGATGAGCCCGTCGGGCACTACCTTTGTCACTTGCGAGGGCAATACTGCCTCGCTCTGGAACAGCTCAAATGGTGTGCAATTGCTGGCAATGCAGCATGGCGGTCCGATAAATTGGGTTTCTTTTGCTAAAGACGGCTCGTATATAGTGACAGCTGGCGGCAACTGGATGCGTATCTGGGATAGTCGTGGTGAGTTTCGCAAACAATGCGATCTCAAAGTCGATATCCAAAAGCTCGTGGTTAGCCAGGATGGCTCAATAGTAGTAGCTATTACCAACGATGATATCCAGGTATGGTCGCCATCACAGGGGCTTTTGCGCACCAAAATCCCGATATCTAATAGAGTCGCAGCTTTGATCATCAGTCCTGATGCCAGCCAGATGACTGTGCTAGACGGTACAAATGCCGCCATCTGGAAAATCAAAGACGGGCAGATGCTAGGCACAATAGCTCATGAAGAGCCGGTGCGGGCTGCTATGTATAGCCCTGATGGTAAGAGACTTTTGGTCAGTACTAGCCAGTGGGCCTATCTCTGGGACCCGGTCGGCTTTATCAAACTGGCAAATGTGCAGTACGGCGGCGGTTACCGCTAGTTAAAAGTCTTCTTCGTCATAAAGATAGACGTCAAACCAGATTGGCAAGCGCTTGTTAGCCAGGCGTCTCATCACTTCTGGGGTTAGAGCTGGGGTAGTATTCCAGGAGCTGGCATGCCAGCCCACCACGACGTCTACCATAAAACCTTTGTCCTGTAAGGCTTTGAGGCTTGAGCTGGTACCTGCCAGCTGATCCAAAAGCCAATCCAGGTGGGCAATAGCATTATTGCTTTTGACTTTTTGTCTGGAGCTTAAGAGCCAACCGCCCGATGGGGCTTTATTGCCGGGCTTTTTGGTCCAGCCGTAGGCTTCCTGACCTCTGGTCCAGGCCACCGAGGGACTCAGACCCAAAAGCGCTGTAATCTCATCCGGGTTTAGCTCAGGGTGGTATATGCGCAGAGTGGCCCGCACTCTTTCGGGCTCTGTATTTAGCTGATTTTGGGTCTCTGTTTGCGTATTGGTCATTTTGCTTCCCGCTCGCTCTTGGCAATATTTAATTGTATTGCTCAGATACATAGTATAGGCCAGGCTGCGGCTGCATAAAGCAGTGCTATTTTTTTATCAGAGATGATTGTCGTCTTTGTCAGGCAATATTGTGATCTGACTCTAAAATCATTGTGTCACTGCTGGTGGTGGCGCTATCAGGTCTATTGCGGGATTGCAATTATTGCCAGCCAGAAAAAGCACAAACTGTATATGGGAACCATAGCTTTATTGTCCAGTCTGTAAGAAGTCATTCAAGCATTGTGGCGGTGGCTAAGAGGCTTAATTCAGGTGCAACGACCACTCATTACAAAGACTCCTTTAGTTGAAATAGTGCCGTGGTTTGCTCCGCTCGGGCTATCGGCCAGGCTGTTTGTGCAGTCACTGACGCCGGCTGCCTTTACTACTTTGTCCTGGGCTGAGATGAGACTTTATTGCCGCTGGATGGGGCTGCGGTCTTTTCACCTTGTCGCGCTTGCGGCCTGTGCTATTGGTGTAGCGCTTACTATTCAGTGCGTCATCGAGTTAAGTAAATATCGCGCCCAGGATCTCTCCGGTGCTGTTATATCGATAGGATTGCTGCGCGAGGTTGGACCTCTTACAGTCAGTATCGCCTGGTGCGTGCGTGTAGCTAGTTTACTAGCCGAAGAAGCACGCCAGGTCAGTCCTAGTATGAGTGAACTAAACTTTGCTAGAAGATTTGTCTTGCCGCGCTATCTATGTGCTCTGGCAATGTCTATACCGCTGGGTGGTTACGGACTACTGGTGGGTTTTGTCACCGGTGCCCTGGCTGCACCGCTGCTTGGCGTTAACTCCACTATGGACTTTTTGGAGTCAGCCAGACAGGGGATACAAGACCGCGATCTGGTCACTTACTTTGTCAAATTGATTGTTGTAAACCCGACAGTTGGAGTATTTGCCGGATGCGCTGCTGGCTTTGTCGGTCGTGGTACCAATATGCCGGTGGCATCACAGGCGGTGACAGCCACTTTTATTGGTTGTTATATCGCTAATTTGATTTTTACAATGTTTATTTTTAGTGAGCAGTTATGACAGCGCAAAACGATACCATCTCATCTAACGAGCAAAGACCACTCGACAATAGTGTCAGGCTTTTGACTGACGGCTCCATTGGCGTGTTTACTACAGTGGCTATAATACTTTTGCTCTGGGGTTTGTGCTGGCTTAAGAGTTATTCTTCGCTGCGCCCACCGCAGCATATCAAGCTGATTTTTCATGAAATAGCCGGGCTCAATGATAACGCAGCGGTATATGTTGACGGTGTAAGAGTCGGTATGGTCGAGCAGATTGAATGGCTCATGGACCGGCGTGTGCTGGTCAGGCTGCGCATCCACTCTCCCAATGTACGTGTGCCTCAGGGCGCAGTTTTTAGCATCCTCACTAATGGTGTTGTTGGTGCCAAGTATATAGAGATCAAAATGCCAGCGCAGATTGCCGGTGCTTATCCCTTACCTTTACTTGATGAGCGCGTCGAAGTAATGGGCGAGGATCCTGTGCGGCCAGAGCTTGCTCTCAATAATCTGGCTATTGGTCTGGCTAAAGTCGATATGGAAAAATTTCAGCGCAACTTTGAAGCTGACCGTAACAGGCTGGCGCGTGCAGCTGATCAGCTTTCTATTCTTGCCACTAAGACTATTCCTCTTGTGGATAGAGCGCTACCAATGGAAGAAGATATTAAAGCTTTGACTAGCGACGTGCGCAAAATTACTCACAAGATTGCTAAGTTTTTGGACAATCCGGCTACTTCTGGAGATTTGCGAGAATCGGCTCAGAGTGCCCGCGCAGCTATGGCTGATCTCAAGGATACGATGCATGATTTAAGCGACACTCTCAAAGATAAAAGTCTCAGACAAGATCTGGTGACATCGATGAATCGTCTAACTGAGGCTTCCAAAAATATTGAGCAAACAGCAAAATCGTTTCACGATATAGCGCTCGATAAAGATCTGCGCGCGGATGTAAAACAGATACTGAGCCAGACTCGTGCCACCCTGACCAAGGTTGATGAGACTTTGAGCAAGCCCGCTAACAAAAATGGCAGCCTGCGCGATACGCTAAGCAAGACCCACGATGCTATTGACCATCTCGATCTTGCTGCTCGTCAGCTCAATCAAATACTGAGTAAACGTAGTCCGCTTTTGCAGATGATTGTTGGCAGACCGGGCTATATCAAGCCGGACAAAGTCAAAAAGCAAAAGTCCAAAAAGACAGTTGAGACCACAGTCGAGACCACTAAGAGTGGTAGTGAGGTCAAGACTACCGAAACTCTACAAGTTGAAACACCACAGGTCGAGACACCTGTATTACCGTAAGTGTCTTGATTCTTTGTCTTCAACACTTTCGTTCTTTTCTAAATCTTCTTGTCCGGCAATAGATTTTTTGGCAAGCTTGTCTTGAGGCATGTCACTGTTTGACATTGCTTTCTCGGTTTCTTCTTCTTTGTCCTGTTCTTTGTCTTGCTCTTTGTTTTCTGACATTTTGCGCATCCTCAAGTTAGTTGCTTGTAGCGACGCAAAAAGAATGCAAAGGTTACAGGACCTATCTATCTTTTGAGGAAAATAGCGGTTCTTCTTTGAGTTTTTCAACAAAACTGGTCACATTGAATCTGGCGATTTCTGCTTGAACGTCGTAGATACTCATATTGAGCTTTTCTCCGTACTTGTACGTTGCAGCCATAAAATGCGGCACCATGGTATGCGGAAGCAGTCTCATCGATTTTAAATAACCCTTTACTCTGTAAAATGGTTTTTTCGCTTCTTCTTTACAGGCTGCTTCGCCATCTACAAAACCTTGTCCTGCGGCTGATTTCAGTTGCTTCTTGTTTTCGGCTGTCACGCCCGGCTTGTCTATATAAGTCTGTGCGGACTTCGTCACAAGATATAGAGCAGTTTCTCTATCTTTCAGTGCTATTTTATTCCACTCTTCTTCGCTTACTTCACTGATTGGCAGCCATTGGCTCATATTTAGCGCACGCAAAGTTGAGGAGTAACCCTCGCAAAAACTATATTCGTAAACTGCGAGGACCTCAGCGGATTGGCGGTTTGAGTCTGATTGTGTCACAAGCTGACGAGTGTCAATTGGGTAGGGCACCTGTGAGTGAGCTGGTGCACTTGTGGCAAGTAAGCACAAAATCAATATCAGATTGAATTTCATAGTCTGCATCATTCCAAAAGTTGTAGAGGGCGCGTCCGTAGCCTTGAATTTTTGTCAGTAGGCAATTTCGCTAGATACCAGTGCAAACTAATACTAACGGATAATAATGGAAGGTATTCTTGTCAATAGAAGTTTTTAGGCAGATCTGTGCTCTTGCAAAATATGGGCAGAAGTTACAGTCTTGCTAAGAGGTTTTTAGCTGAGAGAGCAGGCTAACAAAAAATTCGTTAGACCATAGCTCAACGGATTGTGGATCTTTGATAAATGGCAGAATATCCCTTTGAGCCTGTTCAAAATCCACCTGCATAAATTTTTCGGTCATAAGTCTATTTAGATCCTGGGCGGTGAGATGCTTTTTGCCTGTCCATCCACCCGTCTGTCTGAGGCGCTGCTCTAAATGGAGTAAATGGACTGGTGTGTTGCGAGCGACATACCAGACAAAATCATAGTAGTCGCGTCCTTTGATTCGGCCTGTCTTCCAGTTACGTTGCAAGATCGCGTGTATCTTGCCTGCAAACAGATCGGGCAGTTTGAATGTCTTTACAGAAAAGGCGATGGGCTGTAGCAGAATCTTAGCTTCGACTTCAAAGCCAAGAGGGGGATCTGTGTCTACTTCAAATTTTACTTTTAGTAAATCGTTTTTTGCCACACGCTCTGCCATTGCGCTGGGGACCTCAATTTTAAGCAAATGCTCTTTTGTACCTGCCTTGATGAAGGCCGACTCGGTAGCAGTCTCAACGCTTTTGACTTTCTCCGCGATTTCCACGGCAAAGCCCATGCTGGTAAGTTCGTTGCCCACAGCGTCTAGATAGGAGGTGAGTTTAAATTCGTTGTTTGGCTTCAACAAAGAAAAATCCAGATCCTCCGAAAAACGGTCTAGCCCATAGAGTATTCGCATCGCAGTGCCGCCATAAAAAGCTGCGTGCTCAAAAAATTTGGAACGCCAAAGCCCCAGCAGTGCTACTTCTTGAATAATCTCTTTTAACGCATTTTCGTAATCTGTACGTGACTGGCAATTATATTTTTGGAGCATTGACCCTATCGCTGGATTCATATGACCTCCATCAGTTTTTCTATATTTGGACTTTGATAATGACTGTTTAGTTGCAGCATGTTTTTTAGATCAAAGCGCTGCCACTGATCCTCCTCGATACGTAGATCTTCCTTTAGAAATAATTTTGCATCGATTCTTGTTGTTAGTGGTGCTACCTCATGGAGCACAACATAGTCGCAGAGTGCTTTTTCTGGAGAGGCTATCAGTATTGGGTGTTGATCATCTATCCATTTTTGCTCTATGCCGTGAGGGTATTTAGTGGCATTGAGATAACGATAGGTAAAATTGCCAATCGGTGTTTTGAATTCTTTGTTGCGGTTAGGTGTGACGCTAGTTATTGTTTCAACTCGTTCTGGAATGAGTCTGTGATAGTACAGTGCGTATTCCATCGAAATGCAAGATGGTCCGTAAATCAAGTTGGCCAGGCTCTCTTTGCAGATCGATGTTTGTCTTGTCTCGGGACCAAAGGCATAAAGTCCCTTCTTTATTCTAATAATGGTGCCACTCTTTAGTAGCTCATTTATTTTTTGATCAACTGCCATGTAGTTTGATAGGGCTGACGTAAGCTGCGGATGATCAAACTCTTCGCGGCCAATTAATTTGTATAGCTGAAGTGTATCGAGTTTAGACATGTTTCTCACCAGTAACTTAGATGTATTCTAGGTTACTGGGTGGAATCTGGCAATATATAGCTAGTATCTTAGGGTTTATCTAAGTTACTGGCTGCGAATTGCCTGTGGAACAGGGAGCAAAACATAAAAAATGCATCAAAAGCAAAACCCCCGGACCGTGATTGGTCCGGGGGGATTTGATAGCCTCAAGGCTGAATATGGGGCAGACGAGGGGAGTTGAACCCCCGTATGCCGGTACCACAAACCGGAGCCTTAACCACTTGGCGACGCCTGCCATAACCATTTGAGGGTGTTGCCTATACTAACACAGCCCTGGCTTATGTCAGAAGAGTGGAAAAATTTTCCAATATTTTGTAACTATCTATCTGACGCCCAGGGCCCCAAAGATAAAAGGCAGCACCCTGGCTGTGACGCCGCCAATGGCAAAGGCTGCTAGCCAGGAGCCCACCCAGATGGAGAGGGCAATCTTTGGTCCGCGCTCTTTGATCATCACGCCAACAGTGGCAATGCAGGGCACAAATAGCGTAATTACAATCATGGCAGTAACTGCCTGGACTGGAGTCAGTGGGACCTCGGTCAGACCAAATGAGGCAAAATCGCGACGTACTATACCGAGGATAAAAGTCGTTGGTATGCGCGGATCAGCCGGGAGATTGAGCCAGTGCACCACAATTGGCTGCAAGACTTTGATAAACATATCGAGGATGCCAAACATCTGGGCCAGGCTGACGACAAAACCCGCTAAAAAAAACATCGGTGTGGCATCGACCAAAAAATTCCAGGATTTTTTCCAAGTCTTGGAGAGCACATTATCCAGACGTGGCAGTCTCATTGGTGGCAAGTCAATCATGAGACCAGTAGACTTGCCTGGTAGCACCATATTTAGTAGCAATCCCGTGACAGCGAGGATGCCCACCACCATGGTGAGATAGACTGCCCAAGCTGCTGCACCACCAGCTCTGGCGAGAGTCCCTGATACCACACCGAGCTGTGCTGAGCAGGGTATTGCCACACCAAGCAATGCTGTGGCTATTATTTTTTCTCTTTTGCTCGTTAATAGTCTTGTTGTGATGGTGGCCATGGTGACACAGCCTAGCCCGAGTATTAGCGGGATAATTGCTCTGCCATTGAGCCCAATTTTATTCATCATGCGATCTACCAGCACCGCCAGTCGTGGCAAATAACCTGAGTCTTCCATCAGTGAGAGACCGAGGTAAAAGCCGATTACAAGCGGCATAAGCAGACCGAGCAGATAAGTCACAGTCAAAGTGGCAAGACCATACTCGCCGACTATGATATTGCCCAGATAAGCCTTTGGTGTTCTAAAAGACCAGAAGTCAAAATCAATTTCATCGCCCTTGACCGTCTTTATTGCATCGTCCAGCTCTTTTGCTTTGGCTGGCTCAGCCAGAGTACCTTGGGCAAAAGCAAATTGTTTGTCTTTGATTGTTATCGTATCAGGAAAAACATTAGCAGCCAGTCTGCGCACAAAGGGCTCGTAGTAGACTTTCATGGTTTGTTTTTCTGTTATATCTACCAGATTGCCGGCAATCCAAACACCAAGCATCTGGTAGAAGATCAAATAACAAACGGCAAAGCTGATCAAACTGCCCCACACTGGGTGCAAGAGCAAGCGACCTAGCGATGTTGAGAGCGCCTGGGTGCCTTTTGTACGTTTGACATACTTGTTGGTTAGGTCATTTACAAGTTGTCTGCGTCTGGCATAAATTTCTGGACGACTGATACCAGATAGTTTTTCAGTCAGATTGATATTGCGGTTCTGCACATTTTCGGCGGTGGTTAGATCGCCTTCAGCTAATAGCAGAGCTTCGGCTTGAGTCAGTATTTCGGTACCGTCCTGGTCTTTAGTCAGGACTTTTATTTGCTGCAATGTTTCTGTTTCAAGGTGGCTTAGGCAGGCCTCTTCAATTGATTCTTCAATTGCTTTGATGCCCTTTTTTTGCACTGCCACACAGGTCAATACTTTGATGCCTAGCTCATTAGCGAGGGCCTCGGTGTCGATTATTATGCCCCTGTTTTGGGCCTCGTCCCACTGATTGATTACCAGTAATGTGCGTTTGCCCATCTCCAGGAGTTGTAGGGTCAAAAACAGATCACGCTCTAGAGTTAGAGCTGAGACCACATTGATGACGATGTCTGCCGCAATGATCATTTTGCGGGCAGTGCGTTCTTCGTCGTTAAAACTGGAGACACCATAGACCCCAGGTGTATCCGAGAGTGCATCTGCTCCCAGGTGACCGCGGGCGATGTCAATGGTCGTGCCGGGATAGTTGGATACGTCGGCATTGGCGCCAGTCAGTGCGTTAAAAATTACTGACTTGCCTACGTTGGGATTGCCCACAAGCACAATTTGTCTTAAACCATGCTCATCTTTTGGGGCGCCATGCTCTGCCTGCCCGGGGCGAGCCTGAGCAGTATCTGACAATGGCTTGTTTTGGCTTCCCAGAGGCGCCACAAGTACTCCTTAATATCTATCCTTATTGAGAAGTTTATCAATAAGGGTGACATAGCAGTCCAACTTTTGAGTACTTCCTCATGAGAGTTAATAGACTCTGTGGTACTTTTGCCAGCTGTACCCAGGCTAAATTCCCGGAAAGATAGGTAAATCGTGGTCTCTAAGTTGTTCGTCAAAGCTCTTGGAGTTTTTCTCAGCTTACAGCTTTTGTCTGTCTCAATAACTCCCGTAGCAATGACCCGAGCATATGCCGAGACTATGTCAAAGGGCGAGGGCAATATCCAGGAAGCGATTTTGCCCAATGGTCTTAAGGTTTTGATTCTGGAAGAGCATTCTTTTCCAGTTTTTTCGAGTATGGTTTTTTACCGTGTTGGATCTCGCAACGAAAATCTGGGCGAAAGCGGGCTCAGTCACCTGGTGGAGCATTTACTCTTTGACCGGGTCGGTAAGTATCGCAAAGGTGAAATAGGCGCCATTATCGCTCGCAATGGCGGTATGTTTAATGGATTTACCAGCGACGATTTTACGGTTTATTTTGAGACTATGGCGCCTACCAAGCTAGACTTGGCGTTAAAGATAGAAGCCGATCGTATGAGGCTAGCTAACTTTAGTCAGGAAGAAGTAGCGGCGGAAATCAAACGCATCGAAAAAGAGCTTGAGCTGGAAGCTAAGGATCAGGCTAATTTGCTGGTCAAAGAAGTACGTTCAGCGGCTTTTCAGCGGCACCCATACAAAAACCCCACCATTGGCTGGTCCACTGATGTGCAAAAGCTTACACTTGATGATGTGAAGCGTCACTATAAAGAGTACTATCAGCCTGGTAACGCCACTCTTGTGATTGTCGGTGATATTGATGCCACCGCCGCGTTAGCCAGTGTGCGCAAACATTTTGCTGGTATTGCTGCTGGTGAGTTGCCTCGCCCGCTCAGGGTGGTTGAGCCTGCCCAGCGTGCCGAGAAGCGCGTCTATCTTAAGTATGGCGGTGCTGCCGACGTGCTCTCCCTGGCTTATCACGCCCCAGCTTTTACCGACAATGATGCCGTAGCTCTAGCGGTACTCGAAAAAATTATGATCTCTGGTGTTGGTGGCAGACTAAAGAGCCAACTGGTTGACGCCAAAATTTGTACTCAAGCGCGCGCTACCTATGAAGTCAAAAAAGATCCTGGACTCTTTGTGGTCAATCTCAATGCCCAACCGGGTGTGGGCGCGACCAGGACTCTTGAGAGTTTTGATCAACTGGTCGAGCAACTCAAAAATGCGCCTGTCGCCGACAGTGAGCTGCGCCGGGCGCGTAATCATACTGAGTTGCAATTGCTCAGTGAGCGTGATGGTCCATATCACAATGCCTTTCAGCTGGGCTTTTTTGATTGTCTCGAAAACTGGCAGTCTGCTTATACATGGTTTGTAAAACTGCGTACAGTGTCAGCTAGTGATGTGCAGCGCGTAGCTCGTAAATATCTCACCAGCGAAAGCCGCGTGGTTGGCATACTCTCCGGCACTGGCAAGAGTGCACCGTCAAAAGGTAGTGCTGTTAAAGATAGTGGCTCCAGTAACAAGGCCAAGGGCGATAAACCGAGCGACGATAAAGATAGTAAGTCTAAATTTGATGATAAAAAGACTGAGTCCAGCAAGTCCTCAGGCGATAAAGGCAAAGACGATAACAAAAACAAATCAGACAAGTCCAAAAGCGACAAATCCAAAAATGATAAATCTAAAAATGATAAGTCCAAGAGCGATAAGTCAAAATCCAACGATAAGCAAAAGGGCACAAAGCATCCGCGTCATACAGCCTGGCAGACAAAGCCTCTGCAATTAGCTCAGGGCGCTAACCAGACACCTTTTGGTGGTATCAATCTCAGTGCATACAAAGATAGCTCGCTTACAGTCCCTGGCGCTAAGCACGACTCACGTCTGTTACTGTCTCAAGTTGATGGTGCAGTAGCGGCACCGGCAGAAGTAGCTCAGCCAACTGGCAGCACAACTAGCGCTGCCCGGCGCAATGTTATTAAAAAGACTACACTCAAAAACGGCGTCACGGTAGCTGTGCTTGAGACAAAAGTCAGTCCCAGTGTACAGATTGTCGGTGCCATCAAAGCTGGTGATGCTTATGAGCCTGTCGGTAAGCGTGGTGTGGCCATGTTACTCAATAGACTTATTGGTGATGGTTCGACGCGCTACAGCAAAAGTCAAATGACTGCCATGCAAGATGATCTTGGTATTGTGCCCGGTGCCATGATCAAGTTTGAGTCTGGTCCCCAGTGGCTGAGCTTCCAGGCTCGTTGTCTCTCCAAAGATACCGGCACTATCCTCAATTTGCTCGGCAATCAGATAAAGGCGCCGCTCTTTACAGACAGCGAATTTGAACAGTCCAAGCAATCTGTCATCGATCGCATTAAGCACTCAGAGGATACTGTCAGAGCCAAAGTCGACCGTGCTCTAGTACAGGGGTTGATTGCACCTAATACAAGTTTTTATCCCCTGGAGCCAGTGGATAAAGCCCGCTTTATTGGTAATCTCAAGCTTATCGACGTAAAAGACTTCCATCAAAAAGCTGTACGTCCTGATGCTTGTACCATAGTCTTTATTGGCGATATCTCGCTGGAGCAAGCGACATCACTATGTGAGCATGCCTTTGATGGTTGGACCGGACAGAGCACGGCTAAAAAGGTCACGGTACAGCCCAATCCACGTCGACTGCTCAAAAACTCAATTATCATTGAGAAGCGCCAGGACAGCATGGTTACCCTGGGTAAACTGGTTGATACCTCCCTTGGTGCACCCGATTATGCTCTGCTTCTACTTAGCGATTGTGCTCTGACAAGTCATCCGATATTTTCACGCTTTGCACAAAAGATATCGGGTGAGACCACTCTGCAAAGCAGCCTGTCTCTAGAGGATCTATCGTCTGACGTCGAGTCTATGCCAGGTGCTAACCTCTGGTCTATTGATATACCGGTGGTGACAAATGCCATGCCTCAGGTGGTGCAATCAATTCAAAACGAGTTGCGTAAGTTTTCTCGGCAGGGACTCACTCCCTCCGAGTACTCTGAGATGCGCCTATATATGAATGGTGCCCTGCCAGTACGGTGGATGTCTAATAGCCAGCTGGCTGCTCGCAGTATTCTCGAATCTCTCGTGCTAGAGGGACGCGATGATCCGCTCCCCGGTCTTTATGCTGGTATCAAAAGCTCGACGCTAGAGTCTCTCAATAAATTTGTGCGCGAGACATTTAAGCCCGACCGCGCCAGCCTTGTAATTGCAGGCACAAAACAGTCGATTGGTCAGGTGCACGGACTCAAAAAAGACGAAAGCGCCCCGCAAAACTGATAAAAAGTGGCTTATCAAGTGGTGGGCGTGTTTACAATTAAATGCCACTCACAATTGGCTTAATTAGCCTATATCCTTCATACTGCGCTGCCTCTATTCACTGTCTATCGAGTGGTGCCCTGTCGGCATTTGCCTGGGCTTTACTCGCTTCAGTCAAGACGCCCACCAGTTCATATTCTTGCATTAATTTTGGGTGCTTGGCAGGCGGTTGAAAAGATTGTTGTAAACATCCGGTGGGTTGTCAATTAATTAATGCGATCGGCTCAAATCCTCGCTCTTGCCTTGATTTGCCCACTTCATGATCTTTGCTCGTGGTCCCAAACGCCCATGGGAGTGGGATCTAAGCTCAACATGAAGAAGTTTGACTTTATGGCGACAATGGGGCTAATATGCTGCCAGTGTTATCCCCGGTGGCGTTTAAAGAGATGACTAGAGTGATCAACTACGATCAAGAAAGACTCGAAGTAGACGGCTTGCCCGAATACGTGAGAGATAACGAAGTCCCTTCTCAAGGTAGCTTTGTGTCAATATCAACTCGTTCTCTGGCCGAAAGAGAAGCTCAGCGAATTTCAGCCAGCCAAGAGAGACAATCTCAAAGAGATACTGGCGGCTTTGCCAATATTTTTGCCGAAGAAACTCCTAAGACTGACGAATTAGAAGCCCTCTGGCCCGGCGTACATCAAGAATTTTTCCAGGCGCCTAAGCGCACTCCCAGCCTCTATATGATGTTCGGCTTTCTTGCCGGTGCAGTTGTATCGATGGCTTGTATCTGGGGCTATTCAGCTATTTCGACAATGATTGCAGCTGGCGGTAAAGCCGCTCCTGCCACAGTCGCCACCACCCAAGTAGCCAGTCAGGCTGCTCCAGCTCAGGCTCCTGTGTCTCAGTTTGTCGATCCCAGCGCCGTCATCAAGCCTGCTCATCCTACACACGAAGTGCAGAGTGGTGACACCATGGCCGCAATCGCCATCAAAGAGTACGGTAGAGCAACACCAAGACTGCTCGACAGCATTTGCAAAGCTAACAACCTACGCAATGCTAACTTCTTGCAGTTAGGTCAAAGCCTCAATTTGCCAGATTATCTCCCACAATCAGCTCAGGTAGCGGCAGGACCATCAGGTCAGCCCCATTAATGGTCTATTGGATTGGACCTGGGACCGCTAGAGCTTGATATCAACCTCGTTGCTGAATCTATTGGCGAGTGGTCGGATGGCGTAGATTATGACGATGATCCTTCAGATCACAGTCAGACAGTCACGCGCGATTACAGTGTTGAAGACATCTTTGCCATCTTATCTGAAAAGCTCACTGGCTATGAAGTGCGGGACTCTCAAGTCGAGCTTGCCAAAGAAATTCAGACTGCACTTGCATCCGGTAAGACTGGTGTATTTGAGGCCGGCACTGGTGTTGGTAAAAGCTTTGCGGCAATCATACCGGCTCTACTGGCTGGTAAAAAAGTAGTGGTATCAACTGCCACTATTGCCTTGCAAGAGCAGTACATCAATAAAGACATACCGGCTCTGCAGCAGATTTTGCCTTTTAAATTTAGCGCTGTGCTGCTTAAAGGTCGTGGTAACTATCTAGGCCAGAGGCGCTTCCATGATCATGTCCTGGAGCAGTCTGTGGACCAGGAATTTGTCGATTGGGTCAATACCACCACCACCGGTGACATATCTGAGTTGGATTTTGTGCCACCACTCGATGTCTGGCTTGAGATCAATTCAGATAGCGACGATTGTTTGCGTAACCGTTGCCCCAACTTTAATAGCTGTTTTTACTTTGATGCCAAAAGGCGTGCCGAAAAGGCTGATTTAATCGTTGTAAACCACGCACTATTGCTTGCCGATGCGGCATCAAAAGGCAGTATTTTACCGGCGTATCAATATCTAATCGTGGATGAGGCTCATCATCTAGCCGATGTTGCCACCGACTCCTTTAGTGTCTCTTTTAGCAATCGTGGTGTTAAGCGTCTGCTTGCCAGGGCCGCCAAAAGAGTCAACGCACCGGCCCACTTACTCAACGAAATCGAACTTGCTGCTGGACAGTTTTTCTTCCAGCTCAATATGCAAGCAAGACAAGTGCGCATGCGCCTGCACGAAAGTGTTGAAGGTGCAGAAGATCTCACCATCGCCCTGGATCAATTGCGACACTGGCTCGATACATCTGAGTTTGATCATATCCTTGATGTTGACCAGGCTAGAGAAAAAGTACAACTCAAAGCCAAGGCTATTGCTAACACACTCAACGCCTATATCAAATGTATCAAGCTACTGGGCGATCCCAGTGCTGACTATGTTACCTGGCTAGAGCGCACAGAGCGCAACGATATAAAACTAGAGGTCGTGGCGGCACCACTGGATCCATCCGGCTATATATCCGAGTTTTTGTTGACCAAGCCCTCTCTTATATCCAGTGTCTGGATGTCCGCCACACTTGCCACCGCCGGTGATGATCCCTTTGCTTATTTTAAAAAGTCGGTTGGCGTCGATAGATACGTTGTCCAAAAACGTGTCGCCAGTCCTTTTGACTTCGAAAATCAAGCCTTGCTTTATCTCCCGCGCGACCTGCCAGAGCCCAATCAATCGGACTTTATGTATGCAGCTCTCAACGAGATTGAGCGCATAGTCGAGCTTACTGAGGGCCGAGCATTTGTGCTTTTTACAAGCAAAAATGCCCTCAATTATGCCTATGAAGAACTCTCACAGCGTCTGCCCTATGCTTGCGAGCGTCAGGGTAATATGCCAAGGCAGCGCCTGATTGAGTGGTTTAAAGCTACGCCCAATGCTGTGCTATTTGGTACATCTAGCTTTTGGGAAGGTGTTTCTATCGATGGCAGTCAACTTAGCTGCGTGATAATTGATCGCATACCGTTTCAGGTGCCTGACGATCCTGTATATGAAGCACGCTGTCAGGAAATGCAGCAAGACACCGAAAAGAGCTGGTTTAATGACCTGGCTCTACCTCATGCCACGATGCGCCTTAAACAGGGCGTGGGACGTCTTATTCGTACCAAAAAAGACCGCGGTATAGTGGCCATTCTCGATCCTCGTTTGACCAAAAAATACTATGGTCGCAAAATACTTGAGTGTCTGCCACCGATGCGCATTATTCGCACACTGCCCACAGTGGCATCCGGCACGATGCAGGACTTCCTTGATATGGGTATGGAGTATCAGGGCAACTAGCTGTCTTGCTGGTCTTCCAGCTCGGCCTGAGCGTCTACGCCAAGGTCATGCCTGACCAGGCAGAGCGAGATAGGACAGTGCTCCACTAAGTAGTGCACAATCGGGTCTTTTTTCATCAAAAAGAACTGTCTACCGCCAACGCTGGTGGTACCGACAAAGAGCATATCTGCACCAATTTCTACGGCAGTCTCGATAATTCCTTTAGTGACTTCGCCAACTCTGACCATACCAGAAGCATTTATGCCGCGCTTTTTTAGCTCGCCAACCACTTCGTCGATTTGCATATTGGCTTTATCGAGTGGTCTATCGCTAGAGATCAGCTGGGCCACAATGCCGACCTTTTCGGGGTCAGGGATGATGCGCATTAGTACCAGCTCAGCACCCACCGCTTGAGCGTGTTTTGCTGCTATTTCGATTGTCTTGGCACTCCGTTTGGGAGAGCTAAATGCTACAGCGTACTTCATACAGCTCCTCCTCCTCAGGCGTGCCAGACTGCTTTTAAAATCAAATAACTGACAGATGCCAGTGCCGCAGCTACAGGTAATGTTAGCACCCAGGCCAGTAATATGAGCTTCATAGTTTTTGGATTGAGTTTGTCCTTACCATGCACTGGCAGGGTGCCACCCGCTACTGCTGAGCTCAGGGTGTGGGTGGTGCTTATCGGAGCGCCTATATGTGATGCAATCAAGATTATTATGGCGGTGCTCATAGAGGCACCAAAGCCCTGAGAATGGCTTAATTTTTCTCTGCTGATTTTTGTGCCAACTGTGCGGATTACTCGCCAGCCGCCGATGATTGTGCCCAGGGCAATTGCCGTGGCTGCTGCTGCCATTACCCAGAATGGCACTTGATTGACTTTGTAGCCATAACTGGCAAAGTGCGTGCCAAGGACCAGGGCAATGATACCCATCGTTTTTTGACCGTCGTTGCTGCCGTGGCTAAAGCTCACAGAGGCACTAGAAAAAATATGCAGGACGCGCATGATGGCATGCTGTGTTTTGGCATCACCTTTAGATATGTCTCTTTCCTTTTCTTTGGAGGCAAGAAGTGCTACCCAAGTGGTAAATGCACCGGCACCAAAGCCCACCATGGGCGAGATCAAAAGAGCCATAATGACCTTTTGCAATTCGTGCCATTCCACGCCTTTGATACCACCGGCTGTCACACCTGCACCAAATAGCGCACCAATCAAACAGTGTGAAGAGCTAACTGGTATAGCAAACCACCATGTGATCAGATTCCATATAACTGCTGCCAGCAATACGGACACTACCATTGGTAGTGTCACCATTCCCTCTGGAATGATTTTGGTAATGACCTGGGCTACTGCTGTACCTACTAAGAGTGCACCCATAAAATTAAGTATGCCACTCATAAAGATCGCCACACCGGGCTTGAGAGCTTTGGTGTAAATCACCGTAGCAACAGCGTTAGCCGTGTCGTGGAAGCCGTTTACGAAGTCAAATGCCAGAGCTAGCACTATCGCTAACACTGCAATGATTGTTTCATGGTCCATTAGATGGGTTTCCGCTGCTTATTGAGTGGAGGGGGCAAGTGCTTGAAAACGTCACTTTGTTTGTACTCTACTTCTAACAGGTTGGCGGTTAAGGTTGGATTAAAGCTTTTACCATGCGCTTCTTTGTGAAAGATTTGATTTCGTTGTCGGATAGTGCCGTCCCGTGAGCTTTTCGGGGATTTCAGGGTGGAGTGGTCAAATTTGGTGGCTTGACCTATTTTGTCTACCAATGGCTGACTGACAGCCAACCGTGACGTTGGCAAGTTGAGCCATAAACTAAAGATCACAATGCAATTCCTTGCAACAATCGACAAATATCTACCGGTTAAAGGGACGGCATATCGTATTTGCGGACTTGAACGCTTAGACCACAGAACTAGATAACTTGCAGTATGGCGAAAGCAATCAACGACCCTGAGCCAATTGACTCATAGCCATGTAGTCATCGTTATCTACAACTTGACCGTCAACTCCAGCATTGGATACTGCAGAAATTTGCTCATCATTTTGCATATCGCGTACTGGCTGCGGCGCATTGTATAGGCTGACCATGGTGCTTACGTCTCTAGCGCTAAGTCCCGGATTTTGACAGTCGCCTATGCTGACCATAAAGTACATTACGTCGCTGGCTTTATCGCTGTGCCCTATTAGACCCAGCGAGTGACCAATCTCATGCAGTGCAGTTTGGTTAAATAGGTTGTCGCTAAGAGACTTGTTGCGATTTGGACCTGAGGGTTCGCGGGTGAGCAGATGGATCTGTGAGTGCACGATATCGCCATATCCGGACAGACTCGTGGTAGCCAGCCCCAGTTCATTGGCATTTTTATCAGGTAAACCGTTTTTGTCCTTGGCAAAATGACACTCGATGTCAGACTCTGCAGCACTCGTTACTTGCTTAAAGTAAATCCGTCCACCAGTTGCTTTTGACCACTGGTCAAATGATTGCTGGATAATCTGGTGCCAGTATGGTTGTGCTCCAGGTGTTTCGGATGTGGGCGCTATATAAACTTTGAGTGGCATCTTTTGAAGATTCCAGCGATTGAGTTGTCCCTTGTTTGAGACAAAGGGCAGATAGTCTGTAGTGCTCGTGCCAAAAGCAGATCTTTTTTCGTCCTGGGTTTTCTTTTCTTCTTCTACCATGGCAAGCAAATCGCGCATCTTTGCTGCTCGTTGTGTGGGGAAGCGTTTGAGATATTCTTTAGCGAGCCAGATTGCTTCATCCAGACGACCCAGTGTACTGGCAGCACCAGTCAGGTTGTACCAGGCTGTGCTATCACTGGGATCTATTTTGGCAGCCTCGGCCCAACATTTGTAAGCCCCCTGTTCATCGCCATTCTTGCTCAGCTCAAGGCCATGATTGACCAGTGTGACAGCCTGACGGCGAGCAATTTGGTGCGGCGACATCACCGGTACTGCCTTAACCATACCGTTTTGATTTAAGTTTTGACTGTATTGACCATAGCCTGGCATGAGGCCTGGCATAAGAGCTGGCGTAAAACCTTGCTGTATGGTGGGATTGGCAAAATAGCTGGGCTGTGGAGCAAATTGAGGAGGTAAGGGCATGATGCCGACGCCGCCCTTACCAACCTGGACTCGCATGCCTGCGATGTTAAAGGCAATACCCTGTGCCCTGGCCTCAGGGCAAGTTAGTTGCAAGCTAGCAATTAAGACCAACAGAGCGATAAAACGACGATTAGACGCAAAGTTTGCCAGGTTGTGCATAGTAAGTTTGTAACCCCTAAAAAGAAAAAGGTTTGGGTGCAGTGAGTAGCTGCTACTGGCAGGACACCGGAGGGGTGAAGTGTCTTATCAGTGATGAGAAGTTACACAATAAAAGTGGCGATTCCGTGTCAGTGCTGCCGCGAAATCCCACTTTTATTGATTAATTCGATAATGCTCCTGGATCTTATTCAGAGCTTACTTGGCTGAGGTCTTAACCAACTTCTCTTTTGTATAGCCTTTTACGACTGTGCCGTCTTTGCGCTTGTAGCTTTTTACTTCGATCATCTCTGGTGCTGCCTTTACCTTAGCTTTGCGCGTATAACTTTTAACTACCGTGCCATCTTTTTTTGTATACGTCTTCACTTCAGTGTCGGCAAAAGCAGCATTAATTGCCATGATTGACAGTAGTGATAGGACGCCAATTAGGTGTTTAAACATGTCTCAACTCCCTGGAGTGCATTGTTTTGCCATTTTTACTTGCTTTTGGTTGAGGCGTTGGCAGGGTCCGTTTTGTTTCCACTATTTGCTTGAGTTATTAACCATACCGCCGAGAGCACTACTACTGAGCCAATAATTGAGCTTGTAGTAAGGGGCTCGCCGGCCAAAAGCCAACCTAAAAGCAGTGCTACTACTGGGTTGACGTAAGCGTAAGTAGCAACGCGAGAGGGACTGACGACCTTTAAAAGCCAGGCATAGGCCGAAAAAGCTACCATTGAGCCAAACACAATCAAATAGACCATGGACAGAATTGATTTAAGGCTGATATGAGGGGCGGCAAAGTATGAATACTCGCCGCAGCAAAAGGCTATTACAAAGAGCGCCAGTCCCGCTCCAAGCATCTCCATCGCCGCTGCTACCTGTTGTGAGACGGGCAGCTTGGCTCTGGGTGCGTAAAGTACACCAATGGCTGAGCCTAATGCTCCGACTAATACATAGCTTACCCCTACATAGTCGATGCTCTCGTTGTCGTGGACAAGTCGAGGATCCAAAAGTAAGAGCATGCCGATTAGTCCCATCGCCAATCCCGCAATCACTCGTAGTGTCGGTTTTGTGCCGCCGGGTCTGAGCCATTGTAAAAGGACAATATAGATAGGTACTGTTGTCACAAGCAGTGATACCAGTCCTGATGGCACTGATTTTTCGGCCAGGACTACTCCCGTGCTACCAAAGACAAGTAATAAAATCCCTAAAATAAAGGTTGGTAAGATGTTTTCGCGTTTAGGAGCTGGCGCTCCCTGCAATTTGCACCAGATGCTCATGAGGATGCCAGCGATAGTAAATCTAATGGCGGCCATTAAAAACGGCGGTAAACTCTCCAGCGAGAATTTGATGGCAACGTAGGTGGAGCCCCAGACAACATAAATAGCTAAAAATGCCAGAGCTATACGCAGTGTGCTGGGAGTTTTATCGTCAGACAAAAGGGATACCTGCTACTCACAGGAGCAGCTTAACAGAATAGGCACCAAAGCATCAATTATTTGCTAAAGTGATACCATTCAGTCTTAACTTCCTCTGCTCACTATTCTGCGACCATCACTGCCGGTTTCGGTCATGATGCCGCTATTTTTATTGAGGTCATATCTTTGCCACTGGCCTGATTTGTCATAAAAGGTCGATTGGTGTGATTTGGGATCGTCGCGCATTTCAGCTCGGTAACCGTCTTTTGTAGCCGACATGGTTCTTTCTTTGGTGTGTGGGTTGTAGCTCTCCGATTTGGTGCTACCGTCCGCATAAGTTGTGTCGCGGGACATTCTGCCCAGCACATTTACTGTATCTACTTGTTTGCGATCTGCAAAATCGCGCTCCATGCTGTGATATGTAGACCCTAACTTTTCTGTTTTTTCTACGTTTTCTCCAGCCTTATCGTAGTGTTTAGTAGTTGTTGTATTGTCCCGTTTGTTGACCTGATTTGTTCTCACGCCCTCATCGTTATAGTTTGTTTTTTGCGACTCAAACTCTTTGCCATCTTCAAAGGCCGTACGACTGTCTGATTTGCCGACGACTTTCTCCTTGCCATCAGCTCCTTTTGTGACTTCACCACTATTTTGAGTGTGCTTTGATTTAAGCTCGCCATCGCTAAAGTTGTATTCTGATTTTTCATTTCCTTTAGTTGTGGCAATGCTTGTTAATTTGCCGTTTTCGTCGTATTCAGCTTTGGCTGTGTCATTGGGGTCTACAGGCTGGCTCTCTGGTGCTTCGCCTGGTTTAGTTACTTCTTTTGATTGGGCTTTACCATCGCCATCATATTTGACTCTTTCCTGGTTACCTGATGCTGTGTCAGTTGTTGTGCGCGAGTCGACTTTGCCGTTTTCGCCAAACTCAAAGTTTGTTTTGCTGTTGTCTTCTGGTGATTGATGTTCAAATGATTTTGGGTTATGGCCTTCGTTACTCTCCAGTTTGCCGGATTCGCGGTTGTCTTTAGGCGCTTCATAAGGTTGTGGACTGGCCGGGCGGTCGAGATTGCGACCTTGATCATCACTGACTTCAGGTTTGCGCCCTGGGTATTGTTCTACCGGTGTTTTGTAAAGGTCTTGGTCCTTTGGCTCTACCTCCATTTTTGAGTCATCAGCATTGGACTTTTCTGGTTTGGGGGTCTTGTCGGTCTTTGACATACCGGCTTCTTGTGTCATATCCCCGATTGACGGTGTACCAAAATCTTTGTTGACGGTGTTTTGAGCCGAATCCATACCGGTGCGATTAGCGTTTTGTACATCGCTGGCACTCGGACTCACTTCGGAGGCTTGCAAGCTGGCTGGAGGTGCCTCTGCTCGTGACTCCCGTGGGCTTTCTTGTACTTCGTTATTGTCTGGCATATCTATCCATCTAGAAAAAGGCTGATTAAGAGCAGCCACCGGTGGGGATGGCTGTCTATGGCGTGGGTGAGGAAAACTAGTAATTTGGAAGCAAACGCTGCCTGATGCACTCAATGTACGAAAAAAATGTTAGTGAACCGTGAAATTCACATGAAAAAAGGAGGGACCGAAAAATCGATCCCTCCTTTTTAATCTTGATGACATTTTAATAAGCTGGAGCGAGCCCGGCTTCGAGAGCCTCCAGATAACCTGGATCGAGGTATACCCACAGGTCACCATTGCGCCATGGTAGCGGGTGATTGGATAGATACCGGTATACTAGCAACTGGCGAATAATCCGACGGGCTGAGGGATTCTGGTCCCCGCGCTTGTCGTTGGCGAGTCGTGTACGTAGTTGAATTGCTTCTCTCTTCGTCCAGCAATAAGCCGGACCCGGGTTATTACCTCTGGATCTACAGAGGATGGCAATTTTTCCGGAGGGTTGGGGCCAACCCAAAACATAATAGGTTTCGTGCGTCATATCTGATAATAATAAGTCAAAATTCCAATAAGTCTAGTGAAGCCTTAGCAAGTTTTTGAGTCAAACACTACCACCAGCGCATATGCCACATTACTCAAACATAGTCATCTTCCATCCAGCAGCTATCGGGGACGCCGTATTGGCTACCCCTGTTGCATCTACTCTCAAACAAAATTTTCCTGGCGCAAAAATAACATATTGGTCCCATGCCAGTTTAAGACCACTCCTACTTAGCCTATGTCCGCATATCGATGACTTCATTGACTTCAATAAAGAGCTAGGATTTTTGGAGCAGCGCAAGATTCTATTAGGTCTCAAGCCCGATTTATTTATCGATCTGTCCAATTCTACTCGTGGGTTGCTTATGCCCCTCTTTGGCAAATTGGATGTATTTCGCTATCAAAAAAACGCCAACGACGGTCCAGACCAACAGCATGCTGTCGGTAATTTTCTCGAAACCATTAAGTCAATATGTCCAATAACCCCTCAAAAGTTGTTTCCCACGATTTTTCCTGATGCCATAGCTGAGGAGCTGGTACCGCAACTGATGTCACAGGGCAACGCAGAGATGCGCCCGCTCATTGGTATCGTACCTGGTGTAGGTCAGCTTAGACCCCACCGGGCCTGGTTGTTTGATGGCTGGGTCTATCTTTTGAGACATATTCTCGCACTTGATAGCCATGCTATCGTTTTAATTGGTGGAGCCGACGACTTTGAATTGGCTCAGCGTATAAATGCCGAGCTGGACGGTCGTTGTCTCAATTTTTGTGGTCAACTTAAGCTCGACGAAACAGCAGCCGTGCTTAAGTGCTGCGATGTGGTTATCTCCGGAGACACTGGTCCAGCACATATTGCTGTGGCGGTGGGCACACCGGTGATAGGACTGTATGGTCCGACCTATCCGGCTCGCAGTGGTCCTTATGGATATTTTGACTATATACTGGATCAAAGCCCGAGCTGTCAGTGTCGTTTTGAAAAGCACTGTAAGTTGGCCGGTCCAAGCGACAGTGGCGAGTGCATGGGGCGCATCATGTTGCCCGAAGTAATTGAGAAATTACAACGGTTAATTGATTTGACCATGACTCAGTCAGTATACGAAGAACCCGGTGAAGGACATCTGCCAACTTTAAAAGTGGTCGATTAACTACACTGCTGTTTTGTAAGCATGTAGTGTGGCTACCTGCTGTAGTTTGATTTTTTCCTTTTGATTAAAGTAGATCTTGGTATAGTTCTTCCAATTTTTTGTGAAATCATTGAGCGAAAGCTCTTTGGCAACTGTAGTCGGTAGTTCGATATTGACTCTATCGACGCTGCCATCTGGTCCATGCGAGCTGCGTGACGTGATATCGCGAGTGATGGCATAGGACGAAATCGTCAGCCATTTTTGATTGTCAAAAATTTGTAATTTGATTACTAATTCGTCCAGATTTGCAAAGGAATCAAACTTCATCACTCTGCAATAGTGAGATAGCGTAACAATCTCCAGTGTGCCTTGTTTGCCAAAGAGGTTTTCATCTTCTTCAATTCTTTGAGTTATGATCTCTTCAATTACCGGTTTATTTGTCTGGGTAATCTCGATTCTGGGCTGGATATCTGTTGGTTGCATATTAATTGTCTCGTGACCGAGACATTCTTCAAAAGCGGCCATGATACGAGACGGATTTATAGCCACTTCTTTTGGTGCTGATTCTCTAACTGACACTAATTGAAATTGTGGAATAGCTGGTGCGTTTGGAATCGCTGGGGTAATACTATATTTGGTGTTATTACTAAAGCTATTGCTATCGTCTGCTTTTGGCTCGCCCCAGCCATAGCTGCTAGGACGTCCTGGCATGAGTTCGGCTGGTATGCTGTCTGAAGGCATTGCCGGTCTGGCATAGTGTGCCAGATCAAATTTAGACCGTGAGCTTTCTGTGAGGAAGTTACGTCGATATACATCTGCTTCACTTTTGTTGGGCAAAAGCACACGCTGACCCGGAAAAATATAGGCAAATGTGTTGAATCCGTCGCAGCGGATTGGGATTTCACCGCGATTGATAGTAAAGATCAATCTGGCAAAACGAGCGTCTCCATAGTGCTTTAAAGAGATGCTAGCCAGGCTGTCACCAGCTTCTACTTCGTAAAATAGGCGGCCGTTAGTGGTCTTCAATTGGTTTTTCTTATTGTCATTCTCTTGCATTTACTGAGTTCCTGGTAATTTCTACAAATAGAAAATTTGTGTATCAACGCCTTGTGGATACATCTATCCGGCGTTTAAAAAAATTGGACAGCGGGCTAAATTAAATCCTGGGAATTACGCCGAATCAAGTATTGGGGCAACCCCGGGCTATTGACATCCGGGTTTGTGGCGCATAATATTGAATACCTTTTATCAGTAGATGTTATTCCGGGTATCTCTTACTAGCTCAGGTAATTGATTGGAGTTTTCCTAAAACATGGCAGGCACTCCCACCGACGCCGGAGATTCAGCAAAACCAGCCGCTGCAAGTCCTCCGATTAATGCCGATACTATTTTGTTTCGCATGCCAACTACGGCCGCGGCTAAACCCGAGGGCCAGGACAAACCAGTCGAGTCAGCTCCGGCTACCGACGTCACCACAAAGTTGCAGGCCGAAAACCCTTATCTCAACCAGCCGGCTGCTGGGTCCAGTGTAGAAGTGGCGAGGATCAATGCTACGCAGACTGCCACTGGCAATGTCCGAGAGCAGACAGTGCAAACTTCTGATGGTCCTCAGGCTGTAAAAATCAGTCAGCAGGGAGAGAAGCAGACAGTATTTAATAACAGCGGTCAACAGTTATATGAGACTCGCGTCAATGGGCAGTCTGTGTATTCAGCAGTAAAACCAGAGGCGACGACTAGGGCTGCAACTCCTGGTAAGCCCGAGGTTGCGACAACTCCGCCTGCTGCTGCCAGACCTGAGCCTGCTGTGGTGCGTGAGTCCGGTCCAAGTGCTGCTAGCATTCAAGCCAAAGCAATTGAGACTGCTGCCGCTGACACAAGGGCTGTGCAGGTGCGCAGTGTCACTACCGATGCTGGCAATAATGGTGGCAATCAAGGCAAGGGTATTTTGGCTTCGGATGTACCGAGGGTCGTTACTCCGCCAGGCGATGCCCGCAATCCTGTAGTAGTCGAAAATAAGGGGCAGCAACCTGAGACCAAGGGGCAGCAACCTGAGACTCGCGGACTTACGCCGCAACCTGAGACTCGCAACCAGGGAGTTGAGCCGAGAACTGTCACTTCACCTGACGGCAAGACATCTGACGGTAAGTCCACAGTGACACCGGGAGCTGTTGATGCTCCACAGGTGGCTGTCAAATCAGTCAACCCGATCAATCCATCAAATCCAGTCAGTCCCATTCCCGGCAGTACCGCGGAGAGGGCGGTTACGCGTAATGACGGCACTCCTCCCCAGGTGGCCGCCGTCGCTGAGCGCAGTCTGGCTGCCAATCAGCCTTTTATTGCGCAAGTAAAATCACAGGAAGGGGCAAGAGATACTGCCATAGCCACAGGGACAGATGGTAGACCCAATCCGGGCGCCCTGCAGCAGCCCGGTCAATCACCAGGCAAACCAGACGCACAAATCAAGGGCGATAATCCAGCGGTCACTCCCAATCCAGCTACCAAGCCAGATGTCAGCTCGGTTACAGTGGGCAATTTAGGCGGACAGCCAATCGATAAAGGCTTTCAAAATCCCACAGGACCAAAACCTGGTGAGGTACAAAACCCTACGATGCCCAAACCCGGTGATGGTCAAAATCCGACTCTACCAAAACCCGGTGAAGTCCAAAATCCAACTCTGCCAAAACCTGGTGAAGTCCAAAATCCCGCCCAGCCCAGACCTGGTGATGGGCAATTGTCCGCCCAGCCGCCGCTTGGTCAACCCCTTAAGCCCGGTGATCTTCCACCAGTTGGTCAGCCCATTGTAAGACCCGGTGACATTGTCCCGCCCGGTCAAAGACCACTGGACGGTCAGTTACCACTTGCGCAAAAACCTGTAGATGGAGCCCTTATGCCCGGTCAACAAGGCCAGCAAAAGCCACCAGAGGGCACACCCTTAAAGCCGGGTGAGGTAGTGCCCGGTAAAAACGCTCTACATATAGATGAGGAAATTGCTGCCCGTCTAAAAGATCTCGGGCAAACTCTAAAGCCCGGTCTGCCTGGTCAAGAAATTGGCAAAGGTTTGCCTGGGGACCTTACTGCTCTCAATCTTGGTAAAGATGGCAAGGCTCTTATACCCGCCAACACGCTTGCTGAGGGCAAAGCTGATCTTAAGGTCGACCTGCAAGCCCTCGCGCAAAATGCGTCAAAGCCTGGCTCTGGAGTAGAACTCAACGCCGTGCTCAAAGGGCTTGGTCTGGAAGGCACCAAACCCGGTGACATGCATGGGGTCGTAAACGTCGATGCCAAAACTCTGGCCAATCTTGATCCTAAGGCCGTTGAAGCCCTGGTAAAAGCTCAGGCAGAAATGCTCGGCAAAGGACCTGCAGCCGATGCCACAAAAGGGCTTGGTGTGGAGCTTGCTGGTGCAAAAGGCGATTTGCGAGGCATTGATCTCAAAGGTCTGGACGCTGCTAAACAGGTTGACCCACTTAAAACTCTGGAAGCTGGTAAAGCCCAGCCTGCCTTAACTGCTATGGAATTGGCTAATCAGCTAAACAAGCCCCTGCCTGTAGATAAAGTCGCAGGTGCTAGCGACCTGACAGTTAAACCCGAGACTGTTAAAGTCGGAGTTGACGGTCTGGCACTCAAGCCTGAGACCACTATCAAGCCAGAGGGTGGTCTAAAACCAGAGGCTGGTGTGAAAACTGAGGCAGCGGGCACAAAAGTAGGAGAGAGCCTCACCACCGCAACCGTTACTGAGTCGATGCGTACAGAGACCTCAATCAAGACCGAAGCCGGTGATGGGTTTGGACAGAATGACCTTGGTCTGGACGATGGCGGCGAAGAAGACATTAAGGAGAAAGAAAAACGACTGGCTTTTAGTGCCAAGCAAGAGGAAGAATGGGAGCTAAGAGATAAGAAGACCCGCAAACAGACCGAAGAAAGCCTGCTCGAAGAAGAACAGAAAAATAACGCCAAAAATGCTATGTTGGCGGCTATGCTTGCTCAAACAAAAGAGCAAGAGGCGGAAAGGGAAAGACAGCTGTTAATGGAAGAAGCTAAGAGAAAAGGCGAAGACAAACGTCGTCGATATGTAGTGAAGGACAAAGATACCCTTGAGTCCATCGCTAAAAAGCAATTGCGTGACGTAAGGCTCTCGGCTCTTATTTATGAAATCAACAAGCATATGTTGCCCGTGCGCATGGAAAAAGGCAGGCAAGTAGTTGATCCTCGTCCCGGCACAAGTATCTGGCTGCCATCCGAAGCTGATATTAAGCAATTTAGATCTAGATTGTATGCTAATCCCCGCAGCACAACCCTACCTGGTGGTGCTACCGGTGGTGCTACTTCTGGTCCTGCCCCGGGAGCGGGGATGACGGCCGAGCAGGAGCTTGCGGCGCAGTTTGGCGCCAACTGGGATGGTAAGTCTAAGTCGGCGGCCAGTGTTTCTGCCGGTATGATGGGCGCAGCCGTAGCCAAAAGTCAGGTACGCCGCGCCAATATCGAAAAAATCCTTGGTCCAATGGGACAAAAGGCTGGTGAGACTACCCGTATACGCTATATTGTCCGTCTGGGTGACAGCCTGGATGCTGTTGCCTCCAAACATCCAGCTCTTAAGGACGCTGAGCTGTGGCCTTTGCTGGCGACTATAAATGAGCTATCTGATGAAGTCGATGATGAGGATAAGCCAGTCGCGGTGCTAAGACGTGGCATGGTGCTCAATCTGCCAACACCATTTGAGATTGAACAGTATCGCAACTCAGCCGATGTTGGTGAGGATGATGATTCTGATATGTCTCCAGAACTTGCCTCTGCCATGACTGAGAGTGTCTCTCAGGTGCTCTCTGCCACGCGCAGCCATACACAGCTTAATGCCACTCTTGATAGACAAGCGCTAGGTGATGAAAACGCTCAGGATGTTAATGAGCTGGCCTCAAAGGCTCAGGCCGCTGCACTTGCTGCTGCTGCTGAGTTAAGAGCTCGTGCTGCTGCGCATGCAGCCGCTGCCGCGGCTGCTGAGGCCGCTGCTGACTCTCAAAATGCCGAGTCCGATGCGGCATTTGATGAAGAGTACGATACCGACTATGACGAAGAAAATGATGCTGAAGATGATAACGCGCATGTTCAGGATGTGGTGTCGCCAGTAGTGGCGTCTGATGCCACTGTCAATCTTGAGACTGTGCCTGGTGTGCCATCACCAGTAGTGCCTTCGTCTCTGTCTCCAGCCCCGCATGTATCTACGCCAGTAGTGCCACAGCTCGCTCCTCCTGCGCTTCCTCAGGCAGCTAGTCAGGCTGGTCCGTCATTTATGCCTGTTACTCCCAATGTCTCTGTGCCCGTGTCCAAGACTCTACTAAATCCGACCATGCCGCTACCACAAAGTACTCAGGGCAACTTGCCATCCATGCCTCAAAGTGTCCAAGCGATCACTGGTCCTGTGGCTCCGCTCTCACCTGGTATGCCGCCTGCACCAGATGCATCACCGACTGCCTTTGTGCCCGTATCCAGTGGGCAACCGCCTGCTGGTCCTGGTGCATCCAGTCAATCGCCAACTGGGCAACCGCCAGTCCCGCAGCAAGCTGGGATGCCGCACAACCCACAGCCACAAGCTGGACTGCCGCAAGCTTATCTTTCGCAATCTCAGCCAGTGACGCCTGTTAACCCCCAGGGACTGGCTCCGCAACAGTCTCCTGTGCCGCAGCAGCCGTCGCCGCAACCGACTTTTGTGCAACCAAATGTTGATGCACAAGCCGGGCAGCGACCACCTCAACCCACTTTTACTCCAGTGAGCGGTGGGCACCACGAGATTGCACAGAGTGCTAGCGGACCAATTACTCAGCCTGTAGCGGCACCCGGTATGGAGATATTGCAGCGCGAGCCTATTATCGCTGGCGATCGTTTGATGTGGGAGCTTTATACCGGCATTAGATTGGTCAAGTCCAGTGTCAAATGGGAGCCTGCCATCGGGGTTTTCCGCGCTCAACTAGAGATGTTAATTGGTCCTGTCTGGTATCCAGTGATTTTTTATGAGGCCTTTCCCACAGGTGCGGTACGCCATGAATACTCGCCCGGAGGCAAACGCAAGTCTGTCCGTATAGACTTGCCACCAGCTACTGTCCAAGAGCTTGCCGACAACGACCTGGTCTCTAAGTGGACGATTTATTGCCGCGCCTATCTGGCCCAGATGCAGGGACCAAAGGCTTGAGGTCAGGACTAAAACTTTGATCTGAGAGACTGATAAGATTCTGTCGCCGGTGCGATCGCACGATTTAATATTAAATGTGGCGATCTATGGGCGTCTTGGGCTGTCCATTTAATCTTGTGTTGTCCAGCTTACATAAATTTTTACCTATATAGATCTATATTAGTGGTCTCTCATGAGGCGGCGGCCTTTGGCTTTGGCAATTTAAAAATCTACTTTCCAGATTGCTTTTTTGCTTTACCAAAAATCGTTACAAAAGCCACTGGCTGGTGCATATAGGTAAATGGCGGGGTAGCTTGCCAGCTTACTAGAGGTCCGATAAGTGTCCACAGTTCCCGACAAGGATAACAAAGCACCTGATCCCAAAGAGGTTCAGGCGCCTAAAGCTGGGGACTCGCAAGTTGCAAAAGTCGAGGACAAAGCCCACCAGGCTGGATTGCAAGAGGCACAAGGTGCTGACGCCCTCAAGATCATCCAAAAGCAGGCCGAAAATACCGCCACAGCTCACGTCCCAGGTTTGACCATTGTTGATAATGGCAAGGCCGTCAAGCCGGGCGAAAAGTCAGATGGCGTTATGGGCTATGTCAATGCAGCGGTGGCAAAAGGCACCGAGGCTGTCTCCGCAGTCATAAGCGAAGCCGAAAAAGGCATCAAAGCCATAGGTAAAGCAGTCGGTATCGGCGGCGAGGCTGAAGGTGATGGTAAAAAGACAGAAGTCGCGGCGGCAAAATCAGGGGATAAATCTCAAGCTGCCGATAAGGCTCCTGCAGCCAACGCCGGTGACAAAACGCAGACAGCTGGGACTAACAAAGTCATTACTGATGGCGGTTCGGTTGCCATCGGTGGTCCCATTACAGGAGATGGTCGCGTCAACCGTGACAGTGTAATTTTTAGAGGTCCTACCACTAGCCAACCTGGTTCTGGCGCAGAGCGTCAAGTCGCAACTGGCACAGATGCCACCAAAAGTAACCCTATTGCACCCGAGAATGGCTTGATCAAAGCCTCTCTGGTTACTCCAAGCGAAATTGCTCCAGATGCCAAAGCAAAGGAAGTGGCAACTCCTCGGCCCGAGCTTGATGCGACACAGCTTGGGCCTGCTAGGTACAGTGATGCCGCTGGTGCTACCACTGTTAAGTCTGATGTGCCTATTCCCAAAGGGGAGATTGCTGGCTTAAATAGACCTCAACAAGCGGCTGCAATTGCCGATGCTGATTTGAAGAGCGCAGTATTAAAGCAACCAGTTGAAACGCCCAGAATGGTTGCACCACAAGAGGCACCAAAACCTCCTGCCGCGGTGGAAGCGCCAAAAACCCCTGCCGCGGTGGAAGCGCCAAAAACCCCTGCCGCAGTGGAAGCGCCAAAAACCCCTGCCGCAGTGGAGGCACCAAAACCCAAGACTACTGATACGCCGTCACCGGTAGTGGCTAATCTTGAAGCAACTAAGTTGCCTCAGGCTAATCCAGGCGATGCACCAGTTGTAGTACCGCCTGCTAAACAGTTGGAACCCGCAAAAGACGCGCCAACTGCAGCAAAGGACGCAACAGCTGAAGCGAAGGACGCACTAGCTGCAAAACCAGGTGAACCAGAGAAAGAAAAATCATACTACGAGCAAGCCAAGGACTTGGCCGGTAAAGTCGCTGATGGCACTGTTGCCGCCGTTAGTGTAGCTACTGATGCCGCTATCAGCGCGGCAAAGGCCGTCAAAGAATTCGTAGTAGGACCAGACGATATCAAATTTGGTGATGAAAAATACTCCAAGTCTGGCGATAAATGGAAAGGTGCCGACGGCAAACTCTACAATGATGTAGCTTTTGACAAGGACGCTAAAAAGCTTGTCTTGAAAGGTGTAGATGGTTCGGTTGAAGAACACCTGCAGAGCGGCGAAAAGGTTATAACCTCCAAAGATGCTAATGACCGTTCCAACGTAGTCAAACTTGATGCTAGTGGTAAACCCACTGAAGTCACTACCGATGGTCAAAAATTGCAATTTGACCCAAATACTAAAAAGTGGACGGATGATACCGGTCGGGCTGTAAACGACGTTACTTATAACGCCGCCAATGGTGATGTGTCAATCAACTGGAATGGCACTACTATCCAGACCGTGTCCCGCTCCGGTGAAAGTAATGTCACTGATGCACAGCGTGGGTTTAGTGCCAAATACGATGCTAAGGGTAATTTGACCGAAGTACAGGATAAGTCTGGCCTCTATAAAGTTACTGAGGATCCTGCTAAACAAGGACAGCCTGTCTGGAAGGACAGCGATGGCAATACCCTGTCGCAAGTCTCGATTTACGCTAAGTCTGGCGAAATGTCGATTGTCAAAAACGATAAGGAATCAATTAAAGTCAGTGCTGATGGCGTGAGAGAGCAAGTCTCTCCTGCGGGCACAGTGATAACTTCCCGTGATGGTTCTAACAATGAGATTTCTGTAAAGCTAGGCGTCGATGGCAAGCCTACAGAGATGGTCACGCCTTCTGGTACCTATATTTATGATGCCAGCAAAAATCAATGGAGCAAGGACACCATTCCAATTGCCGGCGCCGAGTTTAATCGCGCTACCGGCGAGATCATTATCCGCAAAGATGCGGACAACACGATCACAACTAAGCTCAATGGTGAAGTCACAACTTTAAATAAAGCCGCTGGTAATCTTAAAACAGAATTTGATGCAAAGGGCGAAGTCAAGGCTATTAGCAGTGACTATATCGGTAGCTTGAAGCGTCAACAAGATTCGTTTGATAGCACAAAAACTACATTTGTCGACGATAAGGGCATTAGCGGCTATAAAGTAACAAAGGGTCTTTTAAATTCAGTTGATATTACCAAACCAAATGGCGACAGAGCATTTGTCATGCCCAATGGTTTGCGTGGAGAGATGACTGCTGATGGCACTCAGTCTCGCTGGTTTGATAAAAACAATCAATTGACTCAGGTGCGCGATGGAATCGATTCTTATTCGATTGATCGCACCGATCCCGATAAGCCTCAAGTTACACATCAGAGTGATGGCGCTGCCGTTACCAAAATGCCAATTCTTGATGCTAATGCCAGCGCTGCTGACAAAGCTAATTATCCTTATGCCACCCTGGACAAAGCAACGGGCGCTTTGACCATTCACGATAGTGCCAATACTTCTCACACTAAAAATCCTGATTTCTCTACAATTAACAGGATTAGTGACGGCAATGCTTCAACAACAATTCTGTCGGATAAGACTGGCAACTTAGTCTCCATCGAGACCAGCAAAACTGTTGATGGACGCACTCTTTCGGTAACCACTGATGCAAACGGCAGAGTACAGTCAGCTACCCTGCCAGATGGCAGTAAGGTTGAGTATGTACCTGGCGACAGTGCTCATGATCACAGCTATCTCAAGACTTCTCCCGATGGTAAGACTGAGACCATTGGTGGTGTCACAAATGACTTTACTGCCGGCCTAAAATATTCCGATAGCAAAGGTAATTTGCAGACAATAAATGCCGATGGCACTCGTGTTGAAAACGATGTAACTCAAGGACGTATCAAAAACTTCTCTGCCTCTGGTGATATGACCAGTATGGTGGACAGCAAGGATGGATTTACTTACACATTTAAATATGACGCTAATCACAACCTCACCGAAGTGACAAACAGAGCCGGCATCTGGCAGGTAGTGCCTGGCACCACGGATCCAGTTACTGGCGAAGCTAAATGGTTGAGAACGGCTACTGTCGCTGAGAAGGCAAGTGCTGATGGTACTTTTGCTGTAACACCTATTAAGAACCCTTCGTATGTTTGGGAGGGCAAAAATAGTACTACTGATGGTGATTACAACTTCGTCAAGAAGACTTCTGATGCCGTTCGTCCGATTATGGACGGTCAGAACAATCAGACAGGCACTCTGTATGTCGGTCAAAATGGCACTCAGTACCGGATTATGGGTACTGGTGATAACATCAAATCTATGGAGATTAGCAAGGACAACGGCAAGACATTTGTCGCAGTTGATCTCGCTAATAAGTCAGTCAAGCTCGATAGCACTACCAAACTGCCTGTCATCACAGAGAAGACTTCTGACGGCAAGCTCGTAGGCACACAGACTTATGATGCTAAGGGCGGTATCATTTCTCGTGACGAGAATAATAATATCGTCAGGACTGTTGATGCTAAGGGCAATGGTTATGAGTATTTCCGGGATGATAAGACCGGAGAGATAATGGGCGCCAATAGCCTTAAAAATGGCGTGACAAATATCGCGATTGGCGGAATCGGTGACAAATATGGTATCGATGCCACCACTAAAATGCCCGTTGTTATTCACCCGGATAAGAGCACTACTTCCTTTGATGGCAAGGGTGGCGAGATCGTCAGGAATGCTGATGGATTGACCACTTCGGTCAAACAGTCCGATGGTACTTTGACGAACTATACATATGATGGCAATACGGTTAAGAGTAGTTTGACTAAGTATCCTGATACTGATGTCACCAAAGAACAGTTCTTTACCCCATCTGGTACTGTCACTGTAGTGCGCGATTCTACTGGAGTTGCAAGTGTCAAATCAGACGTGCCTGGCGCTGTTGCTTTTGATGTACAACCTGGTCAAATTATTAAGACCAATGCATTAGGTCAGGTCGTAATTGAGAGCGCCAATGGCAACCAGCGCACTGTATTTGGTACTGGTACATCGCAGTATCTTGATAAAGCTACGGGAGCTGTCTCTCTCTACAATACTAAGGGCGAATTGATCAGTACCACGTTGCCACCGGCTCCTGGCACAGGTGGTACCAGACCTGGTGCGGTTCCTGGTACAGTCACTGTCGGTGATGGGTCGCCTGCTCCAAGCTTACCTCCACGCGGTCAGCCTTCGGAGAGTCCAAAGCAGCCAGCCGAGGCCCCTAAACCAGGTGAGCCTGGTAAGACTCCTTTAGAACCAGGCAAAGCGCCGGTGGAGGCGCCCAAGTTACCGCCTGAGCCAGCTAAAAATCTCCCCCCTGTAAACGATCCCAACCAGGGTGCACTTGATAAAGGTAAGGTTCAGCAGGTTAATACCAATGACGCTGCCGCCCTTGATCAGCTGCTCTCTGGCGTAGTTAAACAGCAAGCCGCTAATGCCGCGGCCGCTGCTGCTGCCGCTAAAGCAGAAGCGCCCAAAGCTCCTGAAGCTGCTCCCGCACCCAAGGCACCAGAAGCTCCACCACCTCCCAGGTCAGTAGATCCAGCTCCCGCTCCCAAGTCGGAGACTACTCAGCCTGCACCCCCATCGACTAATCAACCAGCGCCGAATCTTCCCAAGGCTGTTGAGACGCCTCCAGCTACAAAGGAACCTGCGGCGACACCTAGACAGGATCAAGTAAGTGCACCTAAAACCGATACAGCAACTGCTCCCAAAACTGAAGCAGTAAACACCCCTAAATTGGAGCCGGTAAATGCTCCTAAGTTAGAACCGGTCAACCCGCCCAAGCAAGTCGAGTCGGCACCTCCTGCGCCTGCGCCGCGCGTTGAGACTGCTCCGGCTAAGAGTGATGCGCCTGCTGCAAATAGTCAAAACAACGCACCAAGACCTGCCGATACTGTCGCAACACCTCCGCCTGGAACAACTGCTAAGGCACCAGATACAGTTCCGGCGAAGAGTGATGCTAGTGCCGCTCCTCCGCCTGGATCGTCTGCGGCTACTGCTCCACAAGGTAAGACTACAGAGCAAGCTGCCGCTCAGCCTGGACAATCAGCACCAGTCTTGCAAAAGAATGCCGAAGCTGCCGCTACTCCAGCAAAGTCTGTGGAGGGCGCTCCAAATAGCAATGCTAATGCCGCACCTGCGCCTGGCAAGGATGCCGCTGCTCCTGCCGCCAATGCTGCTCCCAAAGGCGATGCCGCATCCACAGCTGCGGCAGCAGCAGTGATTATTGCTGCTGGCAAGATTGCCGAGTCTGCATCACCTGCACCTAAACAAAACGCCCCTTCTCCAGCTGAGACACAGGCCAGAGATACTTCAAAAGCTAACCAGGACGCTGCTGCCGCTCAGGCCAGCAAGGCCGGTGAAGCATCTGCCTTGCCCAGCGCCAATCAATCTAATGCGAATCAAAACGCCAATCCTGCTAACACCGCAGTACCCAAAGGGACTGAAGCTGCTCCAGCAAGTGCGGTGAAGACTGCGGAAGTGGTGCCTGCTGCTCCGGTTAGCAAGCCTGATGCTGCGACCACCACACAGGCGCGTGATACTGCGTCTACTACCGCTCCTGCTACCGGTCTGCCCGCTAGCGGCACTAGCTCCGGACAGAACTCTGGCACTGCTGCTGGTACTGCTGCTGGTACTGGACCTGCTAACCAGCCTGGCACGACCGGTGGCACGGGACAGGCTAACCAGTCTGCCAACGCTCCTGGTGCTAATGCTGCCGGCAGTCAGACTGGCGCGCAAAGCGGTAATCAGGGCGCTAATTTGCCCGGCAACAATACCCAAGGCAATCAGGCTGCCAATGCCGCTAGTCAGGCTAACTCTGCTACTACAGCTCCTCAGCCCAACACTCAGTCAGGCGCTACAGGCACTACTGCGAATGCCGGTCCTACTGGTCAGCCAAACGCTGCAACTAATGCCAGCGGTAGCCTCAATCAGCAAGGAGCCGGTGGTGCAGTCGCTACGCCTGTGCAGACCGGACATACAGCTCCCGGAGCACAAACTGGCACTCCCAGCGGTGCTCAGCAAGGTACTGGCAATCAGACCGGTAACGCTGCTGGCACACAGGCTGGTGCTAACGCTTCTCAAACTGGTAACGCTGCTGGCACACAGGCTGGTGCTAACGCCTCTCAAACTGGTAACTCTGCTGGCTCTCAGACCGGTAATGCCAATAGCGGCACTCAAAACGCAGGCACTCAAAATCAACAGGGAGCTGGCTCAGCCACCGCATCTCCTGTATTGCCAGGCGGTCACAGTACTACTAATAACACTACTACCGGTCAAGCCAGCAACGTTGGCACTGCCAATCCTGCTGGCAGCAATACCAATACTTCAGGTCAATCCAATATACCTGTAGCTGGACATCAAAATACGCAAACTGGCAATAATGCCAGTACACCAAATGCTCCCCAATCAACCACTGGTGCAACCAGCACCGGTAATCAAAATCAACAAGGCGCTGGTTCAGCCACTGCCACACCTGTTGTGGCAGGCGGGCAGACCACTGGTAATACGACCGGACAGACTGGTGCATCCAGTGCACCTGTTGGCACGCAGACCGGTGCCAATGCCGGACAGACTGGTGCCGCAGCAGGGGCGACACATACTGGTGTCAATACACCTGACCCTACCGGTCACGCTGGCAGTGTTTCAGGCACTACAGGTACATCATCCTCCAATAATGCTTCTGGCTCTAATACATCGACAGGGGCAAATCAGACCGGACAAAACCAACAAGGCTCTGCCGGTAGTGTTGCTTCACCAGTCTTACCTGGAGGACATAGCAATACTGGTACCACCACGGGTCAAAATACTGGTACCAATGCTGGTCAAGGCACAGGAGCTAACGCCGGTCAAGTTGGTAGCAACGTAGGCACAGGTACAACGCCTACTGGAGCCACTGGTACTACTGGTGGAGCCGCTAATGCTCCTGCTGGGACAGGACATACGACAACCACCGGCACCACTGCGCAAAGTGGCAACGATCCATCTGGTCATGGAGCTAACGGCACTGGTGCTGCCACTGCTGGTAGTGGTACCGCTGCCAATCAGCAGTCTAACAATGCTACTGGAGCAAACACAACCACAGCCGGTCAGACTGGCCAAAGTCAGCAAGGTTCAGTGGGCACTGCTGCATCACCTGTAGTGCCTGGTGCTCACACAGGCACTGGAGCTAACGCCGGTCAGGGCACTGGAGCTAACGCCGGTCAGGGTACTGGAGCTAACGCCGGTCAGGGTACTGGAGCTAACGCTGGTCAGGGCACTGGAGCTAACGCCGGTCAGGGTACTGGAGCTAACGCTGGTCAGGGCACTGGAGCTAACGCTGGTCAGGGCACTGGAGCTAACGCCGGTCAGGGCACTGGAGCTAACGCAGGTCAGAGTACCGGAACAAATGCAGGCCAAAGTACTGGAGCTAACGCCGGTCAAGGCACCGCCACCGGACCGGCTACTGGTCATGCCAATTCTCCAACTGGTACAGCCCCGACTGGCAATGATCCTGCTGGACATACAGGCACCAATACTGGTACTTCATCTGGTTCCACTTCGGGAGCTATTGGTAATCAACCTTCTAATAGTACGGCTGGTACTAATACTGGTACGACTCAAACCGGTCAGAATCAGCAAGGTTCAGCTGGCAGTGCTGCATCTCCTGTATTGCCAGGAGGTCATGCGGGTACAGCTGCTGGTACTGGTCAGAGTACCGGAACAAATGCGGGTCAAGGTACTGGAACAAACGCTGGTCAGGGTACTGGAGCTAACGCCGGTCAAAGTACTGGAGCTAACGCTGGTCAGGGCACTGGAGCTAACGCTGGTCAGGGCGCTGGAGCTAACGCCGGTCAAGGTACTGGAGCTAACGCTGGTCAAGGCACCGCCACCGGACCAGCTACTGGTCATGCCAATTCTCCAACTGGTACAGCAGCGACTGGCAATGATCCTGCTGGACATACAGGCACCAATACTGGTACTTCATCTGGTTCCACTTCTGGCGCTATTGGTAATCAACCTTCTAATAGTACGGCTGGTACCAATACTGGTACAACTCAGACCGGTCAGAATCAGCAAGGTTCAGCTGGCAGTGCTGCATCTCCTGTATTGCCAGGAGGTCATACTGGTACAGCCGCTGGTACTGGTCAAGGTACTGGAACTAACGCAGGTCAGAGTACCGGAACAAATGCAGGTCAAGGTACTGGGGCTAACGCCGGTCAAGGTACTGGAGCTAACGCAGGTCAAGGTACTGGAGCTAACGCCGGTCAAAGTACTGGAGCTAACGCCGGTCAGGGTACTGGAGCTAACGCTGGTCAGGGCACTGGAGCTAACGCCGGTCAAAGTACTGGAACAAACGCAGGTCAGGGTACCGCCACCGGACCAGCTACTGGTCATGCCAATTCTCCAACTGGTACAGCCCCGACTGGCAATGATCCTGCTGGACATACAGGCACCAATACTGGTACTTCATCTGGTTCCACTTCGGG
>Ga0075163_10000028_pt1 | contig 152384 bp, 121 predicted proteins | sample JI1023141ADNA_FD_71478 | JGI IMG/M metagenome (GOLD analysis project Ga0075163, IMG submission 71478) | Wastewater effluent complex algal communities from Wisconsin, to seasonally profile nutrient transformation and Carbon sequestration -... | ecosystem: Engineered > WWTP > Effluent > Algae...
TCTGTTTGAAGGGTGCTACGATATCACTCATAACGCAAGGCCGGTAAATTTAAGCATTTCCATGAAGATTCAGGACAAGAGCCTTTGCAGCCACATAATCAATTTTTCCCGTGCCTAGCACCGGAATTTTTTGGGCGAGAATCACTTGTCTCGGCACGGCCAGTTCTGAAATACCCTCCGCCTGAGCCATGGCGAGCAACTTGTCACGTGCCGCGCCTTCTTGCTCTGTAAGAAGAACAATTTGCTCTCCTTTACGTAAGTCAGGGATCGACACCGCAACATGAATACGCCCAGGCCAAACGCGCCCAGCTAATTCTTCAACTGCACCCAAAGAAACCATCTCACCAGCAATTTTGGCAAACCGCTTTACCCGACCTCGAATAGTGACAAAACCACTGTCGTCAACTGAGACGATATCTCCTGTATCATATTCACCTTGAGGAGGTGGCTGCAAAACGCCAGGAATCTCAGTTTTGAGATAACCAAGCATAATATTTGGACCCTTAACAATAAGTCGGCCGCCTTGCTCAATTCCCAGAACGGGCTCAAGACGAACATTAATTCCAGGGAGAAAACGCCCAACAGTACCTGCCTTAAAATGCATTGGGGTATTTATCGCTAGAACAGGGGAGGTTTCTGTAGCTCCATAACCTTCAAAGATCCTAACCCCAAACTTGTCAAACCAAAGGGCACGGGTTTCAGGTCTTATTTTCTCAGCGCCCGCAAAGACATATCGCACGCTATAAAGATCATAGGGATGCGCGTTCTTCCCCCACCCTGTTAAAAAAGTATCAGTTCCAAACAGTATAGTGGAGTTTGTATCATAAATAAGCTCGGGAATAATCCGATAATGAAGTGGAGATGGATAGAGAAAGGTTCTAACACCTCCCAGTAACGGTAAAAGAAATCCTCCGGTTAAACCAAAGGCATGAAAAATTGGCAAAGCATTAAAAACAATGTCTGATGGTGTAAAATCTATACGCGATGCAAGCTGATTGCGGTTAGAAAGAATGTTGGCGTGACTAAGTGCAACACCTTTGGGTGCCCCTTCGGAACCGGAGGTAAATAAAACGGCAGCTGTTTCATCAGCGCCATTCGGAGGTGAGTATGAAGCATGAATATGACGCGCGAAGGGAACTGACAGTATTGCTTTAAGGCGAGACAAAAAACCTATTTGATTTTTAATATCTTCAAGATAAATAATTTCAGCTGACTTTGCCAGAATAGACACCGTCTCTTCCAGTCGAGCCAATCCAATAAAGCGCCGTGAAGTTAAGATACGGCGCACATCCGCTACACGGCAGGCTCCTTCCATTCCCAAATGTCCAGATGTAAAATTTAACATCGCGGGAACTCGGCCATAAGCTTGCAAAGCTAAAAAAGTTATAGCTGAACTGACGGCATTAGGAAGTAACACACCAACCTTCTCCGATGGTGCTGTTAACCGGGCTATCTTCTTGCCCAAGGCAAGACTACTAGCAACAAGACGGGCATAAGTTAGCGGCTTACGCTCGGTATCTTCCAAAACTGCCCGATTAGCTCCATGAATTTCTTTAGCATCCAAAAGCGTTTCGAACAAAGTTTGATGATTATCGCAGCTCTCAAATATGAGCTCACTCATCAGATCATAAAGCTGTGTTCCGGCTACCTGCCGTCGTGCTCTGCCTCGTAAAACCGGGTCGACGTGCAATTTTCGTGGCGATAAAATCGTCAATGATATTTTAGGGAACCAACGCCGCTTAACTTTCCCTTTTAAGCGCGAAAAGAACGAATATTGTGCACCATCGATACGAATGGGTACCAGTGTAGCACCGGTTTTATCGGCAATCATCCCGGGCCCCTCATAAACTTTCATGAGGGCGCCGGTAACAGTAATTCGACCTTCGGGAAAAATAACGACATGGCGCCCGGCCTCGACTGCTCGGGTTAACGTCTTTGCCGCCAAGGGACGAGTGGGATCCAAACTAACTGCATCGACTAAAATCAGACCGATCTTTGCCCACCAGCGTTGGGCAATACCCGTATTAACGGCAAATGTTAACCGCCCAGGAAGGAAAGCTGCCAACAACATGCCATCAAGAAATGACACATGGTTAACTACGATAATAACCCGTTCATCCTTTGGAAGATTTTCAATACCTTCGACGCGAACTTTGTAAAATATTTTTAAAATCGCAGCAAAAATACTTTTCAATAAAGCATCAGGTAAAAGTCTGCAGATCCAGACCGCAATTCCTGCATTTAGAATGGCGACGACGAGAAAAACATGAGGAATCGTCATGCCCAATGACATAAGAGCAATACTTCCCACCGTCCCTGCCACCATAAACACGGCATTTACAATATTATTGGCTGCTATAATCCGTGACAGTTTGCTAGCCTCACCGTGTAGTTGCATAAGGGCATAGAGAGGCACAACAAACAGTCCTCCAAAAATCGCAATAAGTGTAAAGTCGATAAGAACCCGCCAACTTCTTAAGTGACTCAAAAATTCTGAGATTGTTAACTTGCCGTCCGTAACTAATAGCTGCGTTGGACTAGCAAACCACAAGTCGACGGCAAAGATCGTCACCCCAATAGCAGCAAGGGGTGCATATATCGCCGAAGGAGCATTACCCGACAGTTTGCTTGATAAAAATGACCCAATTCCGATGCCCACAGAAAAAACGACCAGGATGAGGGTCATGACATCAGCATTTCCCCCTAAAATGTCGCTGACATAAGAAGGTGCCAGAGACAGGAACACCACGCCTATCAGCCAGAACCAAGAAATACCCAGAATGATTAAGAAAAGATCTCGCTGCGATGTTGCTGCTTTCACAAGGCGGTAAGTCTGGCGAAATGGGTTAAAATCAACTTTGAGATTTGGATCTAAAGCTTCAGCTTTTGGTATCCATAAGCTCGCCGCAAAACCTGCGGCTGCGATCATAACTAAAACAACCGCTGTCGCAGTAATGCCATAAGATCGAAGGATTAAGGCGCCGCCCAGCAAAGTTCCCAGCAAAATTGCCAGAAATGTTGCCGACTCAATGATTGCATTCCCGCCCATCAGCTCATCCGGCTTTAGGTGGCGGGGTAGAATGCTATACTTTAAGGGACCAAAGAATGTCGAATGAACACCCATCATAAAAATAGCCCCCAGCAGAAGGCTTAAACTTTGAGTGAAAAGCCCTAACCCGGCTAAACACATGATGAGGATTTCCACCGCTTTGATAATCGCGATCATGCGATTTTTGGACAGTTTGTCCGCAAGCTGTCCGGCTGTAGCTGAAAATAGAAAAAAAGGAAGGATAAAAAGAGCCGATGCTGCGGCACCAAGATCGATACCGATATCTTGTTTTAATTGATAGATTCCCAAAGTTACGACGGCTATTTTTAAAAAGTTATCGTTAAAAGCTCCCAAAAATTGCGTTGCAAACAAGGGCAGGAACCGGCGCGTTGTAAATAGATGTAGTGGGCTCTTACTCATTTATTCCTCGCTGTCTCTACCCATGAAGGTGAATAGCCGCAGATGAAGGCAGTCCGGCGACCACTAATTGTCTTTTGTGGTAACGGTTATCGCTTGCCAGCACGCTTGGGCTAAATCCTTACTGATATCACTCAAGGCACCTGTAATTCTGCCATACACACTAAAAGTTGCTGCTTGCAGCACGATGCCCATCACCATTGCCGTCAGCAAGCTGGGATCACGATGCGGAATTTTACCTTGAGTGATTCCCTCAATGATAATTTGCCGAATTTCATCTATAGGATTCGGCAAGGCAGGATCGATATTTTCAAGATAGCCATGCTGAGTGAGCAACAAGAATCGGAAAAGAACGGGGTCATGATCATAGGCTTTTGTGAAAGCGTGAATCATGTCGCTTAGCCGGGCACTAACTGGCCCTTTACTGTCTCTTATCTCCGCTAATACACGTGCAATGGCGGAAAAATTTTCGGTGAAAAGTTCCTGGCCTAAAGCATCTTTGCTGACGTAGTGCCGATAGAGTGCACCTTCCGACAAGCCTGTGTGGCGAGCGATACTTTTAATAGTTGTCGCCTCTACCCCTTTCTCGGCAAAAAGCGTCAGCGCGGCACGCTGAATTTCCTGCCGGGTCTTTTCTGCGCTTTGGCGTTTATTAGCGTTGGGAAGCATGGTTCATTATAGTAAGTAAACGTTCACTTACTATAATAGTTTTAACATTCTGTGTCAAATAACCCAATAATTTGATTTTAAATGTTTATTCCCACTCAATAGTGCCCGGCGGTTTAGATGTGACATCATAAACCACGCGATTTATTCCCCGTACTTCATTCACAATACGCGTCGCCACCCTGCCCAAAAAGGCTAAATCAAAAGGATAAATATCAGCTGTCATCCCATCAGTCGATGTTACCGCGCGCAGCCCGCAAACGCTTTCATACGTCCGGGCGTCCCCCATGACACCAACCGTTTGTACTGGCAATAAAACAGCAAATGCTTGCCAAATATGGCGATAGAGATCTGCATTGCGAAGCTCTTCGATGAAAATTGCATCCGCACGCCGCAATACAGCTAGCTTATCTCGCGTTATAACACCAGGAATTCGTATTGCTAAACCAGGTCCAGGAAATGGGTGACGATCGATTAAAATATCGGGGAGACCTAATTCACGACCCAGATGACGTACTTCGTCTTTAAATAACTCTCTTAAGGGCTCAACTAACGACAAATTCATTTGTTCAGGTAAGCCACCAACATTGTGATGAGATTTGATTGTCACGCTTGGTCCCCCTGTAAAAGAGACCGACTCAATTACATCCGGATAAAGTGTGCCTTGGGCGAGAAACTGAGCCCCGCCGATCTTTCTGGCCTCTTGGTCAAACACTTCGATAAAAAGGCGGCCGATTGTTTTTCGCTTTTGTTCTGGATCGCTTACTTTGTCTAAAGCGTTCAAAAATAAATCACTCGCATCCCTATGGATCAGCGGAATATTATAGTGTCCACGGAAGAGTTTAAGTACTTCCATTGCTTCGTTCTCACGTAGCAAACCATGGTCAACGAAGATACAGGTTAGCTGGTCACCTATAGCTTCATGAAGCAAGACAGCTGCGACCGAGCTATCAACGCCACCGGACAATCCGCATATGACCCTACCCTTACCCACCTGAGCCCGGATCTTGGCAATAGCGTCGTCCTTAAAAGCCTTCATTGTCCAATGGCCTTGGCATCCAGCAATTTTTTGCACAAAGTTTGCCAAGATTTTTGCCCCATCCTCAGTATGAACAACTTCTGGATGAAATTGAACGCCATAAATACGGCGCTTCTCGTCAGCAACTGCCGCAAATGGCGCGCCTTCGCTGACGGCAATTGGATGAAAGCCTTCCGGCAAGCGGGTTACACGATCGCCATGGCTCATCCAGACCGTATGGGACTCATTCTTTTTCCAAATGCCTGCAAATAAGTCACTATCAGCAACGACCGTAATTTTGGCTCGCCCAAATTCTCGATGATGGCCACTTTCCACAGCTCCGCCAAGCTGCGTGCAAAAGGTTTGCTGACCATAACAAATTCCCAAAATAGGTAATCCAGAATCCAGAACGCCGTCAGGAGCGCGTGGCGTATCTATCTCTATGACACTGGCAGGGCCACCAGAAAGAATTAAAGCTTTTGGGTCAAAATCTGCAAGGATCTGCTTAGTAACCCGATTAAAAGGGTGAATTTCGCAATAAACACCCGCTTCTCTAATACGGCGTGCGATTAACTGCGTGAACTGGCTGCCAAAATCAAGAATGAGTACACGATTAGACATGCGCCGTTACCATCAGGTTGAAGAGCGCTCTTGATAGTCTGCTTACTGCTTAAGGTAAAGAGGTCAGAAATACGGTAAAGCCGTAGAAATGCTCAAACGTGCCGAGTCGATACCTTGGGTGACCTGAGTTACCACCATATTGCGCCAAGCAATTTTCTCTTGATCCAACCAAATCTCAGGTAATGCCCAACTGATTACTACCCCTAAAATTAAACCCGCCACGAGAATAGAGCGTGATCGCGACTTAATTTTTGAGGTGGCGATCCAAATAGCACTTCCTGCCAATGCTGCAGCAAGAAAGGTCCATGCACTCGCCGCGTGACCAAAGTAAGTTGCAACGGCCCCGCCAAGCAAGGGTACGCTTAATGCGGCAAGAGCGGTACCTGGCCGTTTACGTTCTCGCACAGAGGTCATCAGCCTTATGGCAGGCGCAACATAGATGGGAAGAAACAAGACCAGCGAAGCCAGTAAAGCGCCTAAAGCTCCCCACATGTCTTCCCGATATTTAATAAGCCACTGATATTGACCCAAATCTGCTGTCGGCCGATGAAGGGGAGCCTGCCAAAGTTGCATGATGTTCCAAAGGGACTCCCGAGAAAAAACAATTTGGACATAAAAGGATATGACCAAAGCAATCATGCATGGCAAAACGACCATGATATAGCCTGCCAGCACCGACTGCACACTATTCATCTGCCGATAAAATATTGGCAGCAAAATCAGAAATGGAATTATAAAATAGATTCCATTCGCATTTGTGATGATTAATAAGGCCAGAGCAAGCCCGATCGCCATTTGCGCTTGTACATCTCCAATAGATTCTAAACGATCTGCAGCCAAAATCACGCAGGCAAATGTGATTGCCACAAGTAAAAATGGTTGACCTGTTGTTGCCGCATAAAGCGTTAATGGGTGAAGCGCCAAGGCCGTTATAAAAACTATTATTTGTACTTGACCCCAACCCCGACGCGTTAGAATCCCTGCCAATGTGGATAGCATATATGCTGCTCCGACAACCGTCATTGCAACAAGAAGTGCTGGCCCAGTTCCAGGGATTGCTTTCAATGACAGCACGAATAAAACAACAAGCCATTGGCCGCCAGACTCTTGAACTTCTTCACTATTAAGGGACCAAAGCCTCTCTACGAGAGTAGAAATATAACCTTCCCTAACTGCTGCATAGGCGACAGTGGTAAAAATGATTGCGCATAAGATACCCAAACCCATCGACGCCGACGAGACGCGCCGATCCAACGCTGTATAATGACGAGAAGGTATTTGCCTAACCGACATGAGCATGATCCCCTGCGCTAATTTTTGTAAGAACTTTCTGTGTTGATGCACTGGTGCCGTGCTGAGTTTTTTCCCAATAGTGCGGCTTAAAAATAAGCTGCAATAATGCCTTATAGGCAGCAATCGAATGCAAAACCCAGTATAGAGGCTGCAATAAGCCGTAAGGAACAAGATCGTAATAGCGCCGCTTAAAAGCAGCGACAACGCCAAAATAAATATACATCAGATTTGCGACAATTAAATTGAACGTCGCGACGTACAGGATAGGTAAAGGAAGATAACGGTCCAAAGACGTCATAGGAAAGATAATCGTCAGAGCAAAAAGAACCCATAAGATGGGATTCAGCAACATAACCAGCGGGGGACCGCCAATAAAAAATTGAAAACCCCAAAAACCTGCGTGACCAAGCGAACGATAAAGGCGCAATGGATTCCGCATATGGACTAAATAAGTCAACATATAGCCCTTGACCCAACGGGATCGCTGTTTGATCCAGCTACCATACGCACTTGTCGCCTCTTCAAAGGTTGTAGAATTGACAACGCTCACTTGATAGCCTTCCTGGGTTAAGCGAACGCCAAGGTCTGCGTCCTCGGTCACATTGTATGGGTCCCAAGCACCGAGCCGATTCAAAACATCGAGCTTAAAGTGATTGCTTGTTCCTCCTAAAGGAATGGGAATGCGCAATGCGTGTAACCCTGGCAATAAAAAATCAAACCATTGAGAATATTCCAGGGTAAACATACGTGTTAGAAAATTATCCAAGCGATTAAAGTAATTAAGCCGGGCTTGGATACAAGCAACTTCAGGAGGCGACTTTCGGAAAGCGACCAAAACTTTTTTAAGTTGATCGGGCTCGGGCATATCTTCAGCATCAAAAATAGCCAGGAACTCTCCTTTTGCAAATCTCATTGCATAATTGCATGCTTTGGGTTTGGTCTTTGGATATGAATGAGGAACGCGAATTATCTCAAAGATACTAGCAGCGCCTTGTGCCTTTGCCGCGTCTATAGTTTCATTATCGCCTTCTTCCAAAACTAACTTAACATCAAGCTTTGCTTTGGGATAATCTAACTTGCGTATCGCATCGATTAAAAGCGGTAAAACTCGCGCTTCTCGGTACATTGGAACCAAGATAGTATAAATTGGCAGACTGGAATCAGAAATCAAACTCACCTCATGATGAGTAACTTGAATATCAATCTTTCGACTGGAACCCAACCATGTCAGAAGAAATTTAAAAATAAACGTTAGAAGATAAAAAACTGACACTGCCGCCGCTAAAGCAACAAGTGTCGTGCGTGGCTCTAGCCAAAGGCCAATAAGAACGGCACAAAGTCCAAAATACAAGAAAACAAGTTGGGAGGTAGTAAAAGTCGTTTTGGCCGAATGCTGCGGCATCATTTGATACAGACTTTCACGCGCATCCAAGTCATCAAGCGTGTCGAAAGCCTTTTGTACCGTCCACAGAATGTCAAACTTTGATGTAATAACAAACTCATATTTATTAAATCCATAGTTATGGATCGCCCACGAGTGTATATCCGGATTAACGTCCGTCACTGCAAGAATTACGCGATCATTTTCTTGGCGCCACGGCACTAAATCGTGAATGATATAGTCGTGACGATGCTCAGCTTTAAGAAGTGACTCGTCTGGAGGATTTTTTTGTAAATCGACAAACGACAGCTTCGATACTTCGGCAACAGCTTCGTAATATTTTTTAGCTTTTATATATCCCTTACCAATCAAAACCTGACCAACATCAGATCCCCAGTCAGCTTGTGCAACCATCGCCTCTGACATCTGATCAATTGTGATGAGCTTTTTCTTTAAGAGAAGCTTGGCTGCTGTAATAGGGCCAATTTTTTGATCGTCATGTGTGGCTTTTTTCATCGTTTCTTGCAATCGATGCGATCGACTGCCTTTCCTATTGCCTCACGAAATCCCGAATCTTTTTATAAGTATGTTTTTTACATAATACCACCATAAATTGTTTTCTAACTCACTTGATCAATCTTCTCACTCCTCGGAATAAGGGAAGAAGGTGAATAAATAGTTAAGCTTAAAGAAAAGACAGGTTTTCTGCGCGCAGTTGTAGATATTATCACGGCGAATATTACTTTAAGAGAACAATAATCTCACAATTTTCTCATTGCACAATAATAATGTTAAATTTTATCAATAAATATAAGTAAAAATTGAACAATTAACAGCGAATATTGTGATGTCGATCACACACATCAGCCGTCGTGATTGAGATCATCCCCGGCACTAGCGAAAATTCCCCCTCGCGTTTTCATGTTAGGAGTTCCCCATGGCAAAACTTTTCACCACTGGCAATGATAGGATCAATTTCGACTTCATCACTAAAGGAACATACGATGACGGCAGCCAATATGATGCGGGGGATGGCAATGACGTCGTCAAATTATCAAAGAATTTAGCCAGCGCCACCAAAGCCGGCTTTATAGTTACAAATACGTTTTATGGCGGTGCCGGTAATGATGAAATTGTCGGGCAAGATTTAAACGACATCGTGGAAGGTGGCGACGGTAACGATAGAATATCAGGCGGTTTTGGCAACGATATATTGTTTGGCGGAACTGGCGAGGACAATCTTGCTGGCGAGGCCGGTAACGACACTCTGTTTGGTGGGATTGGCACGGATCTTCTTACTGGTGGGGACAGTAACGATGTGCTGTGGGGTGAATCTGGTTCTGATACTATCTTTGCCGAGGCCGGAGACGATACATTGTTTGGAGGTATCGAAGCGGATTTTCTGTCAGGTGGGTCAGGTAATGATCGCCTCGTTGGTGAAACGGGTATGGATAAAATTTACGGGGGCGCCGGAAATGACGCCGCTTTTGGTGGTAACGATGATGACCTCATTTTAGGTCATTCAGGCGATAACACTCTTTCAGGGGATGCCGGTAATGACACCCTTGAATCCGGTTCAGGAAAAGACAGAATTTATGGCGGCGATGGTGCGGATACTATCCGGGCTGGATCAGGCGACGACACCGCAACAGGTGGCCAAGGTGCCGATCAAGTTTTTGGCGGTGGGGGTAACGATAATCTTTCCGGTGGGACTGAAGTCGATAGCCTAAATGGCGGTTCTGGTAATGATATCATCCGTGGCGATGAAGGTGATGATAATATTAATGCCGAAGATGGGGTTGACAAGATCTACGGCGGCGCAGGTATCGATATTTAATCCGGCGGGGATGACAACGACCTTATCTATGGCGGCGCTGATACTCCAATTAACGATAACGCTAGTGACGAAGGTGATAAGATTTTTGCTGGTGCCGGCGATGATACAGCGTATGGAGCTGCAGGCTCAGACTACATCGATGGCAGTATGGGCAATGACGTCCTGATCGGTGGTTACGGTACCACTGATGCTGCAGATGTGACAGCTGCGGCCATGGGAAATATCGACAGCGACGATACTCTCTTAGGAAATGAAGGCAATGACAAGCTCTATGGCGGCTTAGGTAATGATAGTCTCGAAGGTGGAGATGGCAACGATAGTGCGTATGGCGGCCAGGGAAATGACATCTATAAATTCGGAAGTTCTATCTATGGTGATTACTACTCTGCTTCGCAAGGCGCGGATCTTTTTGATGGGGGAAAGGTGGAACGGACCAGATCACTCTCCAAGGCGGCATTCCAGCTCCAGCATTATCATCATGGCTCCAACTAAAAACAGGGTCCATTTTAGCTGATACCATAGGCACTAACGGTAAATTATTATTTTCAGCCGACGCTTCAGGAACGATTACACTGCCCGACGGTTCAGTCCTAAACTTTAGCAATACCGAGTCAATTTATATTCCTGACTATGCAAAAATTGCAGTGGCAGTGTCGATTGATAAAACGACTAAGGCTGATACTCTTACCGGCAATGGCGGCGATAATGACCTTTATGGTTTTGGTGGGAACGACGTTCTGGCAGGCGATAATGGTAATGACAAACTTGCCGGTGGTGCGGGTACTGATACTTTGTTTGGCGGCGCCAACAATGACACCTTGGGGGGTGGCGATGGCAATGATTCCCTCTTTGGCGGCGGTGACAATGATAGTCTATCTGGCCAAGGCGGAAATGACTTGTTGAACGGCGGTCTTGGCGCTGACTCTCTTTATGGCGGCGATGGAAATGATATTGCAGCCGGTGACTTTGACGCCGACCGTCTTTACGGTGGTGCGGGAATGGATACTCTCTTCGGCGGCGCGAACGAAGACTTGCTGTTTGGCGGTGAGGGAAATGATACCCTTTGGGGAGGCACCTCCGTGGCTGCAAATGACGGCAGCGATGGCAATGACTTCATTAGTGGTGATTCTGGCAATGACGTCATTTATGGCGGTGCTGGCATCGATACTTTAATGGGCGGCTCTGGTAGCGACAAGATTTATGGCGGCTACGGCAAGCCTGCCGATGATGCCAAAGATATGGGTGATACGCTGAATGGTGGATCTGGTAACGATTCACTTTACGGTGGAAACGGGGATGATGTCGTTTTTGGTGGCGATGATAATGACGTCATCTATGGCGATGTCGGTAAAGACACTCTTTCAGGCGATTTAGGGTCTGATAAGCTTTACGGCAGGGATGATGACGATGTCTTTTCATCAGCAATGTTAAGCGCTGATGATGCATCAGATTTTCTGTTTGGAGGAAATGGTAATGATGCCGCCTATTTTGATGTGATTGGCTTCGGAAATGACTCTTTTGATGGCGGATTAGGTACCGACACCTTGTATATAGGCAAGAGTGTCAGTATGCAGGGCGTGGCCATTGACTATGATGGCAGTAGCACGACAGCCGGCACACTAACATTCGGTGATGGATCGATGATTCACTTCACTAACGTTGAAAATATTGTCTACTTGTAACTATCAGCACTTATAAGCAGTAAGGCCGCCCAGTTTTGGGCGGCCTTTTTATTATTAGTAATAAAAATTAATTATATTTAATATTTACTTATATATGTGAGCATCATCACACTAAATAGTTAATTATTACTTGATACGACCATACTTTTTTCTTATCCAGGAAAAGTCATTCAACGAATACATTCGCATGAGTGGCGCCCCCCCCCTGGCCAAGTAACACTTGGCGCCTTTTAGTGACAAAGGACCAACAATGAAGAATACATCTTACGTTATTGAAACTCCCACCTTTGATGAGCAAAGCGTCGTGATGCAGCAGGAAAGCGTTGCACCCAAAAACAGACCTGTCAGTTTTGATTCCTTTTTCTCAGAGACAAGCATTCCTGTGTACTCGATCACCAAAATCGGCTCTCCAGGAAACGATTCTATCTCTGGCACAAATGGCGATGACCATATTTTAGGATATGGCGGTCGTGACCAGATGAATGGTCTCGACGGCACTGATACAATATATGGTGGAGACGATACCGATCATTTGGAGGGCAGCCAGGGCAACGACAAGCTTTATGGCGACAATGGCGATGATTTCATCTTTGGTGGTGCAGATCGCGATACGTTGTATGGCGGCGCGGGCAATGATTATCTGGACGGCGGTATTGAGGATGATTTCGTTCTTGATACAACTGGTCAAAATACGCTTTTCGGCGGTGGTGGTAGTGACTACATGATTGGTGGCGACCAGAACGATACCATCACCGGCGGTGAAGGCCAAGATTACATCAATGCTGGCTTAGGCGATGACATCATTTACGGCGACGTTGCTTCTGGAGTTTGGACACCAGTTGTTGAAACTTGGAACGATACAATTCTAGGCTCATACGGAAACGATACCGTCTTTGGTGGATCTGGTAACGATACCGTTCTCGGTGGCCAGGGTGACGATTTAATTTATGGTGGCTTGGGTAACGATGTCCTGCAAATCACCGAGCCAACGATGACTTCACAGGGTGTTAGCACCATTTATGGCCATGAAGGCGATGACCTTATTACCGGCGGTAACAATTCTGACACCGTATATGGTGGTAGCGAGAACGATATAGTCACTAGCAATGATGGAAACGACTACATCTCTGGCGGTGCCAACGACGATTCACTATTTGGTGGTCAAGGAAATGACGTCGTTGAAGGTGATCAGGGTAATGATGTCATCCAAGGTAACGCCGGCGATGACCGGCTGCTCGGCTGGGATAATGATGATACGATCTTTGGTGGCGACGGCAAAGATGTTGAGCATGGTGGTAATGGAAACGACACCTTGAATGGTGATGCCGGCGACGATTATCTTTTGGGTGATAACGGAGATGACATCATCGTCGGTGATGCTGGATCAGATTCGATTGTTGGCGGCGCTGGTCAGGATGCGCTGTTTGGTGGCGCAGCTGATGACTTTTTAGAAGGAGAAGATGGCGATGACTTAATGCACGGTGGCGCCGGCACGGATATTCTTAATGGGGGTACAGGTAATGATACCTTCATTGGAAGTAGTGGTATCGATAACAATAATGGTGGCGAAGGCGATGACTTATTAATGCTAAGCCATGGTATGGGTTTTGAAGGATTTGATGGTGGTGCCGGTGGCACGGACACTATCGAGCTACAAAAACCTTGGGCAGGCGACACACCTGACTTTAGTTGGCTGCATGTGACATCGGGCAGCTACACAGTTACGGGAGATACTGTCACTTTAACTGGCGACGCTTCGGGTTACATCATCCTAGATGATGGTACTTTCTGCTCATTCACAAACTTAGAGCAGATTCACCTGACGTAAGAGAGCTTAATAGTTTTGCTTAATTAAACAGCCGGCCGCAAAGCCGGCTGTTTTGTTGCATGTTGTTTAGCATATGATTACTTAATTCATATTGAAAACAGCATTTTGTTTTCTGTTAAAAAATATAAATAACAACTACTTAATACGTAATAATTTAAAATTTTATAATACAATTAAAAGATTTACTATTTACATATATACATCCTATGAGGGTATAACATCGCTATCAGCTTACTCATCAGCTTAGGAGGCTCCGATGGCAAAATTGTTCACCAGCGGCAACGACACGGTAAACTTCGATTTTATCATTAAGGGAAGTTACGACGACGGAAGCCAATATTCAGCGGGCGACGGGGACGACAAAGTTACCTTGCCAAAAGATAGCACCAGCGCCTCTAAGGCTGGGTTCAAAGTGGGTACGGCGTTTTTCGCCGGTGCAGGAAACGATACTGTCACTGGCCAGGGCCTGGCCGACGTCGTTTACGGTGATAATGGGGATGATAAGCTATTTGGAGGGTCGGGTAACGATACTTTGTTTGGCGGGACCGAAAATGACACGCTTGATGGTGCCGAAGGAAATGACCGGCTAAGTGGCGGAACCGGAATAGACCTAATTTACGGCGGTGCTGATACCGATACTGTATGGGGTGATGCTGGAGAAGATGTCCTTAAAGGCGATATAGGTGACGATTCTTTATTTGGCGGAGATGATTCTGATCTGATTTGGGGCGGCGCGGGCATAGACCGCATCTACGGAGATGGCGGTGGAGATATTATTTATGGCGGCATCGGCAACGACGTCGCTTATGGAGGCGAGGATTCCGATAGTATTTGGGGTGATGCAGGAAATAACACCCTATACGGCGATAATGGTGATGACTTTCTTGAAACGGGTTCTGGTCTGGATACTATCGACGGCGGCGCAGGAAATGACCTCATACTTAGTGGCGACGGCAACGATATCGTCAGCGGAGGTTTTGAGGATGATTATATCGATGCGGGTGGTGGAATTGACACAGTATTTGGGGGGTTAGGTTCCGATAGCATAGATGGCGAAGATGGCGACGATGTCATATGGGGAGGAACAAACTTCCCAACAGGTGATGGCATTGGCGACCTGAGCGACTTTATTGATGGTGGCAGTGGTAACGATAGAATCTATGGCGGTGCCGGTGAAGATGTCATTTATGGCGGTGCCGGCAATGATTATCTTTACGGCGGCTACACACGACCAGACGAAGATACCAACGACGGTAGCGATGAGATTTCCGGTGATGCGGGGAACGATATCGTTGTTGGGGGGAACGGCGATGATTACCTTTATGGTGGAACGGAAAACGATACTCTTTATGGCTATGATGGCAATGACACTATCTATAATGAGTATGGCTCCGACACAATGTATGGCGGAGAGGGAAATGATGAATTCGGAACCACGGAGATCATCAAAGATGATGCTACTGATTATATCTATGGCGGAAACGGTAATGACGCCCTTTGGGTAATGGATGGTGGGTTCGGAAACGATAGCTTCTTTGGTGGTGCCGGCGACGATACACTGGCCTTAGAATGGACCCAGATTGATAAATATGAATATGATGGAACAAGTACGGGTATGGTCGTATTCAATGATGGCTCAACACTGTACTTTACTGGCGTTGAAAATGTTGTTTTCCCTTAATCGTGGGTGAATAAAAAACAGCCGGTCCCGCAAAAGACCGGCTGTTTTTTTTAAAGTCGCGTATTAGCGGTACAAAACATAACGTGCTGTGTAATGAACTTTCTCTTCCGTGCCCTTATTCCCTGCGGAGCAAGATGTAGACGGCGCTGAACCAGCGGATGTATCAACACGCTGAACATGTTTAATATTTGAGAACAGGCCTTTTTCTTTGCTCGGAGTTACTTCAAGTAACAGCCACGGAATGTCCTGGCTGTTCGGTGCAGGAGCCCGCGTTAAGACTTTGCCCACAATCTTACTACCATCTTTGGCTTCCCAAGTTGGGCCATTGTAATGCTTACCCATAACCTTCCGACCAGCAGAATCGTAGAGATCTGCTTCAGGCGCAACAAAAGCCCACTCAAAACCCTTACCATCCGATTTTTCGCTACAACGGTAAATTTGATACCCTACAGCAAAAAGTTCGCGCGCCATTTTTTCATTGTTGGGTGGGGTTAAATTTTGCGGAATATCCAAAGCGTAAAGAGGGGCTGCTGCCATTAAACCTGTCGTAAATGCGATTGCACGGCTTGCATTCAATAACTTGCTCTTAAACTTCATAGATAGCTCCTGTTAAGATTCCCCTCATGGCCGAATGACCATAAATGGTAAAGTTAAATCACACCTTTGTCTTCACACGGTGATTAACGGGGTATGCCAACAAATTAAGGCGACGATTTGCTTTATGACGCAAGAATAATGTGAATTATATGCCATCAATATAAAATTTTAGAAAAATAATCATTACCGAGCATGCGTTGGCAATAAAAGGAAAATGAAAATAGGCAACGGCTTCAAGCCAAGTTTTTTAATAATGTGAAGGGATAAAGAAATTATAAATTATTATTGCGAGCTAAGTTTTAACAAAAAATCTTCCGTTTGCTTATGCGAAGCCGCAACAAGCTTACATCCTGTAGCTGATAAATCATTCCGGCGTTTTTCTGATTCACTAAAACCAATAAATTCTACACCACATTTTTCTGCGGCTACTAGATCCCCAACACTATCGCCTACAAAAAAGATGCGCGTGATTGTTTTGGGGAGACCCACAATCAACCGGGCTAAAATTTCAGTTTTTAATTCTTCCTCATCCGAGCCTTCACAATGAATCTCAAAAAATCTCCATAGATCACCCGAACGAAGACGCGCTATAGCTGCATCGCGAAAATTTCCCGTCGCCAAACCCAGCGTTGTGTATTTTGATAAGTTTTGCAGAAGCGGAACAACACCAGGAATAGATATAGCTCTATTGCCCTCTAGAATCTTGTGCTTGAGATTTCTTATATACTTATCGCGAACTTTTATTACTTCTGCTCGCGTCGCTTCACGTCTCGTTAAATTCTTGATGATATGCTTTGTAATTTCTGTATCAGTGCGTATAGGGTACTCATCCCAAGCAATAGATATCGGACTGCCTCTGACTTAGCAGCATTTTGGAAAACTTTTTGGGGCAAATCATTGCCAATTTTTGGCATTCAAAACAACAAATAGAATTCCGGAAATTCTGCATTGATAGCCAGCCTTAAATGCGAAGCTAAAAGAATAACTAAAGTTTTATATTTTTAATTACTGTAAAAATCAACGCAACCTTCAATAGTATATGATATTTCCGTGACCATATTGTATTCAATAATTTGGTTAAGTAGGTTGTGGGCCTTCTCTAATTCTTAATTAGGACAATTCTCCATATGAAAAAATTATCTGCGCTGCCGCTTAACTCAACACTCACCGATTCCAATTTTTTTCACGCTTCTTTAGTAACACCCATTCAGATCCTTTCAGACATACCCTTCACTTATTTAATTCGTTTTGGCGGCGCAGGTGATGACAATATCGTTGGCGACGTTGGTGACGACACAATTTTTGGTAATAACGGCAATGACTTCATTTTAGGACTTAACGGTCTAGACACTTTGTATGGTGGTGATGGCAACGACACTCTGAATGGAGGAAATGACGAAGATAGATTACACGGTATTGCGGGTGATGACCGTATCAGTGGCGATTCTGGTAATGATGACGTCTATGGTGGAGCCAACAACGACACTTTATATGGCGGCGATGGGAATGACACCCTCGAGGGAGACGAAGGTAATGATACTCTTTACGGAGACAACAACAATGATCTGCTAGTGGATCAGTTCGGGAGTAACATCCTGTATGGCGGAAATGGCGATGATACTATTTCTAGCGGGAAAGGGTCTACAGTATATGGCGATGACGGAAACGACATTCTAAATCTCAGCGGCGGTATCGCCTATGGCGGTGATGAAAATGATATAATCTCAGCACAAAATAATGTTGAAATTTATGGTGGAACTGGGAATGACGTTATCTCGCTTCAAGCTGGGGGCGGTTTTGCTTATGGCGATAACGGAGATGACACCATTACTGCCACAGGAAATTGGTCCCATGGCGGTTTCTATGGGGGGGTGGGTAATGATCTAATTATATTATATGACGAACCTTCAAGCATTGCTGGAGAAGTTTTTGGCGGTAATGACAACGATACTATTTTGGGCAATCAGTATGAAAATACCTTATTCGGTGATGCCGGAGAAGATCAAGTTAACGGTGGTGCAAGAAACGACACAATTTACGGCGGCAGTGAGAATGATCAACTTGAAGGCAGCTTTGGGGAAGACCATATTTTTGGTGGCACCGGCAATGATACGATTAATGGCGGGACCGATCATGATACGCTTTACGGCGATGAGAATAATGATCGGCTGATCGGTGATCTCGGGAGAGATCGGCTATTTGGCGGGGCTGGCAATGATAGTCTTTTTGGTGGCAACCATAACGACTACTTAGATGGTGGTCGCGATAATGACTTCTTGGACGGTGGTGAGGGCAATGATGTCATGCTGGATACCCAAGGCAACAATACCTTTATCGGCGGCCACGGCGATGACATAGCCGTTGGCGGTCTTGGAGATGATATTTACTGGTTTAATACCGGCGATGGCAATGACACTTTCTTTGGTGCCGGTGGCATTGACACGATCGAGCTTCATGGCTTAAGTTTAGACAACATCGCCACATGGCTGCACATGGATAGCGGATGGGGATACGCCTATAAGGATGGCAATCCTTACGTGGTATTAGATTTTGGTTCTACGGGAACAATTACCCTCGATGATGGATCTACACTCAGCTTTTCCGATGTCGGGCTTATACATCTAGGGTAAACTACTAACCTATAATGCGTTGATGAAGCCCGGCACTTTTTAAGGTGCCGGGCTTTCCCTTATGGGACTTCGTCAGCTCAATAAAATATTCGGTAATTTATTTTTATAATGTCACCTCGAGAAGTTTTATCTGACAAATAATGCAATGTCGTAGCCGAGCTTGATAAATTTGTTATAGTTCAAGGAAATATTGTAGTCGGATCATGGGGCGAGCTTGTTAAGGCATATATAGCGTCACCGGAATTTCAAGATTTAGCTCCAGTTACCAAAAAAGATTACAATAAAATATTTGATTACCTAGCAGACATTGATGAAATGCAGATATCGCAAATGGACACGCCATTTATTCTACTCCTCCCGAAATTTCTCCCGTAGCCAGGGTTTGCAGATGACCAGCTGGCCCCAAATGGCCTAAACCACAAGCCGAATTTTCAAGCAGAATCTGAGCTAGTATTAAAAATCCAGAACGCTTTAGTAGTTTTCTGTCTAACTTATGAGCCTCTTCTGCCTTTCCTTGAAATGAAAGTAGAGATACACCTACACTCAGCAATATGAAAAACAACGATGCTGCCAGGTGACTTAGTGATCGCAAGAAGTAGACAGTTGAGAGTCCATCATATACTGGAGGAGCAATCTCTCAAAACTCTCGCGGATGAATACCAACTAGAAAGTAGAGAACATGGTCCGGAACCATTAATACAATCGCTAATCCCCTCAGAGCATGTATATACTCAATTCTTCCCTATGACTTTCCGTCTTTTCAATTAACATCATCATCGTTCATTTCTACTCGCGAAGAGCCCTTGCGCGAAGTGCTGCCGGGCGCTCCAAGCACGCAACTAACCATTTTTGCAGGCACGGAAATTCAATATTTAATTTATAGAAGTATGCCGAATAAAATACAGAAGATACGTTCAGATCAGCAATCGAAAATTCTTTACCCAAAAGAAAATCTGTTTTCTGAAGAGCCTGATCCAATACAGCCATGAGTAAAGTAATTTTTTTAAACAAAGACTCTAAATCTGCAGTATTACTTTGTTTAGAAGGATCAACAAATTTTGCTTTAACGTAGGAGAAGAGCGGTGCCTCAAGTTCCACAGATGCCCACAGCGTCCACTTCCATACTTCGGCTTCAAGCTCCATGTGTTGAGGATAGAGCTTTCTGCCGTATCGCTTTGCAAGATAGAGTGTTATAGCAAACGACTCCCATAAGTGAAAGTCACCATCCACAATTACGGGCACACGCCGGTTTGGATTTAGTTTCTCGAACCATGTAGCGCTAACACTATTTTCCGATCCGTCAAATCCAACATCTATATGTCTCCAGGGAACACCGATCTCTTCTAAAACCCAGATTGCACGAAATGTCCTAGATTTAGCGACCCCATACACCGTGATAGGATCACGCAAATCCCTTGAATGGTCACCGGTATCCATTATTAGGCTCCTCTAAACAATGCTGCTTTGGCTCGCGCATTAATAGCAATAATGTTGGTGCCTTCCACTGTACCTGAGAGGTTCTTACGCTAGCCATAATTCTAAGAGCGATACATATAGCTGCGCCCCTACACCACCAATTAAACAGAGGGTGTGGGCATTTATGGGACGACCTAAAGAAGCAATTTCTGCTGCAACCGAAGACGCGATTTTGAAGCGGAACAAACAAGCATAATCATGTGCTATAGAGTTTAAAGGAGCCACAAGGAATTGGCGGAAAACCTGGGAATTTAATTGCACACAAAAAGTGCGACGTTCAAAATAAGAACAATCAAAATATATAAATGATATCAGTTATTTAGCATTGGCTGGGGAACGTGGATTCGAACCACGACTGATGGAGTCAGAGTCCATAGTTCTACCGTTAAACTATTCCCCATTAAAGACAAGCTAGCCTAACGTAATCTTTATAAACGTAAAAGATGACGAAAGGTCCAATCGGGATGTAAACTCCTTAAAACACCAATTCAAGAGCAAACCTTAGTTTTTATCCGTAAATTCAATGACCCTGGCGTCATTTAACAGAAAAATTATAGAGGTTGCAAAGATCGGATGGGAGCCGCGGATCATTCAAAGCTTCAGCAAAACTCTTTAGGGGCAGAGCTTTTAGATTCTGCCCCCAAATATGCGGCTATTGATCTTGGCACAAACACTTGCCGACTCCTAATCGCCAAGCCCCACAATAACAGTTTTACTGTCTTGGATGCTTTTTCTCGCGCCGTCCGACTTGGTGGCGATTTCGAGAATGAAATATTAGCACCGGAAGCTATTCATCGAACATTGGCTGCCCTTAGAATTTGCGCCTCAAAAATTAACCACCAAAACGTAACTCATATCCGGGCTGTGGCGACCGAGGTTTGTCGCCGCGCACGTAATCGCGACGAGTTCGTTCAAGAAGTTCAAAGGCAAACTGGCATTAATTTAGAAATTATCACTTCGGCTGAAGAAGCTGAGCTTGCTCTAGATGGGTGCCGAGAGCTGGTCACAGACTCTTCAAGCAATATTTTGCTGTTTGATATTGGTGGCGGATCAACCCAGATCATCTGGCAGCCGGGTAAACCACCATGTCATGTTTTATCTATTCCTTTTGGGGTGGTCGCTCTGGCGAAACTTTTTGATGATTTATCTTCTCATCCAACGCGCTACGCCGAGCTTATTGCCGAGGTTGCACAGCATCTTAAAGCTTTTGATGCACAGCATGAGATAGCTGACATACTTGATAAAAGCTCTGTCCAAATGATTGGAACATCCGGCACCGTGACAACACTAGCTAGTGTTTCACGAGGACTAACTTTTTATGATCGAAATCAAATCGATGGTATTTTTCTCAATACTGCCGATGCCGTCCAAATTGGGCGCAAACTATCTGCAATGTCTATTACTGAGCGTGCCGGTTATTCATGTATCGGCAAACGACGCGCGGACCTTGTTGTTGGAGGTTGCGCCATTTTTGAAGCTATTTGTGCAACATGGCCTGTAAAAGAACTGAGAGTAGCTGATCGAGGCGTTCGTGAAGGGGTCCTTCTTAATTTAATGAAGCAGCACGGTGCCTTTTTAACAACGGCGCGGACCTACTAATGCGCCAACATAAACCCCCGAAAGCCTCTTCTAGGCTACAACCATCGCCTAAGCCTGTAAAAAAAGCCAAAGGTCCGGTTAAAGGGGATAAACTATCATCGACCCTATGGCTGAAGCGGCAGCATAACGATCCTTACGTTGCCGAGGCTCGCCGCCAAGGTTACAGGTCGCGGGCAGCCTTTAAACTTCAAGAAATGGACGATCGATTTCGGCTTTTACGCCCAGGTATGGTGATTGTGGATCTGGGCGCGGCGCCTGGCGGATGGACACAGATCGCGGTTGAGCGCGTAGGCGCAAAAAGTCTTATCGTTGCTGTTGATCGCCTCCCTATAGAGGCCATTGCTGGTGCCCAGGTTCTCATGATGGATTTTATGGAGCCTGACGCCCCCGACCAGATTATTGCGGTGTTAAATGGGAAGAAGGCTGATCTCGTTCTTAGTGACATGGCTCCCTCCTTTACCGGCCATGCGGCAACCGATCATCTGCGAAGTATGGGACTCGTAGAGGCCGCTTACGATTTTGCCTGCCAAATCTTGGCTCCCCACGGGAGCTTTCTGGCTAAAGTCGTCCAGGGGGGGTCCGAAAAAGACCTTTTGGCGGCGCTAAAGCGTGATTTCGCCAAGGTTAGACATGTAAAACCACCGGCCAGCCGTGCCGAATCCGCAGAGCTTTACGTTTTGGCGACAGAATTTCGCGGCACTCAACAAAAATCTTAAGTTATCTTGATATAGTGCTTGGATTGCCGCCAAGGGTGTATATGCTACGGCGCCAACCTGTTAACTGGAGCGGTTGGAATGAATCTCCCTGAAGCCCTTACTTTTGACGATGTCCTCTTAGTTCCAGCGCGGTCAGCCATTTTACCCGCAGAAGCTGACACGGGAACGCGTCTTACACGCTCGATCCGCTTAGGCATACCCCTCATCAGTGCAGCAATGGATACGGTCACGGAAGCTGGTCTTGCCATAGCCATGGCACAGGCAGGTGGTCTTGGCGTGATCCATAAAAACCTTAAACCTGAAGAACAGGCCCGTGAAGTTCGCAAAGTTAAAAAGTTTGAATCAGGGATGGTAGTAAATCCCTTAACCATTGCACCGACCGCTACTCTGGCTGAAGCCTTGGACATGATGGCCTACAATGAGATCTCTGGTATACCCGTGGTCGAATCTAATGGGCGTTTGGTAGGAATCTTAACGAACCGTGATGTACGATTTGCTTCTGATCGTAATGAGTCGATTCAGAATCTTATGACTAAAGAGCGTCTAATTACTGTTAAAGAAGGCAAGGTTGATACCGCAGAAGCCAAGCGCCTCCTCCATCAGTATCGAATTGAAAAGTTACTTGTCGTTGATGAAGGATATCGGTGCGTTGGCCTCATCACCGTTAAAGATATTGAGAAAGCCCAAAAATTCCCAAATGCCTGCAAAGATGAGAAGGGACGTTTACGAGTTGCCGCTGCTACAGGCGTTGGTGACGACGGGTTTCGTCGAGCAGAAGCTTTGATAGAAGCAGGTGTAGACGTTATTGTTGTTGATACAGCGCATGGCCATTCAGAAGGCGTTGGCAAAGCCGTCACTGCGATTAAAAAGCTTTCTAACCATGTGCAAGTCGTCGCAGGTAATGTTGCAACGGCCGATGGGGCCAAATGGCTAATTGATGCGGGCGCTGATGCCGTAAAAATTGGCATTGGTCCTGGCTCTATCTGTACAACACGTATGGTGGCTGGTGTCGGCGTGCCTCAGCTTTCAGCTATTATGGATGCCGCCAGTGCTTGTCATAAGGCAGATGTACCTGCCATTGCTGATGGTGGAATCAAGTTTTCTGGCGATTTGGCCAAGGCATTGGCTGCGGGGGCAGATTGCGCCATGATTGGCTCATTGCTTGCCGGTACAGACGAGGCACCTGGTGAAGTGCTTCTTTACCAAGGGAGATCCTACAAAACCTATCGCGGTATGGGGTCTGTAGGTGCCATGGCGCGCGGTTCTGCTGATCGTTATTTCCAGCAAGAAGTTGCAGATAGCCTTAAACTTGTGCCTGAGGGAGTTGAAGGACGGGTTCCTTATAAGGGTCCAGTTGGAACAGTCGTTCACCAACTTGTAGGTGGGCTGCGAGCCGCCATGGGGTATACCGGAAATAAAACTCTCACTGACCTTCAAAAAAATGCGAAATTCATCCGCATTACTGGCGCAGGGCTGCGAGAAAGTCATGTTCATGATATTACGGTGACACGAGAATCCCCGAACTATCGTACCGACCTTTAAAGTTGACGTTTCATGACACCAGGTGCCCGCTATGCGGCCGCAATCGACATTTTGGATGCTATCGAAGCCGGGCAGCAGCCTGCCGATCAAATTATGTCCTTGTGGTTCCGCGAACATCGTTTTGCTGGCTCTAAGGATCGCATGGCCATTGGTGAGCTTACCTATGGTGTTTTGCGCCGGCGTGGCCAGTTAGATTGGTGGCTTACTCAGTATGGCCTCAAGGCAACGTCACGCCTTCGCGTTATTACCGCGCTGGCGCTTATAAACAAAACGCCATCTGACTCTCTTCAAGAACAGTGGAGTCTGGGATCCCATGCACCGTCACCCCTGACGGCCAGCGAGAAGAATTTACTCGACGCAATGAATGAGCATGAGCTTCTTTCTGCAGATCAACCCGCTTGGGTCCGTGGTAATTACCCCCAATGGCTTGATCCCTTGCTTCGCCAAGCTTTTCCCACAGAGATTGATAACGAAATAGCCGCGCTCAATACTGAAGCCTCCGTCGACCTTCGTGTTAATACATTAAAATCAGATGTAAGTCATGCAACCAAAGCGCTCGAAGCCGAGGGACTAAACCCTCAACCTATGCCTTATTCGCCAATCGGGCTCAGATTGGCGCAACGCGCCGCTATAACGGCGACCGCTGCTTTTCGCGATGGGCTTATTGAAGTTCAAGATGAAGGCTCGCAACTTGCTGCCATGTTAGTTGCGGGAAAACCCGGGCTTGCCGTGCTTGATTTGTGCGCTGGGGCCGGTGGCAAGACCCTGGCTTTGGCTGCTATGATGCAGAATAAAGGCCGACTGGTTGCAACTGATCTTTCTGCCGCACGCCTTACAAGGGCTAAACACCGGTTGCGACGCGCTGGCGTTCATGTCGCAGAATGTCGGGCCTTAGATAGCAGTAATGAAAAATGGCTCAAGCGGCAAAAAAATAAATTCGACCGTGTCATCGTTGATGCGCCGTGCAGCGGTAGCGGTACATGGCGGCGCAATCCTGACCGTAAATGGCACTTTACGCCAGAGGAACTGGACAGACTCACAAAGGTTCAATCGGCGCTCATCGCCCAAGGGGCGCGAGCCGTAAAATCTGGCGGGCGGCTTATCTATGCTGTTTGTTCCTTCTTAAACGAAGAAGGACCCGACCGCGTCCATGAGTTCTTAAAACTCAATCAAGAGTTTGAGATTCTATCAGGATCAAGCGTTTGGCGGGAAACTGTCCGAGTCCCCTACCCTAAAGACGATCCGTTTTTGCGATTGTCACCAGGGGCAAATAATACAGATGGATTCTTTATTGCCATTTTAAAGCGTAAAGAGACCTTAAACGCAGCCCCATTGGCTTAACGCGATCCCCGCATGTAGCGTTTTTCAGGCCGATACGCTCTACCCATACATATCTTAGTTAGCCAATTCAATTTTTGCCACAGCTTAGCCATTATCTGCACTCATTCACTTAAACGGGATAAGCCTTCTTATAAAAGACAGTACATGAATTCAAAATGAACAAATTGTTAATGCTAAGCCTATTGTACACACTCAACCAAAGCACCTGATTGACTTACGCGATGATCAATAACTGCGGCCTGTTCTCTCACATAAATTGAGGGACGGCCTGCTATCATAATTTGAGGATTGGGTAAAACGGCTGCAAGCTGGGCGGATTCATAACGCGACAGCCGTGCCGCAGGCTTTTTAAAATGATATTGTGCGGCCGCCTCAATCCCAAAAATACCGTTAGGTCCCCACTCTGCAATATTCAGATAAATTTCCATTATGCGTGATTTACTTAAAACCAAATTAAGCATAGGCGCTAGATAAATTTCTAAACCTTTTCGAATATAACTTCGGCCCGGCCAAAGCATAAGATTCTTGACTGTCTGCATCTGGATTGTACTTGCACCGCGGGTAGTTTCTCCTCTAGCCGCATCAGAAATTTCTCCACGAAGTGATGGCCAATCAACTCCCCAATGCTCACAAAATCGATTATCCTCTGCTGCTATAACAGCACGAGCTACGTGCGGGGAAACATATTTTATGTCAATCCAACTATGTTTTATGGTCGCGCCAGAAAGGGAACGAACAATCATCATTGTGGTTATGGGTGGGGGCAGAATCTTATAAATCAACATCAGCACTAATGGCATCATGAAGAAAATGCCGAATAAAACCTTCACAATGCGTTTTAACCTGAATTTTCCCACTAATTCAACCTCTTGGCCTAGAATAACTGCTCTAACCTTTAACTTTTTGTTTAACCTATCGACAACTCTTTACCCAATAATCATTATTACCATCTTCCATTGTCACCCCTCAAACATCTACAAAATTGTGCAAATGCCGCAAAGGGCTAAAAGTCTATGGCGACAACTTCCTTAGTTTTATTTCGTTCAGATTTACGTTTATCCGATAACTCGGCTCTAACTGCTGCAGCCCAACAGGGGCCCGTTATACCTATTTATATTTTCGATGAAAATTCTTTAGTTCGCTCACGAGGAGCTGCACAGAAATGGTGGCTTTACCATAGCCTCCTGGCCCTCAGTAAAGATTTCAAAAAACATGGGCTAAATCTTGTATTTAAACGTGGGCCAACTTTAACAGTTTTAAAACAAGTAGTACAACAGACAGGTATAGGCACTGTCTTTTGGAACAAAGGATTTACGCCTGAACAAGTAAATTCAGACAAAGAACTAGATTCTTCACTGCAAAAACTCGGAATAACCACCTCGCTATGTGACGATGGTCTACTAAGCAAGCTCGGCCAACCTCGAACGCAGCAAAATAACGACTACACGGTGTTTACACCTTATTGGAACGCTCTAAAATTAAGTCAAATTCCTTATCCTATTGGTGTTCCACAAGATCTCAAATCAGGAAAATATAAAATAGATTCGGACTCAATTGGTGACTGGGGCCTTTTGCCTACAGGGCCCGATTGGGCAAAAGGATTCAGCGTCTGGACGCCGGGTGAAGACGCTGCACGACATCAGCTTGGCCAGTTTTTAAGTCAGAAAATTGATGGTTACGCACATGCGCGAGATCGCCCTGATAAAAATGCTACGTCTCAGCTCTCACCGCATCTTGCCTTAGGAGAAATTACACCGCGACAAATTTGGCATGCGACCCTAGCTGCTATGGAAACCGAAGGCGGCCGGCTTGATTCAGATGGTTGGAAATTTTTATCTGAGCTTGGATGGCGCGAGTTTTCTGCATATTTATTGCATTACTTTCCTAATTTGCCGAAACAATCTTTCAGACCTCGTTTTCATAATTTCCCTTGGAAAAAAGATTTATCTCATCTTACGACTTGGCAAAAAGGGAGAACCGGCTATCCAATTATAGATGCCGGCATGCGTCAGCTTTGGCACATAGGTTGGATGCATAACCGTGTCCGCATGATCGTTGCTTCTTTTCTTTGCAAGCAGCTTTTAACTCATTGGGCGGAGGGAGAAGCATGGTTTTGGGATACTCTGGTCGATGCTGATTTAGCGAGCAATACAGCTAATTGGCAGTGGGTTGCGGGATCTGGCGCGGATGCGGCACCCTACTTTCGAATTTTTAACCCAATTTTACAGGGGCAAAAGTTTGATCCACAGGGCCATTATGTGCGACAATGGATACCTGAGTTAGCCCAGCTTGAAAATTCCGTTATCCATACACCTTGGCAAGCAACACCTGCTGCTCTTAAAGCAGCTAAAATTACCTTAGGCAAAACTTACCCTTTACCCATAGTTGATCATGCCCAAGCGCGTAAGCGCGCTTTAAGCGCTTATTCTACGATGACCAAAGGTGATGACCCAGGACAATTATTCTCACCAACCGTAAAAGGTAATTCATAAAATACTATTATATATGTAGGCATTGGCCGAGTTTGCCGAGCCTAAGCACCCATGTAGCATAAAAAGCCCGTGACGAGCGAGAGCTGTATATGCATCATAGCATCCTGATCGCCACGATATGACTAAAAGACTAATATGAACGGGCGCAGAAAATGGCAAAATTATTGACTGATAAAGATTTATCTCCGACTTGGCGGGTTATCTCTTCTATTTTATCCCGCATTCAAGTTGGCTATTTAACTATCGCCCATATCGATGGTCGACTTGAATGCTTTGGCGAACCTGGTAGCAAGCCTTCTGCTTTTATCCAAATTTATAATAATCGAGTCATTCGGCGATTTCTTTTTGGAGGTGCTGTTGGTTTAGGAGAATCCTACATGGATGGGGATTGGGATAGTCCCGATCTGCCTGCTGTTATTGAACTTGGTGCTCGCAACGAGAACCTTGCGCTGAAAAAAATCTTAACCGGACACCCTCTAGCCCGCTTTGGGCGCTGGCTTGGGCATTTTATGCACCGCAATACTCGAGATGGGAGCAAGAAAAATATCGCATCGCATTATGATCTTGGTAATAACTTCTACCGCCAGTGGCTAGACCCAGGCTTGACTTATTCTTGTGCTATATTTGAAAGACCCGAAGAAGATTTACAATCAGCTCAAGAGCATAAATATCGCCACATAGCCGATCGGGCTTCGTTGGGACCTAATGATCGTCTCCTAGAGATAGGATGTGGGTGGGGTGGATTTGCTGAATATGCGGCCCGTGAACGAGGGTCATCCGTAACAGCTCTGACAATTTCTAAGGCGCAATACGACTACTCTGTAGAAAGAATATATAAAGCGGGTTTAAACGAAAAGGTACAAGTGCGGCTTCAAGATTATCGAGATATCAATCAATCCTTTGATAAGATTGTTTCAATCGAGATGCTTGAAGCTGTCGGTGAAGAATATTGGGAAATTTATTTTACTAAGATCCGAGATGCCCTTGTCACCGGCGGAAGAGCAGCTATTCAAGTTATCACTGCCGCCGACCATCGATTTATTCCGCATAATAAAGATGCTGATTTTATTCAGAAATATATCTTTCCTGGTGGAAAATTGCCTAGCTCTGCCATTCTAAAACAAATAACACACGAATGTGGCCTTATATGGCGCGAAGCCGCAACCTTTGGAGAGCAGTATGCCCATACGCTTGCGTTGTGGCGTCAGAGATTCTTGGCGGCACGTCCCGAGATCAGCACTATGGGTTTTGATAAGCGTTTCATGAGAATGTGGGATTATTACCTCGCCTATTGCGAAGGTGGTTTCCGGGGCAAAAGTATAAATCTATTGCAAATCTCTCTCACACGTTAATCTCAATACCAAGGTTGCCCGTGCACGCTTTAAATATCGGTATTATTGGCTGTGGCACTGCAGGGTTGGCAGCCGCTATTTTTCTTAGCCGGCAAGGGCATAACCTTACTCTTTTTGAAAAATTTTCGACGCCATTGCCTTTAGGGGCAGGCCTTCTTCTGCAACCTACAGGTTTGGAGGTTCTTCGACGGCTAGATCTGTTAGATGGTGTCTTAAGTCTAGGCGCCCGTATTGATCATCTATACGGCAGAACTAGTGACGGGCGACCTATTTTTGATATTCGATATAGTGAGCTCTCACCACGTATTCACGGCCTGGGCATCCAACGTGGAACTTTGTTTGGCTTTCTTTATAACAAAGTAAAAAAGCAAAATTACCTTTTACATGGGGACACGACCATACAACGTGTCAACCAAGATTCTTTTGGAGCCTGGGCAGTAACTCATAAAAACCAACGCCACGGACCCTTTGATCTTATCATTGACGCTTCTGGGTTACGGTCTCTTGTTCGCAAAGCGCAGTCTCTGCATAGCACGTGCAAGCCATATTCGTGGGGTGCCGTATGGGGATTATGCAATGACACGGATAGTCGATTTACCGGGGCTCTTCGACAAGTTTATCAAGGGCCCCAAATTATGATTGGGGCGCTACCTGTCGGCCGTTCTATAGAAGAAGGCCAAAATGCTCCTTCAAAAGTTGCTTTCTTTTGGAGCATGAAAGCGGATCTTTTACCAACCTTTACCAAAAATGATTTATCGGACTGGAAAAGTTACGCAATAAGTCTATGGCCAGATATTCAACCATTGATAGGACAATTTGGTAAAACAGCACAACTTTTCCCCGTTACTTATGGGGATGTTCGGATGAAATCGTGGAATCAGGGTCGGCTTATTTTCATCGGTGATTCCGCTCACGCAACAAGCCCCCAATTGGGCCAAGGTGCTAACCTGGCTCTTTTAGATGCTGCCATTCTTTCAGATTGCATTGCCTCTGCTAGGGATATAGATGCGGCACTTAAAAACTATCATCGCTATAGACGGCAGCATCTACGATTTTATCAAATGGCTAGCCGCTGGCTGACCCCATTTTTTCAATCCGACTTATCTTGGCTAGGAAAAATACGCGATTGGAGTTTTTCTCCTATGGGACGAATACCCTTTATGCGTCGGCAAATGCTACAGACTTTAGCGGGAGTTAAAACAGGCCCCATCACATGGAAAAAAGCAGAGAGCTTAGCTCGTTATTCTTAAGTCTTCACAGGGTTAGGCTTAGCTTCTAAGGCACCTGCGATATCTGGTTCATCAATCTGCTCCGGCAACAAAAATTGTTGCGCATAATCGCGCCATATTCCCGCCTGAAGGAATAAATCAAATAGATCCGGATCTATGTGATGATTTCGCTTCATATTGGCCATAATACGTATGGACTCAGATAAAGTCTTCGGCTTCTTGTAAGGGCGATCGCGTGCCGTTAATGCCTCAAATATATCTGCAATAGCCATAGCGCGCGCTGGAATTGACATTTGATTCCGTTTAAGTCCGCGCGGATATCCCGTTCCATCCATCTTTTCATGATGCCCGCCCGCATATTCGGGAACACGCCGTAGATGCTTAGGAAAAGGTAGCTGCTCTAACATCCCAATCGTTTGCACAATATGATCGTTAACAATTTCTCTTTCTTCTGCTGTTAAAGTTCCACGTTTTACCGACAAATTATAGATTTCGTTTTCTGTAAGAACGGGCTGACTTTTTCCAGCAGCATCTACCCAAACTTGCTGAGAAATTTTTTGCAATCGAGCGAGATCGCCATCAGCCATGCTTTCTCCGCCGACATTAATCGTTTCTAGAAATTTAAACTGTTCGTTTAAATCTTTAATATGAAGTTCGTAGCTCTGCTTAAGTTTTTCAGAATCAGCATTAGGTCGCGCCAAAGATTCAAGGTAAGAGATCTTGGCATCTCGTCGCAGAATTTCCATTTTTGATTTTACAAGATCAATTCGATCCCATATCGTCTCTAGTTTAGTTGCTTTATCAACGACATGTTCTGGAGTAGTGATCTTACCGCAATCATGCATCCATGCCGCAATATGCAACTCATACCATTCCTCTTCGGTGAGATCAAAATCCGCAAAAGGCGCCGCATTAGACTCACAAGCTACCTTTGTCAGCATTTTTGTTAATACCGGAACACGCTGACAATGCCCACCAGTATAAGGCGATTTGGCATCAATGGCACGGGCAATCACTTCAATAAAAGCTTCTAGCAATTTTTTCTGCTGTCGAAATAATTTATTATTTTCTAATGCTGCTGCGGCTTGGGACGCCAACGCACTAATTAAACGCTCATTTTCTGATTGAAATGGAATATTATTTCCATTGGAATCTCGTGAATTAATTAATTGCAGAACACCCACAAGTTCTTTGCGTGTATTCAGAAGAGGCACCGTTAAAAACGATACTGACTTATACCCTGTCTGAGAGTCAAATTTGCGGGTCCCTGAGAAATCAAAGCCAGCGGCAGTATATGCGTCCGGAATATTAATAATCCGCTTAGACAATGCAGATGCGGTAGCCACGTTGGCATAATTGGGAACACCTGTACTCGCATCATGAAGCCGCAAAGGCGGGAAAATAATGGGATTGCCACTCGTACCGCCATAAGCAAGATCTAATGATATGTTGCGGAGAATAACAAACCGCAACTCATCTTCATGCTCTTCTTCAACAACGTAAAGAGTTCCACCGTCGGCATTGCCAACGGCCATGGCTTCTTCAAGAATACGTTCAAGCAGCCTATCGTGACTGTGCTCCGAAGAAAGGGCTATACCTATTTCGATAAGTTGCTCGAATCGACGAGTATCTTGATTGAGCTGTGAAGCTCTAAAATTACGTCGATCCGAAATTGCCGAAGAAGACTGGGGCGAAACAGGAATATCGAGAGCAGTCATATCTGCATTACTCGTTTCATATGGGGTGTTAGCGGCACTACGCACCATGAGAAAGCCACATCACCTTCAGTAAGGTTTCACCAGTTGTTATGATAATCTTGTGCTAAAATAGCAGTATATATGGGTACATTAAACGAAACTTATCGAGACCCCCTATAGGAATTATATCATCATTATTAGGTAAAATTTTTACTTAATTTGGTTATCTATCTGTTTTATTTGGATATAATTTCCTATTTGGAACTTAGTCCAGACTCTTAATATCAAAAAAGCAAAAATATCATTTATTATTAGGGTTAATTGTTTCGCCAATTGTCACGAGCATATTTGGTCAAATCCGCCTCAGAGAGGATAAATCATGAAATCGGCAGCTGCTAGTCTTTCCCTCAGTCTTCTTGAAAAAGAGATTCGTACCTTACGAAATTGGATTTACTTACTCGCGCTTGCATTATGCTTCTGTGGGGGAGCCGCCGTTTTTTCAGTTACTTCTAGTCAGGCCCAAACAGGCGCAACGCCTTCTTCTGCAACGCCGATACGCACTGAAACTCTAACAACCGACAAACTGGTTGTTGTTGATGACCAGGGTCGGGCGCGTATTGTGTTGAGCGTTTCCGACGGCGTTGGGCCTTCTGTTGTACTCTATGGAGATGACGGGGCCGGAAAAGCCATGTTGGCTCTTAGCAATAGTGGTGCCATGCTTGGCATGTTTGATGCCGCGGGCCGCTCCCGTTTAAGAATGGGCTTAACAGAAACCATAGGCCCCAGCCTTATCCTCAAAGATGAAAAAGATCATCCTCGAACGATCATCTCTGTAACCGGAGAAAAAGGAAGCCTACAGATTCTTGACACAAATGAAAAACCTATGTGGCAAGCTCCGTAGGCTTTTAAACAATTACCGTTCGCGGAACGCTTGAGTGATCGCGGTGTAAATCGGGCGAATCAAATACTCAATAAGCGTTTTACGATTGGTCTTAATATCCGCTACCACGGTCATACCGGGTAGAATCAAATTATGCCCGGGCTTCTCACCAACATAGTTACGATCGAGATCGATCCGCGCTTTGTAAAATGAGTTACCCTTGTCATCCGTGAAAGTCGTAGCGGAAATACGCGATACAATCCCTGTCAATGCGCCAAATTTCGTAAAATCATAAGACGAAAACTTTACCTTTGCTTCTTGACCTACAGAGATAAATCCAACGTCTCGGGGAGGGACACGCGTTTCAACCACCAAAGTTTCATCTAGAGGCACGATATGCACTACTGGTCCTCCAGCAGCAATCACACCGCCAATTGTATTGACTTCAAGAGATTGGACAATTCCGCGAACAGGAGATTTAATTTCAAGACGATCTGTCCGATCATCAATGCGCGCAATTGCCTCACGCAACTCCGCTAATTCTTTGGTAACCAAACCCATTTGCTGAATAGAATCAGATTTAAGTTTGCTATCTAATTCTAATGTCCGACCTTTTGCTTCGGCAATGGCTTCTCGACTGGTACGAGCCTTACCGATGATCTCGTTCAGAAGGCCCGTATTACGGCTTAATTCGCGTTGAGTTTCAAGAAATAAAACTCGAGAAACAAGGCCTTTCTCAAGAAGAGTTTGGCGCATTTTAAGTTGTTCACTCAAAAGAGCAATCTGTTCGCGAATAGACTTTTCTTGTCCGCCTAATACTGAAAGCTCGGCTTCACGCTGAGCAATTTGAGTATCAAGTACCATGACCTGGCTTTCACGAGACTGGCGCTGCAAGTCCATGATCGACTTTTGATCATTAACAAGCATAGCATACCGACTATCGACAGTACCATAATTAGGATCGCGACCCTCTGCATAAGCTCTTAATCTCTCTGCTTGCAACTCTAGAGCTACACGCCGAGCTTCCAACTGATCACGATCTGCTTTTAGGTCGTTGGGACGTAAAGTGACTAATGTCTGGCCCTGTTCAACGATATCTCCCGGACCAACAAATATTTTCTCAATAACACCGCCTTCATGATGCTGAATAGTTTGAATCATTCCCGAAGGGATAACCTCACCGCTGGTGACGGAAACCTCGTCTACTTTGGTAATCGCGGCCCAGACAATGAAGGCTGCAACTAAGCCTGCAATCGCAACCAGAGTTGCATGATTAAACCGACTTGGACCTACCTCTTCCAGCATAATGGATTGAGCAAGGAAACGCTGACGCGCCAAAGCTCTTGGTTGAGCCATAGGCACTGACACCTCGGTTTTGTTTTCTCCGTCGACCGTCATCTCCGTCATTTCTTCAACTCCGTATGCTCCTTGTAGGGGATAGGCTTTACATTAAATCTTTAGGAAGTTTACTAAGGACTTCTTCTGGTGTTCCTGAGAATCGGATGATTCCTCTATCTAAGACCAACATACGATCCGCAAGTCGCATATGACTTGGTCGATGCGTCACAATAAATACGGTTGAACGCCCACGTAATTGGGCAAGCGCTGCCATAAAAGCTTTGTCACCCTCAGGATCCAAATTACTTCCCGGCTCATCCAACAGCATGATTGGGGCTTTAGTTAAATATGCCCGTGCTAATGACATTGCCTGCTGAAAACCTGTCGGCAATTGCCGCACTAGCTGATCACCAATACGGGTCTGGAATCCTTCCGGCAATAGTTCAATCGTCGTTAATATGCCCGCCATACGCGCCGCTTCGCGAATAGCCATATGATCTGCCGTAGGATTCCCAAGCTGGAGATTTTGTTCAATCGTTCCATGAAATAATTCGCAAACCTGCGGCACATAACCGATTGAATGCCGTAAGTGATGAGGATCGAGTTGACGAATATCAATTCCATCGACTGAGACGGCGCCTGCTTGGGGTTGATATAGGCCGGCAATAAGCTTAAGGATCGTTGACTTTCCTGCACCATTTGCACCAGCAACCGCTACAATTTCACCTGGCGGAATATCAAAAGAAGCACCAACTAGAGCTGGGTCGCCTTCTGGAACGTAACGGATAGATACGCGATTAAAAGTAACCCGACCTTCAAATCTTTTGGCTGCAGACGTTGCTAAATATGGACTACGTTCGGCGCGCATTCCCATTAATTGGTCAACGCGGCGAATACCCGTACGGACTTGCTCTAATCTGGTCATAGCAATCAGTAGCATTTGTAAAGGCGTTAAAATTCGCCATACCAACGCCATGCACGCGATCAAGCCCCCTACTGATAGATCTTGATTTAGGACAAGCTCAATTCCCACTACAAGAGTAAGGATGCCGGCAGCAACCATCATTGATTGGGCGAAGGTAGTGGCAAAGTTTGCCACCTGCGCCGTCCGATAATTTGCCATTGCAGCTTGGGCCGAAAGATCTCGATAACGGTCAAACCAAACAGTTTCAGCATTGTGGTATTTAATCGCTCGGAGATTAGAAACAGTCTCAACTAAGAAAGAATGGCGACCCGAAGTTCCACCCATGCTCTGCATGACGCCGCGTTGAACAGCAGGAATAATTAAAGCACCAGCAACAAGATAAATGACCAACATGGCTGCTGGCACCAAAGCCATAACGCCACTAATCACAGCAACTGTCGCAATGAATAGAATAACAAACGGAAGCTCTAAGAAAGCCAATGCTAATGGTCCCACGAAGAAATCACGAAGTGATTCAAACTCACGGAAACGAGCTGTCTGGGCGCCTACTGTTGCACGTTCGGTTAAAGCTAAGGGGAGATTAAGAATTTTTTGAAAAACCGCACTTCCCGCAAGAAGATCAACGCGCGCAGCTATATAAGACAGCATTTTACCTCGCATATACTGAAGAACAATTTCCCAAGATAATGCGAGAAAGATACCCAAACCCAGATATAGCAATGTAAGTTCTGACCCTGTTGCGATGACCTTGTCATAGACAGCCATAACAAAAAGAGGTGTCGCTAAATTCAACACGCTGATCGTCACTGTCATAGCAAAAATTCGCCAGAAAAACGGCCTAAACCGACTGGCTAGCTGTCGCACCCATCCTTCTTTGCTCCGTGCAGATAGATCTTCTTCAACTTGCACCGGGAAGAAAAAATAAACTGTACCCGGAATGTTAGATTTCGAAACAGTCTTTTCCTGAAACAGACTCGTATCGAAAACTTTCACAGTATCAGCGGTTACCTGATGAACTAGTTTAACTGAACCTTGCTCGGGCACAAAAAGGCAGGGAGTTAATCTTGAATCTAAATCACGCAGATTTCCCTTTCGGGATTCACTACGAAAGTTGAGGTTAGCCAAAGTATTTCGCAAACCAACAAGATCGATATCATCAGAAAAGTGAGGCAATGCTTCGGCAAGGTCGCGAGGACTGCCGCGCCATCCCAACGCAGCTAACAAGGGCATAAGTGCTGCTGCATACTGAGAAATACCTTGATAATTCCCCGAGCGCGCCGCGCGGAGTGTCTCGACGAGAGCCGCACTCATACTGACATCTCCTTCGTTCCTTGAGCAGATGTCGGTCGACTGCCTTCCACTTGCATCGCTGCTGATGCTGGTTCAGCAAAAGAATGCTCGACCAAACGGCCATTTGTTAAAATAAAACTACGGTCGGCAAGGCGCAATAATGACGGGCGATGACTGACCAAGATCATAGTATGACGCCCTTTTAAATACAGCAGTGTGTTTTTCAAGAATTCGTCACTTGATGAGTCTAGTGACGTATTTGCCTCATCGAACAAAACGAGCTTCGGACGACCCACTAATGCACGGGCAATTGCAATACGCTGCCGCGCGCCGCCCGGGAGAATTTCATTTGCCCCACCGCCGATTGGTGTATCGTAACCGCGCGGCAGACGATTGACGATCTGATCAAGTCCCAAAAGCCGCGCGAAGTGCATTGCCTCATCTATCGCGTCTCCGCCCTGAAACATCGTAAGATTTTCAAGAATTGTTCCCTGAAACATCACGCCGCTTTGCGGTAAGAACGCCACGTGCTTGCGCAAGCTTGTTGGATCAAGCGACCCGATATCTTGACCATCAAACAAAACCCGGCCCGCCACAGGGCGGATAAGGCCCATAGCTAAAAGCAACATGGTTGTTTTACCTGCGCTGTTATCGCCGCTAATCGAGATCACCTCGCCGGGGGCGATGCGTAAATCAACGCCCGAAATAATTTCTCGATCGCCATAACCGAAACGAACCCCTTCAAATAAAATCGCCCCATTATATTGCGGCAATTCACGCTGGCCCGACTGACTTTCACGTGGGAGATTTAAGAGGCGATTAACACGATCGCGTCCAAGTTTGATGCCTTGGAAAGACGTCCAAAATCCGAGACCGCGCAAAACCGGCTGTAAAGAACGACCTGCTAGAAGCGTACAAGCGGCCAAACCACCCGAGGTGAGTCGACCTTCGATGACTAAGAGGCTTCCAAATCCAACAACTGCAGCCATTGTTGCTTGAGCAAATAAAGCACTCATACTTTGGTTCATACCGCCAAAAAAAGTGACCTCTCCTACTCCGCGCGCCGAGGCTTCTTGAAGCCTTTCATACCGGCGCACCATTTGGGCTTCCATAGCCATCCCTTTCACCGTATGGAGACCCATTAATACTTCGATAATGAAATTGTAACGACGATCATCAAGCGTATTGCGTTGCTCGATCACTTTGCGGAGGCGTGCCGCACCCCAGGCAGAAATAATTGCAAAGGGTAAGAAAAGAAGGATAGGCACCAATACAAGCCAGCCACCCAAATACAAAATTAATCCCAAAAAAAGTGCCGCAAAAGGAAGGTCGATGAGTGTGAGTAACAACTGACCGGAATGAAGATCTTTTAAAGAATCGATACTCTTAAATCGGTCTAAATAAACACCAGGAGCATCTTTTTCTAATGCAACAAGATCACTGTCCAATAAACGCGCCATTGCCCGACAGTTACAGATGTGTTCAAAGCGCGCTGCCGTCCAGCTGGTAATGGCTGATCGTCCTTGACGCAGCAGTCCCTCAAAAATCAGGGCAATGATAACGCCTCCAACTAAAACCCCAAGGGTATCGATCGCGGCATTTGGGATAATACGGTCGTAGACTTGGAGAATAGTTACAGGCAGCGCCAGCGCTAAAAAATTAAGACCCACTGTCGCTATAATCAATGTACCAAGATTCGGCGAAACCAGTGGTCCATCACCTGTATACGACTGACTAAATTGAGATGACTTTATATCGGACATGCGTCCCAACCTCTTTAAAACCCAAATCTACAATTCCCTTAGGTTAAGACGAGACAGGTAAAATTATCTTCCCTTTCACGACTTAACCTTATGATTTCGGCAGGATAGTACGCGAATAGGATTCTAGACGCAATCCTAGCAACTTAGTGACACCCTTCGCGTCTTGGGTCTCTTTTAAGAAAAAAAGAACAGCTTCAGACACTCCTGTTTAACAAAATTTATCCATAAAAGAATAAATATTAGTGTAATTAACATATATTAGTAATAAAATTACTTATTATATAGGTTTATATACTTATATAAGTAATATTTAAGTATATATTCTTATATAAAATATAAAGTCCTATTATAGAGATTTTAGCTACAAAATTGAAATTTATCAAAACTTTTAAAGACTCATGCGTATAAACCAAATATCATATAAAATATTGATTTTATTAATATATTTTAAAAAAAAACTTTATTAAAGCTGTGTAAAAATTTATTTATTTTTTGAGGCTTCCAGATATTCCTATTTGGGTTAGTTCAGCGTTGGACAAAATGATGATTTTGAGCGACACTTTAAAAATCATCCCTAACATATAGTTTTATATGATGGATTCTCTCTCAAATTCCCGTTTGAATAAATCAGAAGATACTGAGTTACAAGCCGCTGTTCCTTCCGATACAACGATCCCTCCTCAGTCGGAAAGCGCTCTCCTTGAAATAGTATCTTCTGGTCCGGACTCGCCAAAAGAGCGAATTACACTCGGTAGTTTGATCATTTCTGGCCCTCTGCTTATAGGACTTTGGGCAGGAAGCGTTGCCGCCTACATCCATCTTTACTTTGGCTGGTCAAACCTCGCCCAATTGCTCCCTCATGAGTTAGGGGGGTTCCTTGTCGGGACAATCGCCCCTTTTGCGGCAATTTGGATGCTTGGAGCATGGCGGTATCGCGCTGAACGTCTTGAAAAAATTGCTTTTGCTCTCGAAGATCAACTTAGAGCGATAAACAATCCTGCTTCAGGCACAGGTCAGCGTGTCGATGCCGTAACAGATGCGCTCCGGCGGCAAACTCAAGAGATCACCTCTACATCACATGAATTGGTAAAACAGCTCGACGTTATTAAGGACAGCTTTCGTCAACATACGTCAGAATTAGCTGATGCCTCTGTGCATGCATCTGGACAAGCGCGATTCGTCCATGAAACTCTTAATAAACAGGCTCAACGTCTTATAGATGCATCAAACCATGCCGCAAGCCAGGCAACAACCATCGAGGCTGGACTTGACCGGCAGATCGAAGCTCTTAGCGCTGCGTCTACTGCTGCTCATGAGAGTGCGACCGCTTCTGTTGTTTTAATAGAGAAACAAGCTTCGTTATTAAACCAGTCTGGGATTACAGCTGTTACTTCTGCAGAGAAACTGCGAGACTCATTTGAAACTTTTATAGGCGGACTAGCGGAAGGCGGGACCAAGGCAGAAGCCCAAGCCGAAACAATAGAAGCAGTTATTAAGCGACAAACTGCTGCCCTTAAAGAGGCCGCCCATCAAGCAGAAGACTCCACGCAAAAATTGAATCAAAACCTTCATCGGGGCACGGAAGGAATTAAAAAAGCCACGCAAAGTCTACTCGAACACATGGATTTGGTAGACCAAGAGTATGCCCGTAATCTAGATCACCTTGATAAAGGTGCGACGTCATCTGCCGAAAAAATTCGAGAAGCAGGTGAAATCTTACAACGGCAAGGACATGACCTTAGACTTACCGCTGAACGTGCTGTAGGCCGCATCTCATCTGTTACCAATGAAGTACGGCGTAGCAGCGATGGCTTATCTCAATCAACCGATCAAGCTAATAGGCGTCTTGTTCAAGCGATCGATGAAATCCGACTAGGTAGCCAACAAATTAACAGCATCTCTATCGATGCAAAGAATGAGCTTCATGATCTCATAAATGCGCTCCGGAAAACCGACGATCGCATCACGTCTATAACTTTAACTGCCCAGTCATCTTTGAAGGAAACCAATGAACAGTTTCAAAATAGCGCTCATGAATTAGAAGAGAGAGCGGATTCCGCAATTTTACACCTAGAAGATTTAACTCAAAAACTTCAAAATTCGATCGCTGAAGCTCAGAAAGCTTTCAGTAAAACTTCCGCGCACGTAGGAGAACTACAAAGTGGATTTAGCCATTACGCCACAGGCATGCAAAAGCTCAGCAGTGAAACTATGGGGACAGTGGAGAAGCTTGAAGAGTCTGTAAAAAGCCAGACAGACATGCTCACCACGGCTGCAAACTATGCTTTAGCCAAATCACATGAAACAGATCGTCATCTTCGCCTGCACATTTCAGGCTTACGCAGCTTAACGGATCATGTCAGCCTAAGAGCAGAAACCATCGCTGACAGCCTATCTCAGCAAGCCGAATCCGTAACAGCACTGGCTAATCAAGCGCATGAGAGAATGGCTTTAGTTAGCCAAACCATGAGTCAACATCTCGAAAAACTCAATGAAACAATGGGTGGTATTGTAGAGCGTTCCGGCATCCTGACAGAGCATACCCAGAAACAGACAATAGACATTAGATCTGTAACTGAACAAATGTCTGAGCAAATGGCCGTGGCTGCGCAAGATACAGTTCATGCTCGAGAAGCTTTAGAAGCCACTTTTGGAGCATTACAGAATGGCAGTAAGGAGACCTTAGCCGAGGTTAACTTGGTCACTGCGCGTCTCGGAATGTTGAGGCAGGAGCTTCACAATGAAGCTGAAGCCTCTTCAGCACTTATTTTAGAGACAATTACAGCTCATAAACAAAAAACTACTGCAGTCAACCAAAGCACTTTGGAAGGCTTGAACAAAGCTCTCCAAGATATTAGCACCGTTTCTAATAGCGCATCGCGCAGTATTGATCTCATCGGCGAAAATTTAAGTCGTCAGGCTCAAGGCATACGAAGCGCAACAGAGTCAACACTGAACCGCTTTGGCCAGCTAGGTGATGCGCTAGACAAGCACGCAAAAAATCTTGCCGATACGGCTGCTCGTGCCATTCAGGATACAGAGGGCGCCGGTCAAATTCTTGACCAGCAAAGCCATAGATTTGCTCGAATCGTCGAGCGTGCCTTAACAACAAAAGAAGCATTGGAACAAAGCGAAAGACAAAAACAGCAAGAAGCTTTTCTGCGGGCGGGGGCTTTTGTTGTTGATACGTTGAATGCCATCTCGGTTGACCTAAGCCGGCTATTGGAACGTAATATTCCAGCCAATGTTTGGCAGGCTTATTACCGAGGGGATCGCGGGGTATTTGCTCGTCGAGTCGCCAGCATTTCTAGCCCTCAAGAACGTAACCTTATTCGTCATCGTTACGAAACCGACACTGATTTTCGAACTTATGTCACACGTTATATTGCAGAATTTGAGCGACTTATCGTTGATGCCGAGGCATGGGATCACGAACGCTTGTTGACGACAACTTTGGTGTCCTCAGACGTAGGTAAGGTTTATCTCCTGTTGTGCCATGCTCTCGAGCATCCGCCCAAACAGGCCGGATTGCTGTCGTAGCTTTCTCGCGTCATAGTTTCTCATAAAGAAAGGGCCAGACTGAAGTCTGGCCCTTTCTTTTAATCTTATAGATTTATGCTATAAGCCAAAGAGAACTCTCTCGACTCCTGTGACATCGACGGTATTACCTCCACCCAAATTGATGGTGCCATCGCTTGTAAGGATCACATTTCCATTCAGCAACTGAACATAGGTACCACTGAACCAAGAGCTAACTGGACCCGACGGCATACCTTCGGTAAGGATCAACGTGTCGTTTCCGGCTCCGCCATCAATATAATCATGACCGCCTGAGCTATTGGCGTAATAGAACAAATCATTACCCAAGCCGCCGTAAACCGTATCATTACCTTGTTCGCCATCCATGGTGTCATTGCCGGCGCCACCATACAGCACGTCATTATCATAGCCGCCGTTTACAAAGTCATTGTCATCGCCCGCATCTAAAGTGTCGTTACCGGTACCACCGTGCAAAACGTCAGCACCCGTACTGCCATATAAAAAGTCATTGTCGGCGCCACCATCAATCGTATCGCTGCCAACTCCGCCGTATAAGGCATCGGTCCCCGCATCACCCCATAAGGTATCGTTATCGGTTCCGCCGAAAAGGAAATCATTTCCTCTTCCGCCATAGATGACATCGTTCCCGGTATCACCTTCTATAGTATCGTTACCGGCAATACTGAGGTTTCTCCAGTCATCGCCAAAGACATTATCGTTACCCGAACCGCCGTTGATGCTGTCATCTCCATACATGCCGACAAGAAAATCATCACCGGCACCGCCCTCGATGCGGTCGTTGTTGTCTTTGCCGCCGACGACACCGTCGCCATAAATACCGTCATTACCGTCACCGCCGAAAAGGGCATCTCTACCATCATCGCCATAGAGAACATCATCGTTATTTTCGCCAAATAACGTATCGTTACTCGCATTTCCTGCGATAACGTCATTGCCGTCACCGCCATAGACAGTGTCGTCACCCTCATCAGCATTTATAAAGTCGACACCTTTACCACCGTAAAGCGTATCATTGTCTTCACCGCCATAAATACGGTCATCGCCTTCATCGCCGTAGACTTTGTCTGCACCTTGGTTACCAAGCAGGTATTCTGCCCCAACATTGACGCCGCCATAAATCTCATCGTCACCGGTACCGCCATGAACAAAATCATCGCCGTCATCGCCATAGATGAGATCTTGGCCCTCGTCGCCATGCATTGTGTCGTTACCCGCACGACCGTAAAAGATGTCGTCACCGTCGACACCATAAATGAAATCATCTTCAGTGCCACCATCAAGGAAATCCTTGCCTGAACCACCCGATAAGGTATCAGAGCCGGCTTCACCAAATATAAAGTCATTATCGGCACCACCATCGGCAAAGTCTTTACCGTCACCTCCAGAGATGACATCCACGCCCGTGCCGCCATAGAGACTGTCATTATTGCCGCCACCGTATAAGGCGTCATTATCTTCATCGCCCATAAGAATGTCGTCTTCGGTACCACCTTCAATGTAATCTCTTCCGGCACCGCCGATAACTACATCCAAGCCGGTATTGCCAAACAGGCTGTCATCGCCTTCGCCGCCATCAACAGTATCATTACCCGAGCCGCCCGACAGGGTGTCTAGGCCGTTACCACCGTAAACACTGTCGTTATCATCACTGCCATATAGGATGTCGTTGCCAGCGCCACCGTTAATTAAATCGTTCCCGATACCGCCATCGATATTGTCATTGCCATCATCGCCGTAGAGCGCGTCTATGCCATCGCCGCCGTAGAGGGAGTCATCATCCTCATTACCTTCGGCAAAGTCATTACCCGCACCGCCGTAAAGGGTATCCACTCCGGCTTCGCCCGAGAGGCTGTCATCGCCCTCGTCACCCGAAAGCATATCGGCATCTGCACCACCGGCTAACATGTCGTTGTCGGCGCCGCCAAACAAAGTATCCTTACCGGTGCCACCATATACCGTATCTTTACCTAACTCGCCATAGAGGAAGTCGTCCCCGGCATCGCCATTAAGCGTGTCATTGCCTGCACCACCCCCCATACGATCGCCACCAATACCACCATAAAGGGTATCATTGCCATCATCACCGGATACAACGTCATTATCAATGCCGCCATACAAGGTATCGTTACCTATACCGCCATACAGGCTGTCATTCTCACTACTGCCGTACAAAGCATCATCGCCGGCATCACCGATCAACAGATCATTTTCGGTGCCACCTTCAAGATAATCCTTACCGGCGCCGCCATATAGTCTGTCTACGCCATCACCGCCAAAGATGGTGTCGTTATCGTCTCCACCTTCGGCAATGTCATTACCGGCACCGCTGTAGATTAAATCGTTACCAGTATCGCCTGTCAAAACGTCGTCACCATCCTCGCCTTCAAGCACGTCGGCATCTTCGCCGCCAAATAGGCGATCGTTATCTGCGCCGCCATAGAGGCTATCCGTACCAGCGCCGCCATACGCCACATCTTGGCCTAAACCACCATAAAGAGAGTCAGTTCCGGCATCGCCACCAAGCGTGTCATCGCCTTCGCCTGCTACAATCAGGTCGTTACCGGTGCCGCCGCTTAGGCTATCATTTCCTTGGTCGCCGCCGATGACGTCGTCATCGTCACCGCCACTAAGACTGTCATTCCCTAAGCCACCATATAAGATGTCTTTGCCTGTATTGCCGTAGAGTGTATCGACGCCTTCTTGGCCGTAAAGCAAATCATCGTCTCTACCGCCATCGATGACATCATCTTCACTACCAGCCTCGATGTAGTCTTTGCCAGCACCGCCAAATAACGTATCCGCACCGGCCTCGCCAAAGATTTGGTCGTTATCGTCCCCACCGTCGGCAACGTCGTTACCGGCGCCACCGAACAGCACGTCTGATCCAGTATTGCCAATCAAACTATCATCGTCGTCGCCACCATAAATCAGGTCATTCTCGGTACCGCCATCGATAGTGTCATCTTCTGACCCACCTTCAATGTAGTCCGTACCGGCGCCACCAAATAATGTGTCTGCGCCCGCTTCTCCAAAGACTTGGTCATAGCCGTCGCCGCCTTCAGCAATATCTTCACCGTTACCGCCAAACAGTATGTCCGACCCAGCTTCACCAAACAGACTATCGTTATTATCATTGCCACGCAGAGCGTCATTGTCAGCACCGCCATAGAGCGTATCGCGACCGGCATTTCCGACAACGTTGTCGTCGCCAGCATCGCCATACACTGTGTTATTGTCGGTTGCTGCATCTGCACCCGTATTAATCTGGTCGTTTCCTAAGCCACCATACAAAACGTCACTGCCGGTACCACCATCAACCGCGTCGTCGCCTTCGGCTGCTAGGACTGTATCTGATCCATCGCCACCAAATATCTGGTCATTACCTTCACCACCATCGGTACTGTCATCACCAGCTTCGCCGAACAGCACATCCGACCCGCTATTTCCGATCAAACTGTCGTTGTTATCGCCACCATAGACGACGTCATTATCGGCACCGCCATCAATAGTGTCTCTATCAGCTCCACCCTCGATGTAATCTGTACCGGCACCGCCGAATAACGTATCCGCACCGGCCTCACCAAAGATTTGGTCATAGTCGTCGCCGCCTTCAGCGACATCTTGGCCATCACCACCGAACAGTACATCCGATCCCGCTTCACCAAACAGGCTATCGTCATTATCGTTGCCGCGTAGCACATCATTGTCAGCGCCGCCATAAAGCGTATCACGGCTAGTGTTTCCAACGATATCATCGTCACCGGCTTCGCCGTATGCCGTGTTTGTGTCAACTTCTGCATCGGCACCAACGTTCATCTGATCATTGCCGAGACCGCCATAAAGCAGATCACTGCCCGCACCGCCATCAACGGCGTCATCGTCCTCTGCCGCCACGACCGTATCCGATCCGGCGCCGCCAAATGCCAAATCCGATCCTAGGCCACCGTAAATGCTGTCGTCGCCAGCATCACCGTACAGCAAGTCATTGCCGTCACCGCCATCAAGCGTATCGGTTTCGGCCCCGCCATCAAGATAATCTCTGCCCTCGCCACCGATAAGCGTATCCGTACCGGATTCGCCAAAAACTTGATCGTCACCCGTACCGCCATCGGCGACATCATTACCGGCGCCGCCAAACAATACATCGGATCCCGTGTTACCAATTAGCGTGTCTTGACCGTCGCCACTGTAGATAACGTCATTGTCGGCACCGCCATCAATGGTATCGTCCTCTGAACCACCTTCGATATAATCCGTACCAGCGCCACCAAATAAGGTATCGCTTCCAGAGCCACCGAAGATCTGGTCATAGCCATCGCCGCCATCGGCAATGTCATCACCAGATTCACCGTCAAGAATATCGTCGCCTTGCTCACCTAAAAGGGTGTCGGTATCACCACCGCCCTTTAGATCATCGTTACCATCGCCACCATAAAGACTGTCCATACCAGCGCCGCCGTAGCCCTGATCATCACCTGCAGCGCCATAAATGGTATCCGACCCCATCTCACCGATTAAGGTATCGTTGCCATACTCACCTTGCAGGAGATCATTATCTTCACCGCCAATCAGACTATCATTGCCGTCACCGCCATATAGGCTGTCCGTACCCGCACCGCCAAAAGCCGTATCGTTGCCGACAGCACCGTAGAGAACATCAGCACCGGCTTCACCATCTAGAGTATCGTCGCCCTGTTCGCCTAAAAGGACGTCAGCGTCATCACCGCCACTCAGGTTATCATTGCCCTCACCGCCATATAGACTATCCATACCGGCGCCACCAAAGGCGACGTCATCGCCTGTTTGACCAGAGAGATAATCATTATTATCACCACCCCACAGAGTGTCTTGACCCACTCCTCCGAGCAATGTGTCGTTGCCGGATTCTCCTAGCAACTTATCATCCATGCCCTTGCCGATTAGAATGTCATTTCCAGCGCCACCGCCAAAAGTATTAGGCACCCAGCCCGCTTCCATGGCTTTGGTTTTATCTTCTGGCATGGTGACAATATCATCGCCACCAAGCGCGTTATTCTGTGTGCCGTCTTTATAGGTGCCTTTTACGACGTTGTTAAAGTCGACTACATCGGCATTTTCCGTAAACAACGCTGGCTTCGCCGCGGCAATCGGATAAATCGTTCCGCCCCCTCCCGGCGTATAAGGAACGGGGGCGCCGCCTTCGTTTTTGTCTACGACTTGCGCAATATCACCGTTGTTATTTCCGCCGCGGCCATTGCCTTGGTCTACATTCGGCGCTTCAAATCTGCCGCCATCGCGGTCACGCAAGCTTGCGCGGGCACTATAACTACTGCCGCCACCGCCTTGGCCTGCACCATTACCGAAACGGCTACCGCCTAAATCAGCTTCATCAGATGAGCGAGCGCCAAAAGCGATTCCTGACCCCTCGCCACCACTAACGCCCTGGCCATTGCCGGAAGCGAACGGAATAGATTGCGCTGCTAAAGGGCCTCCAGGCTGTAACGCCGGAAATAATCCCCCTGCTAAATATGCAAGCGGACTGCCCATATGAATGTTTGCTAAAGACTCATCTTCTTCTTGACGACGATTAGTATCTTGATGATCACCGTCATCATCTTCATCGCGACGTTTGGCCGTGCTAGCAGGAGCCACAAAAGCGCCCGATGAGTCTCCAGATGTTATTTGCACATCTTTGCTGGAGGAAGCCGTCTCCTTAGCCGAGACAGTTTGCTGTTCCGATTGTCCATCTCTAGAGGATTTAATCGTATCGGACATTGCTTATCTCCTCGCAGGATCAAAATACCGAAATTGGGCCAGCCACATACCAATTTACTTAAATTCATGCGTCCAGATTTAGAAATAATCCTCCCAAATTCACTATTCAATCCAATAACAACTCCTTGAATACAAATTTAGTATTAAAAATACCGTTAAAATTTGATTAAACATTCAGAAAAGCCGCCCAGAAGTTGCTGTTTACATTGTGATTATTGCTTGTACACAGACCTACACGTGGCGACAGCCCGTTAGATCGCTTCAGTGCCTGGATGAAACAGATGGCAAGTATATCGAGTATTTTGTAGATACAGCCTTTTCATCCTTAGGCAGCAAGAAGCTTTGCTGCAGGTAGGCACCGCCGTCGCTGCGTTGAATGCTATTGCAGTCAATCACGTCAGCGATGTAACCCACTTAGGTTTAGCGCAATATTTGGGTGTGTTTGGAAAATTACTTCACGTAATAAGAAAAAGGCCGGATTTGTCAATCCGGCCTTTTTCTTTCATAACAAGCAGCTTACGGCCCGAATTTAATGTGCTCTATACCCGAGATTTCAATGATATTGCCATTGCCCAGATCAATTATTCCTGAGGCATCGTCGGTAATTTCAATACTGCCATCAGAGTTTATTATGTAACCACCGCCGTCCAATGAAAGCCAATCACTAATGGCTCCGTCGGGCATACCTTCAGACAGATTTAAGGTATCATAACCATCACCACCGACGATAGTGTCATGGCCGCCTGTGCTGTTGTTAAAGATAAAAAGGTCGTCACCCAAGTAACCCTCCGCATAATCATCGCCGAGACCGCCATTCATTGTGTCGTTTCCAGAATCGCCATCAAATACGTCGTCTCCAGAACCTCCGTAGAGCGTGTCGTTCCCAGGGTCACCATAGAATAGGTCGTTTCCAGAACCGCCCTCGATGTAATCGTTACCCAATTCGCCATAGATCTCGTCGTCTCCAGAATCGCCATAGAGCGTGTCGTTATCAGAAATGCTGCTAGGCCCAACACCGCCGTAGAGAATGTCGTTTTCCGAACCGCCGTAGAGCGTGTCGTCTTGAAAATCGCCGGAAAGCTCATCGTTTCCAGAACCACCGAACAAAATATCTCGTCCATCATCACCAGCGACAAAGTCATCACCAGCTTCACCATAGGCGATATCATCCCCATCCTCTCCATAAAGGAAGTCGCCATCATCGCCTCCCTTTAGGTCATCATTGCCGGCACCAGCAGAGATAAAATCTTCACCAGCTCCACCATCGATAGTATCATCGCCGTTCTCACCATAAAGGCCGTCATCTTCATTGCCTCCCCTTAGGTCGTCATTGCCAGAACCACCTTTGAGAACATCACTATCAGCGCCGCCATAGAGAGTGTCATTGCCGGCATCACCATAGATATCGTCTTCGCCAGTGCCGCCATAGATCATGTCGTTTTCAGAACCGCCATGGATATCGTCACCTCCAGCGCCGCCATCGAGAGTGTCATCGCCGGCATCACCACGAATAAAGTCCACACCGCCATTAAAATCGGTGCCGTCATCACCTATGAGACTGTCCGCACCTTCTCCGCCCTCAATAGTGTCACTATCCAAGCCGCCATATATTATATCATTGCCAACACCGCCATAGAGTTTGTCGTATCCAGTGTAACCGATGAGGGAGTCATTTTCAGATCCGCCGTAGACGGTATCGTTTTCAGAGCCGCCGTCGATGGTGTCATCGCCGGTGTCGCCATAGAGAGTGTCTGTACCGGTTTCCCCATAGATCACATCGTTTTCAGAGGCACCGTAGACCGTGTCGTTTTCGGAACCGCCTTGGAGAAAATCATCCCCGGCGTCGCCTTCGAGAGTATCGTTTCCAGCATCACCAACTAATAGATCCATACCGTCATTTCCGCGAAGATGATCCATCCCTCTTCCGCCAAAAATTGAATCATCACCGAGTTCGCCATATAGACTGTCATTCATCGACAAGCCAAAAATAGTGTCGTTGCCGGCACCACCGCCAAAAGAAGTAGGCACCCAACCCGCTTGTGAAGCCTCGGTAACATTTTCGGGCATAATGACAGTGTCATTACCATCAAAGGCATTGTACTGGGTGCCGTCCCTATAGGTGCCTCTCACAACGTGATTAAAATCTACTCTATTATCCTGCGAGGTAAATAACGGTGGCAATTCTCTAGACGATGTCGGCGGATTATTCGCAGAAAGGAGATGGGCCTCGCTACCGTTGCTAAGAACCTGGGTGATGTCGGTGAATCTGACCCCTTTAGTAACGTATCGTAAAGTTGCATAAGCAACGTCGTTTCCGTTTTCGCCACCATTTTCAACATCTGAACTGCTGACAAGATTAAACGCATGGAAATGCTGGTTGTTATTGTCTGTGTTAGACATTTTCAGCTCCCTTTTTGTACATTTTTTACGATTAATTATTATTTAATACTATTATAGATTATATTATAATTTTATTTAATGACATTGGTAATTTTTAGAAATTAATAGTCATTAAAAGTAACGTCTCAAAAAATAATTTAAGCCGTTCAATCAGGTCCTTCTGATTGTTGCTCTAGCAATGGCAGGACTTTTGAATGCTTTCGATTAATGCTTATTTGAATGCACTATAATGGCTAATCGCTGTCAGGCTTAATGACCGATTGCCATATCCTTTGCATCCTGCAGTATTTATAGTCAGGCCATTAAAAAGGGCCGGATTTTTCAATCCGGCCCTTTTTAACTTTACACAATCGCTTTAGCCCTAGTTAGGACCGAATTTGATGTGTTCCACACCCGTAATATCAATGATATGGCCATTGCCCAGATCAATCGTTCCTGACGCACCTGGATCAATAACAATATCGCCATTACCGTCGAGATGATAGCTACCACCGCTCAAGAACAGCCAATCATCAATGTTACCTGCCGGCTGACCATCAGTGAACCGTATCGTGTCATCTCCGGCACCACCATTGATAGCGTCGTGGCCACTGGTGCTAACATCAACGCGACCCCCGCTTATATCAGTACCAAAGTTAAAATTATCATCTCCGTTCCCGCCGTAAAGAGTATCATCACCGGCGTCACCCATGAGCATGTCGTTACCCTCTCCGCCAAAGAGGACGTCCTGTCCTTCGTTACCGTTGGCATAGTCATCACCACCATCACCATATAGGGTGTCGTCCCCGATACCGCCGCTTATCTGGGCGAAAAGTGGTGTAGGCTCGCCGCCGCCGTCACCGCCATAAATGATATCATTGCCGTCACCTCCGAACAGGCCATTTTGCTCGCCATCACCACCGTATATCGTATCGTTGTCTGCATCTCCCGAGATGAAGTCATATCCGGTGCCGCCATAAAGTGTGTCCGCACCATCGCCGCCGGATATCCGCTCACTAAAGAAATAGCTGCCGCCGGTTTCATCGCCCCCATAGATCACATCATTACCAGCATCACCGTACAGGTTATCGAAACCACCGCCGCCCTCTAAATTATCATCACCGTCTCCGCCAAAGAGCACGTCGCTGCCAGCAGCCCCTGGAGTATTAGCGTCATCACCTTCGATGGCGTCGTTGCCGCTACTTCCGAAAATGGTATCATCCCCATAGACGCCAACAAGGTAATCATCGCCGTTACCGCCCTCGATGGTGTCATTGGAGTTAGCGGCATCTATATCGCCGCCAAAGAGGGCGTCTATACCTTCTCCGCCATAGAGCGAATCCATTCCATTACCACCGTATAGAACATCATTATCGGCATCACCAGAAAGGACATCATCTCCATCATTGCCGGTAAAGTTATCGTTACCGGCATCGCCATACATGGTGTCATTACCCTCATCGCCAGTGCCTGAGTCGTAGTCATCACCGCCGAATATTATATCGTCGCCATAACTGCCGGTGAGCAGGTCGCTACCAGCATCACCATATATTGTATCATTGCCGGCACCGCCGATCAGATACTCCTTGGAGCCGCTATTCAAGCCACCATAGATGACATCATTATCATCATCACCGTACACAGTGTCATCAGCATCGCCGCCGTATAGGCTATCAGCACCTTTACCGCCGTTTAGAGTGTCAGTTCCAACTCCACCAAACATGTCGTCATTATCTATGCCGCCATCGAGAGTATCATTGCCCACATCGCCGTAGAGAGTGTCATCGCCACTCTCGCCGGCAATACTATCGGCATCATCGCCACCGTAAATAGTGTCGGCATCCGCGCCGCCTTGGATATTATCAAAGCCAACACCGCCATAGATAACATCAAGGCCGGCCCCGCCATTGATCGTATCATTGCCGTCATCGCCATGGAGTGTGTCTTCCTCATCACCGCCAAAAATCTTGTCGTCACCGGTGTCACCATATGCCGTGTTACCGGATTGGCCAGTATATATGGTGTCATTACCAACTCCACCATATACAGTATCAATACCACCCAGCAGCGGGTCGCTGTTTGAATCACCAAAGAGGGTATCGTTACCTTCATCACCATAAATCACGTCATCCCGGCCCATACCAGCGACAACATCATTCCCGATACCGCCCCACAGAACATCACTATCATCATTCGACAGGTCTATGTTGTCGCCACCATAGACTTGATCATCTCCAGCACCACCATCTACTGAGTCTTGACCATGGCCGCCGTAAAGAAAGTCATTAGCGTCGCCGCCGTCCACGGAGTCATTATCGTCACCGGCATAAATATTATCTATGCCTGCGCCACCGATCAGTGAGTCCCCACCAATACCGCCATAAAGAACGTCGTTATCGGCGCCACCGTCTAGGGTGTCGTCTCCTTCGTCGCCGTACTCAATGTCATCATCAACACTGCCATAGACAGTGTCATTGCCTTCACCGCCGCGGAGCAAGTCCTTACCGGTCTCGCCAAAGACCGTATCTTCATCAGCACCACCGTTGATATAGTCGTCTTCGGAGCCGCCAAAGAGTTGATCCTTACCAATATCGCCATAAAGACTATCTGTTCCAATGCCGCCATAGACCGTGTCGTCTTCAGAGGCGCCAAAGAGATAATCGTTTCCTGAGTCTCCATAGATTAGGTCGTTTTCAGAACCGCCAGAGACCGTGTCATCTTCCGTACCGCCATAGATTTCATCTTCGCCTTGGCTGCCAATGATCGAGTCATTGTCCGCACCCCCGGTGAGTAAATCCTTGCCGGAACCACCATCCAAAACGTCCCAGCCTAAACCACCATCCAAGGTGTCCACGCCAGCTGAACCATACAGAATGTCATTATCCACGCCGCCATAGACAGTATCATCGCCAAGGCCGCCGTCAAAAATGTCATTTCCCTCTGCGCCGATCATCGTGTCGTTATCGTCGCCAGCATCACCGACATCATTGCCAAGACCGCCATAGATGACGTCGCTATCTGCACCGCCATAGAGGGTATCGTCGGCGACGTCGCCTTGGATATAGTCTTTTCCGGTATCGCCTAAGATAACGTCATTATCCTCGGCGCCATAAAGAGTATCGTTATTCGCACCGCCATCGATCGTATCGTTACCGATGCCGCCATCGACCTTGTCGTCTTCTGTGCCGGCCGCGATAACGTCATCACCGGCGTCGCCATAAAGATTGTCTCTTCCCGCATCACCACTGAGAGAGTCGTTTTCGGTGCCGCCATAGATGGAGTCATCTTCGGAACCGCCAAAGATCGTATCGTTATCAAAGCCGCCTTCAACAACATCCATTCCGGCATCGCCAAAGATAGAGTCTGCACCGGTATTGCCTACAATACTATCAATGCCGTCTCCACCATAGATGACGTCATTTTCCGCGCCGCCATCAATACTATCGCTATCCGCACCGCCATAAAGGCTATCGTCGCCGGCATCACCTTGGATATAGTCTTTCCCGGTATCTCCCGAAATGACGTCGTTATCTTCAGCACCATAAAGAGTATCGTTATTTGCACCGCCATCGATCGTATCGTTACCGATGCCGCCATCGACCTTGTCGTCTTCTGTGCCGGCCGCAATAACGTCATCGCCTGCGTCACCATAAAGATTGTCTCTTCCCGCATCACCGCTGAGAGAGTCGTTTTCGGTGCCACCATAGATGGAGTCATCTTCGGAACCGCCAAAGATCGTATCGTTATCCGCACCGCCTTCAACAACATCCATTCCGGCGTCGCCAAAGATAGAGTCATTCGCGCTGCCGCCTAAGATGGAATCGTTCGCATCACCACCTAAGATAACATCGTTATCGGCGCCGCCGTCGATAAAATCATCTTCAGTGCCGCCATCGATCGTATCATTACCGACACCACCGCTTAAAATATCTTTCCCGGACCCACCATAAAGCGAATCGTCTTCAGAGCCGCCATAGACAGAGTCGTCTTCAGAACCGCCGAAGAGAACGTCATTTTGAGAACCGCCATAGACAACGTCGATATCAGCGCCACCATCAACAGTATCATTGCCGGCACCGCCATCGATACTATCCTGGCCGGCGTCGCCATAGAGACTGTCGTTGCCATCGTCGCCGGTGACAGAGTCGTCATCGGCGCCGCCGTAGATCACGTCGTTTCCAGCTTCACCGACGAGAGAGTCGTTTTGCGAACCGCCTTGGATAAGGTCATTATCCGCACCACCATATATCTCGTCCTCTTCAGAACCGCCAAAGAGGGAGTCATCATTGGCGCCGCCAGCAATATTATCTTTGCCCGCACCACCGTCTAAATGATCTTGGCCGAGATCGCCAGATAAAGTATCGTCACCAGCCCCGCCAAAGGCAGTGTTTTTGGCAGAAGATGAATCCACGCCAACATAAACTGCGTCGTTACCATCGGCACCGAGCAATGTATCACTGCCTGCACCACCATCAATACCGTCATCATCCACGCCGCCATCGACAGTATCGCTGCCAGTGCCGCCATAGATAACGTCTTTACCACTATCGCCTAAAATGGTGTCGTCATCCTCACCACCATAAAGACTATCGTTATCATTGCCGCCAGCAATCACGTCATTGCCGGTGCCGCCATAGATTGAATCATCTTCTGAACCGCCTTGAAGGGTATCATTGCCGGCATCGCCATCAAGAGTATCGCTTCCGTCACCACCAACTAACAGATCCGCCCCATCATTTCCGCCCAGATGATCCGTCCCGGTTCCGCCAAAAATTGAATCGTCACCAGATTCACCAAACAGACTGTCGTTCATCGACAAGCCAAAAATGGTGTCATTGCCACCGCCGCCACCAAATGGTGTCGGAACCCAACCTGCCTCAGCAGCTTCAGCAGCGCTGTCCGGCATAATGACCGTGTCATTGCCATCTAGAGCGTTGTATTGCGTACCATCCTTATAGGTACCCGCCCTCACGTTATTAAAATTCACTACATCCGGATTGTTAGTAAATAAGGGAGGTAACGCGTGTGGGCCACCGCCACCGCCACCGCCACCACCACCACCGCCGGCACCACCACCATTGCCGCCAACATTGCCTTGGCTGGCAAGCTGAGCGATGTCGTTACCAAACCCGGCCCCTTTTTCGATACCTGATGGTCTGAAGCCATCTCCGCCACTTGAACGCAAACTTCCCCGCGCACCATAGCTTCCACCACCGCGGCCATTGCCACTGCCATCATCGAAGTTACCTCCGAGACCAAGCTCGCCAAAGCTTTTGGCGCCATAGGCAATTGCAGGGCCATCACCCCCACCAATTATCCCAGATCCCGCACCCGCAGCAAAAGGGATAGGAGCGGCAAGTAGAGGTCCACCTGGTTGCAATGCCGGAAAGAGTCCCGCCGCCAAATAGGCGAGTGGGGTACCCATATGAATGTTTGATAAAGAGGTGTCTTCTTCGATGCGACGGGAATTATCATCAGGCTCTGCGTCATCATCTTCGTCTCTTTTGACCGCAACAGGCCAGACAAGTCCGCCAGCGCCGGCGTTCGCTGGATTTAAAGCATCTTTTGCCTTATCACCGCTGCCGCCTGCTACGTTGGCAGAATTCTGAGTATTGTTTTTAATGTTTTCTACTGCAGAATTATTTGCTTTGTCTTTACCTGTATCAGACATTATTGCACCTCATTTTGAAGCATTGCCTCTTAGCTATACGGATAATCTATAGGCTAAACAACACAATTGACAAAAATTTTATATTCATTTTAGAGGGGGAATTTTTAGGTTAATTGAACGTATTGGCCCGCATTTCTCAAAAACTATGTCATATGCTTCCCGTGATTTATGGGCCAATTCTGTGCTGCAGCTGCAGTTAATTACAGACAAAGCGCTAACATTAGTTGTGCAAATTTCGTTTAATAAATCACATTAGTTAGTAACGTGCCGTGGTAAGTCTCGGGACAAAATTAAATAAAATACTTTTATTACAATACCTTATGACATATTTTAGTCTTGCTACTTTTAAAAATATGAAAAATCATAAAAATATTAATACTACCATAAGATACATGAAGTTTTTGAACCTAACCTGCCAAACCATAAATCACTAACAAAGAATTATTCATTGAAAACACTCATTTATATGCAAAGTAATTTAATTTTTGATACAAGGCCGACACGCCTATTTGATAATCATTCTTAGCATTGACCTTGTTATAGGCCATGCATACTGCACCAATTCTGGTCATTTCGCACCGACACAAACAGCGCTTTATATTGACAAGAATGACCCCTTAGCAAAGGGTTTGCGATCCTGATTTTGATTTCTGCATGGTTGTCAGATGGTCACACGCGCTTCCGCTAAAAAATTACCGAAAAAAACGCCTGCATTACCAAAAGCAAAAAGTTCGAGCCGCATTTACGGGCATCGCGGCGCGGCGCAACACGCTCCAGAAAATACGTTGGCCAGCATGAAAAAAGCTGCCGCCTTGGGTGCCAAATGGGTTGAGTTTGATGCAAAGCTCACAGCAGACGGCAAAGTTATTCTGCTACATGATGATACTCTTGACCGTACGACGACAGGAAAAGGTCCTGCAGCAAAACAAACGGCTGCACAATTAGATCATTTTGACGCTGGCAGCTGGTTCAGCGCTGATTACATGAATGAAAAAATACCTTCCCTCGAAGCTGTCATCGACTGCCTTAAAACTCTTGGTGTAGGAGCCAACGTTGAAATTAAACCTTGCCCTGGTCGAGAAGAAGAAACAGGCAGGGCAGTTGCGCTCCTTTTGCAAAAGAGGTGGCCAAAATCTCTTCCAGCTCCCATCCTTTCCAGTTTTAAAGCGGAAGCTCTGGCAGGTGCTCAAGCGGTCGCACCTAATCTAGAGCGCGCGTATTTGCTCGATCGTGACTTTGGTGAATGGCGCGATCATTGCCGTCAGCTAAAATGCACAGGACTTCATGTATGGCATGGATCGGTAACGGGACCAGAAATCGTTCAAGATGCACGCAAAGCAGGTTTAATCATGCGGGTCTATACTGTTAATAACCTAACACGCGCACGATTGTTACTGGATTGGGGCGTCGAGGGCATTGTTACAGATGATCTCCTGTCACTTTCTTCCCTAATGTAACTTATTGAAATGTCTTCTATTTAAAAAGAATATTTAAGTTTTAATATTTTTTTAAATGAAGCTGCATTTTTGGTATAGGCCCCTACGTTAACTTGGGCCATTCTGTGGCGCTTGATCGAAACGATCGAGGCACATAGTAGCAATTTGGGGGAAACTAAATGATTAGCAGAACGTCAGCTCTTGGCATGGCATTGGCCGTTGCCTTACCTGCGGCCGCTGCACAGGCGCAGACAGAAATTCAATGGTGGCACGCCATGACCGGCGCGAATCTTGAGCGGGTCAACGCGGTTGCAGACCAATTTAACTCTTTGCAAAAAGACTACAAAATCGTTCCGAGCTTGAAAGGCAATTACGACGAAACTTTAGCAGCGGGTATTGCCGCTTTCCGTGCCGGTAAACCACCACACATCCTGCAGGTTTTCGATGCCGGTACTGGCACGATGATGTACTCGGGTAAAGCGATTAAGCCGATCTATGAAGTTTATGCCGATGCGGGCATGAAATTTGACCCCAAGGTCTATATCCCCGCAATCACCGGCTACTACAGTTTGCCGGATGGCCGGATGCTGTCGTTCCCATTCAACAGCTCCTCACCGATCCTTTACTGGAATAAGGACATCTTCAAAAAAGCTGGGCTTGATCCTGAGAAGCCACCGAAGACCTATCCTGAGCTGTTTGAAATGGCCAAGAAGATCCATGCCTCAGGTCATACATGCGGTTTCACGTCAACCTGGGCAACATGGATCGGCTTGGAAAACTTCAGCGCATGGCATGACGTCCCTTTTGCCACGAAGAAAAACGGTATGGACGGCTTAGACGCAGAGTTGAAATTTAACAGCCCCCTACACGTCAGGCATTTCCAAAATCTAGCTGACTTGCAAAAGGATAAGACCTTTGATTACGGCGGTCGGACTTCTGAAGCAAAACAGAAGTTCACCAGTGGTGAATGCGCAATGCTAACTGAGTCATCAGGTGGTTTGGGTGATGTCCGTAAAGCCGGATTTGCTTTTGGCACCTCAACTCTTCCCTATTACCCAGATGCAAAAGGCGCGCCTCAGAACACCGTACCGGGCGGTGCCAGCCTTTGGGTTATGGCGGGTCACAAGAAAGAAGACTACATTGGCGTAGCAAAGTTCTTCTCGTATCTGTCAAATCCATCGGTTCAGGCTGAGCTGCATCAAAAGTCTGGGTATTTGCCCATTACTCCAGCGGCTTATGAACTTACCAAGCAATCAGGTTTCTATAAAGACAACCCTGGAACAGAAACCCCACTTCTTCAAATGACTGGGAAGCCACCGACCGATAACTCGAAGGCGGTTCGCTTAGGCAATCTACCTCAAGTCCGTAACGTCATTAATGAAGAAGTCGAAGCTTTGTTTGCTGGTAAACAAACAGCTCAACAAGCACTCGACAAGGCGGTCGAACGTGGCAACGCGATCCTTCGCCAGTTCGAAAAGGACAACAAATAGTAAGGGTTTGGCTAAGGATGTAGATCCAAAAGATCTGCATCCTTAGTTACCTTTTTATTTGTTGGATTGTTGTCATGGAAAAACGCGTTGTCTTTTCCCATAAAGCTTTACCGCTTTTCTTGGTGCTGCCACAGCTTGCGGTAACACTCTTATTCTTTATTTGGCCAGCTATCCAAGCTATCCGGCAATCGCTTTTCCGCGAAGATGCCTTTGGATTAAAAACACAATTTGTGGGGCTAGAGAACTTCGTCGCTGTTTTTACAGACCCTAATTATCTCAACTCACTTTATGTCACAGCAATTTTTAGCTTTTCTGTTGCTGCTCTCGCTTTAAGCCTATCTTTGCTATTGGCTGTTATGGCTGATCGCATTGTCCGCGGCGGCAGTCTTTACAAAACTCTTTTGCTTTGCCCGTATGCAGTTGCCCCAGCTGTCGCGGGTATGATTTGGCTGTACATGTTTAATCCCTCCATTGGGCTTATGGCACACGGGTTAAAAGTTCTAGGTGTTAGTTGGAACCCTCTCCTCAATGGGACGGATGCCATGATCTTGGTGGTTGTGGCAGCAGCATGGAAGCAGATCAGTTATAATTTCCTCTTTTTCTTAGCCGGATTGCAATCCATTCCAAAATCTTTGATTGAGGCTGCCGCTATTGATGGTGCCGGACCTTCCAGACGGTTTTGGACCGTGATCTTTCCTCTTTTATCACCGACAGGATTTTTCCTACTCGTTGTTAACGTTGTATATGCTTTTTTCGATACCTTCGGTATCATTCATGCCGTCACGAGCGGTGGCCCTGGGAAGTCGACTGAAATCTTAGTTTATAAAGTATTTAATGACGGTTTCGTCTCCCTTGATCTTGGGAGCTCAGCAGCTCAGTCGGTTATTCTGATGATCATCGTTATTGGTTTATCCGTTATCCAATTCCGTTACATTGAACGCCGGGTGCATTATTGATGGTAGAAAATCGCCCCTGGTTGACGGTTATGGCTCACGTGATTCTGATTTTAGGAATCGCGATCGTCGTTTTTCCGATATATACAACTTTCATTGCATCCACTCACACCCTCGAAACAGTGATGCGTCCTCCCCTCCCTCTTTTACCGGGAGAGCACTTTATTGAAAACTACACCAATGCCTTGTTTCATGGCGCATCACGCCTCGGGAATATTCCCATATGGCGAATGCTTCTCAACAGCGCTGGCATGGCTCTTATAATCGCTATAGGGAAAATCATTATTTCAATTATCTCCGCCTATGCGATCGTTTATTTTCGTTTTCCTTTCCGGATGGTCTGCTTCTGGATGATCTTTATAACTTTGATGCTGCCCGTAGAAGTGCGGATCGTCCCCACTTTCAAGGTCGTATCTGAGTTGGGATTACTTGATAGTTTTGCTGGCCTGACTATTCCTTTGATCGCATCGGCCACAGCAACCTTTCTGTTTCGGCAATTTTTCTTAACTGTACCCGAAGAGTTACTTGAAGCTGCGCGTATGGATGGTGCGGGCCCTTTCCGTTTCTTTAAGGATATTCTCCTGCCCCTGTCACGCACCAATATTGCGGCCTTATTCGTCATCCTCTTTATCTATGGATGGAATCAATATCTTTGGCCGCTTTTGGTAACAACAAAACCCGAGATGATGACGACGATCGTTGGATTGAAAAGTATGATCTCTTTTGCTGATGCCGATACACAATGGCACTTGGTAATGGCGACAACTATCTTAGCTATGTTACCACCAGTATTGGTCGTCGTAATCATGCAGCGGCTATTCGTTAAAGGCCTCATAGAAACCGAGAAATAGGAAAAACTGCCATGGCAACCATCGGCATTCACGGCGCAAAAAAGCGCTACGGCGAACTTCAAGTCATCCACGGCCTTAATATGGAAATTGCTGATGGAGAATTTGTCGTCATTGTTGGACCGTCCGGCTGTGGGAAGTCCACTTTATTGCGGATGATTGCAGGCCTTGAAACAATCTCCGAGGGAGAAATCACCATTGGCGGCAGAGTGGTCAATAATCTTGAGCCAGCGCAACGCGATATCGCTATGGTGTTTCAGAATTATGCGCTTTATCCGCATATGTCAGTTCGTGAAAACATGTCATACGGGCTGCGCATCGCCGGCAAAAGCAAAACAGAAATTGAGTCACGTTTGCGTACCGCTGCCGATATGCTAGAGCTCTCCCATTTACTTGACCGCAAACCACGCCAACTTTCTGGTGGTCAGCGTCAACGTGTTGCGATGGGGCGCGCTATTGTTCGCGAGCCTTCAGCGTTTTTATTTGATGAACCCCTATCGAACCTCGATGCCAAGCTTCGCGTGCAGATGCGGCTCGAAATTAAAGCCTTGCAGCGCCGCCTCGGCATCACCTCCGTCTATGTCACCCATGATCAAGTTGAGGCAATGACATTGGCGGATCGGCTTGTGGTCATGAATCAAGGCGTTGCCGAGCAGATCGGCGCGCCTATCGATGTTTATCGCCGACCGGCGACAACCTTTGTTGCCGGATTTATCGGATCACCCGCGATGAATTTCTTTGACGCAGAAATTCAAGGTGACAAAGCCTCACTGGGAGCTGCTGGAAATCTCGGCTTAAACGGTCTTCGAGCGCCGGCCGGGTCGGTCACAGTTGGTGTCCGCCCTGAAGACCTTGAAATTTCTTCAAGCGAGGGTTTTGGCTACACCGTTGAGCTACTTGAACCCTTGGGCGCAGATACCTTGGCGCACGGCAAAATAGACGGCCAAAATCGCCTTATTACGGTACGTCTTCCGGCCAACACCGGGGTCCGAGTCAATAGTCGTGTCCGACTTCGCCCGGTAGACAATCGTCTTCACCTTTTTGATAGAAAAACAGGCATCAGATTAGAGGTTTAATAAGGGGTTGTATCGCCTCATAGACTTTGGCAATAAAGTTGTTAACCTCGGACCAGCCATTTTAGGAGCCGTTAAATGCGTTTTTCTTCAGTTTTAGTTGCAACAGCTTTTGTCTTGTTTTTTGGGCAGGCCGCTTTCGCTCATACGGGCGTCGGCTCAACCAATGGTTTTATAGCGGGGTTTTCTCACCCCATGTTTGGGCTTGATCATTTGCTGGCAATGGTCGCCGTGGGCTTATGGTCGGCCCAGCAAGGCGGTAGAGCCCTTTGGCTTGTTCCCTGCACTTTTGTGACTATTATGGCTTTAAGTGGCCTTTCTGCCCATTTAGGGCTAGATCTGCCTGCGGTCGAGATGGGCATCGGTCTTTCTGTCATTGTCTTAGGCATAGCCGTAGCCGCAAATTTAAAGCTGCCCGTGATTTTGGGTATGACTTTGGTTGGTTTGTTCGCCATTTTTCACGGCCATGCCCATGGCGCAGAAATGCCCCAAGATGCGAGCGGCTTGGCTTATGGTTTAGGATTTGCTTTAGCAACCGCCTTACTCCACGGTGCCGGCATTGGCTTGGCATGGCTCGCGTCACGCTTTACCTCCCAAAGAACGACACAAATAGCTGGCGGCATCATCACTGCTTTAGGTGTTATGCTGTTGGTTGGTAATTAACTTATCTTTTATGCCATAGAGACTATATTCACGACATAGGGCTTGGAGCACGAGTTGGCAATGAAGCTACGGTTTTATCTAACTCTCACCTTTGCTTTAAGCTTTGCTCAGCTTGTCAGCGCAGCATCGCCGGAAGATCTTGTGCTGGCAATGCCGCTCGAGCCGCCTCATCTTGATCCAACCGCGGGTGCGGCAGCCGCTATTGATGAAGTTACCTATGCTAATATCTTTGAAGGGCTGACACGAATTGACGAAACAGGTGCGGTTCGCCCTGGATTGGCAGAAAGCTGGTCAATTTCTCCTGACGGTCTCCGATATACTTTTCATCTTCACAAGGATGTAAAATTTCACGATGGCAATCGCTTTGATGCCAACGATGTTGTCTATTCTTTAAATAGAATTAATGCAGCGGATAGTGCCAATGCACAGAAACAACTTTATGCTGCCATTAATTCAGTTGAGGCCAAAGACCCACTGACCGTTATTATAAATCTTAAACAACCCAATAGCCGATTCCTTTACAATTTGGGCTGGGGCGATGCAGCCATGGTTGAAAAAGCTACGGCGGCGCAAAACAAAATCACACCTATTGGAACGGGCCCCTTCCGCTTTGTCTCTCAGGTTAAAGGGGAACGCGTTGATCTTGAACGTAATCCAGATTATTGGGGCACCAAGGCTAAACTTAAGCATGTCACTTTCCGATTCATTACGGATAGTGCGGCACAGGTCGCGGCATTGATGGCTGGAGATGTTGACGCTATTCCCAATCTAGGTGCGCCAGAAACTGTTTCTACCTTCCGTGCGGACGAGCGGCGTTTTGAGATTTTGGTTGGAACAACCGAGGGAGAGGTTATTTTAGCACTCAATAATGCGCGCCCACCTTTTTCTGATAAGCGCGTTCGCGAAGCGCTCTCATATGCCATAGATCGCAAAGAAATTATTGACGCTGCTTACTTTGGTTTTGGTCAGGCTATCGGTAGCCATTTTTCACCACAACACAGGGCCTACAAGGATTTAACAGGGCGATTCCCTCATGATCCCGCTCAGGCGAAGAAATTGCTGAAAGAAGCTGGTTTAGAACAAGGCTTCTCTTTATCTTTAAAACTACCTCCGCCTGCTTACGCGCGTCGCGCGGGTGAAGTTCTGGTATCTCAACTGGCGCAGGTGGGAATTAAAGCGCAAATTATCCCCATGGACTGGGGTCAATGGCTAGAGCAGGTTTTTAAAGGCAAAGATTTTGCAGCAACAGTCGTGGCTCATACTGAACCCCTGGATATCGATATCTATGGGCGTGATGATTACTATTTTGGTTATAAAAATGACGCGATCAAAACTTTATTGGCGCGAATAGACGCGGAAAGCGACGAAAAACGCCAGCAGGCCTTATGGGCGGAAATACAAACCATCGTTTCGGAAGACGCTGTGAACGTATTTTTATTTGAATTACCCAAAATTGGTGTTTGGAAAAAGGGATTATCCGGACTTTGGAAAAATAGCCCCATCCAAGCTAATGATTTAACGGCGGTTCATTGGAACAAATAATTATTCCTATGATTAGTTGTATGCGATGTTAAGATTTTTTATCCGTCGCTGCTTACTTGCAATCCTTGCCCTTTTTTGTGCAGCTGTTTTTATTTTTTTTGCCATTGAAATATTACCGGGTGACCCGGCGCAGGTCATGCTGGGTGTTAATGCGTCACCAGAAAGTATCGCCATCCTTCGGTCCCAGTTGGGCTTAGATCAACCTGTTCTTGTTCGGTTTTCCCAATGGCTCATGGATCTTGCTTCGATTAATTTTGGGACGAGCCTTATTCACGGCGATCGAGTTGCCGATGTTTTATTTGAACGCTTTTCAGTTTCGATTCCTCTCGCTGGCCTAACCATTTTTATCTCAACAAGTCTTGCATTTCTTTTTGGGAGTTTAAGCGCTCTATATCGTAATAAACTCCCCGATTATACTATTTCAACCATTAGTCAAATTGGCATTGCCATTCCCGGATTTTGGTTGGGAATCTTACTTATTCTGATTTTTTCCATCGAATTGAAATGGTTTCCTTCGGGTGGTTTTTTGGGATGGAGCGCAGGTATCATCCTTGGGTTAAAGTCGCTTGTTTTACCGGCGGTTGCCCTTGCTTTGCCACAAGCTGCTATCCTTGGGCGAATTGTGCGTACGTCTCTTATCGAATCTATGGAGCAAGATTTTTATCGAACTGCAATTGCTAAAGGTTCATCGCCGTTAAATGCACTTATATGCCACGCTTTTGGCAATGCCATAATTCCTATACTGGCTATTCTAGGGCTTCAATTGGCTTATCTTTTAGCTGGCGTGATTGTTATAGAAAACGTTTTTGTTTTACCCGGAATTGGACGACTTCTTATCCAAGCGACAGGTCAACGTGATTTGATTATGATTCGCGAGATTATTATTTTAATAGTCACTATGACTATCTGTATTAATTTTTTAATTGATATTGTTTATAGCTTTATCGATCCTCGTTTGAAACGATCTTTCAATGCGTAGATTGTTCCATTTCGTGTCGAGCATGCATTTCCCTCTTCTCATCCTGGGGGCACTGGGCCTTTTCTCTTGTATTGGTATTTTTTGGACACCCTATTCAGTACTGGCAATCGACAGCTCCGTACGTCTTCTGCCTCCCTCCATTAATCATCCTTTGGGAACAGATCATTTTGGGCGTGATACGCTCTCTCTTCTTATGGCTGGGGGAGGCAATGCATTCGTTGTGGGCTTTTTATCAGTTGGGTTAGGCGCTATTATCGGTATTTTTTTAGGTTTGCTGGCCTCTATCCCCGCGCATGGGAAACCTATATGGGAGACTTTTGATGAAATTTTGATGCGCGGTGCCGATATTATTTTTGCTTTTCCCGTAATTATATCTGCAGTTCTTATTGTAACAAACATTGGCCCAGGAATAATCACAGCCATTCTAGCTATAGCTATTTTTAATGTACCTGTTTTTGTACGTCTTTCACGCAGTGCCGCCAAAAGACTATGGGTCCAAGAATTTGTCCTTGCATCCAGAGCCTCAGGAAAAACCTCTTATCAAATCACCTGGGATCACGTGTTGCCCAATATTTTAGGCCCACTAATCATTCAAGCTACATCACAGTTTGGCCTCGCCATTCTTGCCGATGCTGCATTGAGTTACTTAGGGATCGGTAGTCAACCGCCCAATATTAGTTGGGGCCGTATGCTCGCTGATGCACAGACCTTCCTTTATATATCGCCCTCCCAAGCCATCATGCCGGGAATTGCCGTTACAATGACCGTGCTGGGGGCTAATCTTTTGGGGAATGAGCTGAGTGATTCTTTATCGGTAAAACAAGTTCAGAAAAAATTTATTTCGCGTCCGATTTAGCTGTTCTTCCATAAACATCTTCAAGCCGAACAATGTCATCTTCGCCGAGATAACTCCCGGATTGAACCTCTATTAATTCCAATATTATGCGCCCTGGATTCTCCAAGCGATGCGGCGTACCTGGAGAAATATATGTCGACTCATTTTCGTTCAATGTCCATTCCTCTGAATCCCTTGTTACACGTGCAGTTCCGCGAACAACAATCCAGTGCTCTGCTCTATGATGATGGTATTGAAGCGACAGCTTGGCATGGGGCTTGACTGTTATATATTTAACCTGAAAACGATCCCCCGATCTTACCGTTTTATAGCTACCCCATGGGCGATAGACAGTAGGGTTCGCATCCGATTCAGGCCGCCCCATAGCGCGTAATTTTTCAACAAGTTTGCCAACTTTTTGAGCCTGGTTTTTGGAAGTTACCAGTACAGCATCCTCGGTTGCGACAACAATAAGATCATCAATTCCCAAAGTGCATATTAATGGCCCTTCCGAGCGAACATAGCTTCCTTTTGTTTCTTCTAGCAGAACATCACCTACAGCGATATTACCCGAAGAATCAGATTTCAAGGTATCAGCTAAGCTAGCCCAGCTCCCAACATCACTCCACCCAATCGCAGCAGGAACAACCGCAGCTCGATCGGTTTTTTCCATGACGCCATAGTCGATGGAAATCGACGGCGATTGTATAAGCGCTTCCTGGTTAAGCCGCAAAAAATCAAGATCGTGAGTGGCGTAGGCCACAGCTTTTTCTGCAGCACTTGCGACATCTGGAAGATATTTTTCAATTTCAGCGATCACCCGTTTTGCTTGAAAAAGATACATGCCGCCATTCCAAAGATAGCCACCTTGAGCAAGAAGATTGGCAGCCTGCTGTGCATCAGGTTTTTCGATAAACTTATCGACTTTAAAAACTCCAGGTGTTTCGGATATTTCTTTACCTTGGTGAAGATACCCATACCCCGTTTCAGGTCGAACAGGTGCCATGCCAAATGAGACCATCCAACCAGCCTGTGCCGCAGTCATGGCTTGACCAATAGCCTGTTGAAATCCTTGCAAATCTGAAATTGCGTGATCCGACGGAAGAATAAGCAGGCACGCGCCAGGATCATCGTGGGCGACAACTTTTGCTGCAATCATAACTGCCGCTGCCGTATTCCGAGGAACTGGTTCTAATACGATTGATTTAGGAGCGATATTAATCGCTCGCATTTGCTCGGCGACAACAAAGCGATGCTGATCATTGCAAATAATGATCGGCGGGGCGAATTTTTGGTTGTCTGCAACCCTAAGTGCCGTTTCTTGCAACAACGTCTGAGAACTTGCGAGGGGCAATAACTGCTTAGGGAACAAGCTTCGGGATAAAGGCCATAATCTTGTCCCCGAGCCGCCTGAAAGAATGACAGGAAATATATGGGGCATAAATTCCCCCTTAGTCAGTAAGATCCAATAGGCCTAGTATATCAAAACTACCTAGAGTTGCCATCTTTTAAATATATCGGGCAACTGCATCGGACGCCACATTCCTTTAACATCAGCTATTAAACCTTTTGTGGCTAATAATTCTTTAAAATCTTTCTGATTGAGATTCAGATAATCTTTATGAGCAACAGCGCCAACAATAGCTGCATAGGGGGCGCCCAACCGCATATCTTTGGCCAAATCGATTCCATATTCATGCTTGGCTTCGATAGGGTCAGCCAAAGGATCATGAACGATGACTGTGCGACCTTGGGCCTTCAGGCCATTAATAATATCAATAATTTTTGAATTACGCAGATCAGGGACGTTTTCTTTAAATGTTAGCCCTAAAATAAGGATTGGACCCAGAACATCGCATCTCATCAAAATCTGCTCGGCAATATATTGACCCATAGCATCATTAGTCCGGCGGCCTGCCAAAATAACTTCTGGATGGTGGCCCACAGCTTCGGAGCAATGCGCCAAGTAATAGGGATCAACTCCGATGCAGTGTCCTCCCACAAGGCCCGGGACAAACGGCAAAAAGTTCCACTTTGTTCGTGCTGCTTCTAGAACATCATATACAGAGAGATCGAGGGCATGAAATATTCGTGTGACCTCATTTATAAAGGCGATATTAATATCACGTTGCGCATTTTCAATAACCTTAGCAGCTTCTGCCGTTTTTATATTTCGAGCAAGGAACACGCCGCCTGATGTAATTTTACCATATAAATCGCCCAGTTTCTGAGCTATTTCCGGGGTCTGACCGGCGACAACTTTCGTGATACGATCCACCGTATGTTCTTTATCTCCAGGATTAATCCGCTCGGGCGAATAACCCAAAAAGAAATCCTTGCCACAAATCAGCCCTGATGTTTCAGCCAATATTGGCCCACAAACATCTTCGGTGACACCCGGATAAACCGTGCTCTCAAAAACAACCGTAGCACCTTTCGACATAATAGCGCCAACCGTACGGCAAGCAGCTTTAATAGCCGTCAGATCCGGCTTATTATTGTCATCAACAGGCGTTGGAACTGTAACAATATAAATATCCCTACCCTTAATTGTTTGGACTTCTGAGGTTAATCCCAATTTTGTTGATGACAGTGTTTTATCATCAATCTCGCGTGTTCTATCGTGACCCGATTTAAGTTCTTTGATGCGGCCAACATGAATATCAAAGCCAATAACATCAAAATGCCTAGCCAGGCTAACTGCCAATGGAAGGCCGACATAGCCAAGGCCGATGACGGCAATTTGGGGGGAACTTGAGGATCCTGTCATATCTGTCCTGGAAATTTAGGGAATGGAAGAATAAGTTCAAAAACCCTGGCCGCACGCAACACAAGGCTATCCTCTCCTAGACGGCCCACGATTTGCAAACCGATGGGTAGGCCATCCACCGTTAATCCGCAAGGGATTGAAATCGCCGGGTGGCGCGTCAAATTAAAGGGAAGGGTGAACGGAGTCCACTGCCACCAGTGGTCAAAGCCCAAATCTTTTGGAGTATTTAATCCTGCTGTAAATGGTGGCACAGCTACTGTCGGCGTTACCAGCAAATCATAATACTGAAAAAACTCATTTAGAGAAAGGCTTAGTGTTTCTCGTAATGAGGTCGCCTCCAAAAACTGGGGCAGATTTATCTTTTTTGCTTCTTGAATCAGAAAAAGAAGGCCCTGATCAAGATCAGTCATTTTTTCTGAGGGAAAAGATGAAGAAATTTTTAGAAGCCCACTCAGCCAATGAATGCGCCAAGTTTCTTCAATGATTTCTGGCGAAAAGGCTTTAAATGGATCGGTCGCTTCAAATAATATTCCCGCTTTACGGTACGATTCAATCGCATGGGCAATAACAGTTGCAACCTCATGACTTACTATTGAGCCGCCTAGGTTGGCGCTAAAAGCAATCTTTAAATCATTGATACCTTTATTAACGCTGTCGAAAAACCTCTCTTCCAATCCTGCTACCGCATAGATATCGCGTCTATCATAAGTCGCTATTGCATCCATAGTAAGAGCAATATCTTGTACAGTTCTCGCCATAGGACCATGATGAGCCAAGGTACCAAAAGCACTTAGCGGCCATAAAGGAACCCGGCCTGATGTTGGTTTGAAACCCACAGTGCTGGTAAAGCTTGCTGGGATACGAATTGACCCTCCCCCGTCGGACCCTAAAGCGAGAAGAGTCATTCCAGCTGCTAGAGCAGCCGCTGATCCACCCGATGAACCGCCAGCCGTTCTTCCCATATCCCACGGATTATAAGTGATACCGGTTAAGGGAGAATCCGTTACAGCCTTCCAGCCAAACTCAGGTGTTGTCGTTTTACCTATAAGTACTGCTCCGCTTTCTCTTAGCCTTGAAACTGATGGCGCCTCATCGTCCCATGTTTGATTTACCGATATGGTTTTTGACCCTTTTAAAGTCGGCCATGCCTTGGTCAATAAAAGATCTTTAACGGCCACCGGAACCCCATCTAAGGGCCCTAACTCTTGTTGAGATGAAAACCGGGCTTCTGAAGCACGTGCGGCTTCCATTGCCGCAGAAATATCTACCAAACAAAATGCGTTAAGAGCTGAGTTCTGCTTATAAATTTTGTCCAAGCACGCCGAGGTTACATCTACAGGCGATATTTTACCCTGCCGATAAAAACTGGCCGCTTCTACTGCCGAAAGAAAACAAAGATTAGCTGTCATTGATCAATCATAGGCTATTACGTTGCGCCCATTCTTGAAAAGAAACCATCATCCAAAGCTCCCACGAACTATCTCTTTTCCCCGACTGAAGTTCAGCTTTCCATTTAAGTGGAAGTTGCGGATCAAATAATCCTTGCCGGCGCAGCATCACAGGATCACATGCGCGATCAACCAGCTCAGCCAATTCTCCCTGTAGCCACTGCGCCAAAGGGATTTCAAAACCTTTTTTGGAACGGTTAAAGACTTCTTTTGGCAAACGATCGGCGAAGGCTTGGCGCAAGATCGCTTTCCCTTTTCCTCGCTTAAGTTTCCAGGATCCCGGCATGGCTGCAGCACATTCAACAACGCGATGATCTAATAGTGGCGATCTGACTTCTAAGCTCGCCCACATACTCATTCGGTCAACCTTTACCAGCATATCATCAGCCAAAACCAAGGCGATATCCGCCCCTAACATGGTATTAATTAAATCCTCATCCTTAACCGCTTCGCGGGATGAAGCGACCAGATCAGCGGGATTTGCGTAGGTTTTTGACCCTGGTAATAAATAGTCGACATCTTCCGGAGATAATAGAGAAGCCCATCCGGCCTGGCGGATAACGGGAGAAGCACCAGCATAGGCCGTAAACCTGCGCAATCGACGCAAAGCTTCCTGGAACTTCGTTTCTTTATCCCCATAAGGTAACGAGGCGATAGCTGCCTCAAAACCTTTTCGAAGTATCGGAGGTATAGTCCGATAAGTATCAGCCCATAGTTCCCCCTGATATTTGCGATAACCCGCAAATACTTCATCCCCACCATCCCCGGATAAAGCAACCGTAACTTCGCGTCTGATTGCCATTGAAAGAAGAAATGTAGGAAGAGCCGAGCTGTCAGCAAACGGTTCATCAAGGCCATCAAATACAGCCGGCAAAGCGTTAAGGGCGTCGCCCTCAGTAACTTCAATCTCTGTATGATCGAGACCGAACTGTTTAGCTAAGGCAGCTGCTGCGGGCCGCTCTTCATAATAGCCGGAGGCATCCCGAAATCCCATTGTAAAGCTGCGTACTTTATGACCTTGAGCAGCCATGGAAGCGACGACTAGAGCACTGTCTATCCCACCCGATAAAAAAGCGCCTACGGGAACGTCAGCCACTAACCTCTCTTTGCACGAAAGATCAAATAAACGCCGCAGTTCATTCTGAGCATCAGTTTTATTTTCAAATCTTGGAGGGCGAGCCGCCGCGAGATCATACCATCGATGAACGCGAACACCGCCGTTTGAAAACTTCAAATAATGTCCAGCTGCAAGCTTTTGCGCACCGGCGCGGATTGTCCAAGGTGCCGGCACGTATCTAAGGGCACAGAAGAGCCGAAGAGCCTCTATATCCAGCCCGCCTATTTTATCAGTTAATGTGCCCAAAGCGGCCAGGTCTGACGCAAAGGTTATCTCTTTCCCATGAACCGCATAAACCATCGGCTTTTTACCGAAACGATCTCGCGCAAGGATTAATTCACCCTGCTGTGGATCCCAAAGCGCGAAAGCAAACATGCCGTTAAGCCGCGGCAATAGATCCGCACCCCACGCTGCCCATCCAGCCAAGATAACCTCTGTGTCCGACCGACTGGAAAAAACATAGCCCAACCCTTGTAAATCACGTCGAAGAGATTGGTAATTATATATCTCGCCATTAAAAGCAATAACCCGACCATGGCGAACCATAGGCTGCGCTGCCTCTACGGTAAGATCAATCACGGCTAACCTGGCAAAAGCCATAGCGCATCGGTTGTCTTGCCATGTTTTCTGATCATCAGGCCCTCGCCTAAGAAGCCGAGCGATCGCTTTAGATAAGCGAGCCGAAAGATCATTTGGTGCCAAGCCTAGTAAATTTACTTGCCCTGCTAAACCGCACATCTTTATGCCAACCCCTGCCACATATGCAGAAATGACTGACCGGCGCGGTTCAAAGAAAATTCACTTTCAATGCGTAGCCGTGCGGCACGACCCCTTTTCTGCAAACTTTCCCTGTCTTCCGCAATCAGAAAATTCAATGCTGCGGAAAGCTCTTGAGGTGAGTTTGGCGATACAACGACACCCGTATCTTTGACAATATAGGCAGAATCTCCGACGTCCGTAACAACGGCTGGAATGCCGCAGGCCATTGCTTCGGCGACCACATTTGGGAAACCCTCACCAAAAGCCGAACTAGAAACAAGAATATCCGCAGCCGCCATAAGGTCTGGAATATCGTCACGCCGCCCCAGCCCGCGAATTGAAGTTGAGTTACCTAAATTTTCGGTTCCCGCACCAATAAGAAGAACAATTCCTGGAAAATCCTGAGCGGCAGCCAAAAGGGTTGAATGATCTTTCATGGGATCTACACGAGCAACATGAATCAAGACCGGTGTCTTCTCTGAAATCTCAAGCTTAGTTCGCATTTTTTGCCGTATAGCTGCATTAGGCAAAAACCTCTGCGTATCAATCCCGTTAGGGATCACTTGCATTTTTTTTTCACTAAAGCCAAGCTTTATATGAGCTTTCTTACCAGCCTTACTATTTACAATAATCGTATCCGGGGTGTTTGATAGGCGCGCATTCACACTCACCACGAGACGTAACCCGCGACCGTAACGGCTAAGATCCATATCAGAGCACCGTATGCCCCACGCAAGACGAGGCCGATATGACGGCATCAGACCACGAGTAAGAGTTGCCATTAGATCAGCATGGTACATCCAGCTTTGGACAACGTCGGGACGATACTGATAAAGAAGATTGCGAAGACGCCAAACTGCTCGGGGATCAGGTATACCCTTTTTCATTCCAAGGTGAGCTACAGGCACATTGCGCTGTTGCAGCCACTCTGCGGAACTTCCCCCTTCTATAAGACTCACAACATGCTGATCAGCTTGCCCACCGGTCTTTTCCACCAGAGAACATAACATTTTCTCGGCACCACCCGTGCCAAGACCCGTAATAAGATGCAGTACTTTAAGAGACGAAGTGCTCATGTATATGGCACAAGAGATGTTAAATAAGTTTCAAATGTACTGACTGCTCGTCGCAACCAGAATTGAGGCGGAAGCAAACAAGGCTCCAAAGATGTAAATGAACTCCGGACATCTGTTTCGAACATGTATTTTTGAAATTCATCTTTGGTGCCTGCAATGCGAATTGCTGCTGGTACAGTCTTTGATTGAACCTCAGAGAATCCTCCCGACTCAGCTGTAGCGATAACTGGCGTTCCAACAGCCAAAGCTTCTAACGCAGCGTTTGGCATACCTTCCCAACGCGATGATAAAACAAAGGCATCAGCGCCAGCATATCGAGACCAAGGCTCGCTGATAAAACCCTCAAAAGAGACGTTAGGCAATTTGAGCGAGTGAGCTTTTTGACGTAAAAACTTCTCTTCTGGGCCAACGCCAAGAATAGTTAAATGATCTTGCGGCGGAAGATTTGCAAACATAGTCAACAGATCATCAAATCCCTTTTGCTGAACAAGCCTACCTGCAGCGATAAAGCGACGCCCACCACCCGGATACCGAATAGGTGGCATTGCGGTTGCTCTTATTTTTTCGACATCAACAGGATTAGGAGTCACTGACAGCTTATCGTCAGAAATTTTAAAATCGTGAGAAAATTCTGCCTTCATACGCTCTGAGCTACAGAGCAAAAGATCAGCATGGCAGTATAAATATTTATACCCCCAAGAAAATAGCTTTGGATAGCGGCTTTTTTGTAGACTAAGAGACGGCAGGTTTGCTTCGCGCAATATTAACTTTGTTGACGGCGGCAATAGTGGCCGCGCCATCAACAGCGCCAGGTTTACATGGCCGAAAGTAGAAAAAACGATATCTGGATGACAATCCCATATTACGCGTACGAGAGGCAGGATCGCCGAACGTAATTGTATTTTTTTAAGATCAATATAACGATCCACTGATTGCAGAGTTTTAAGCGGTCCCTCACCAGAAATTGCGATTAAGGTTTTATCAAACTTATGTTTATCAAGTTGACTTAAAATATTAAGAGCAACGCGTTCTGCACCGCCTCCGGAAAAAGATGGCAGAATAGTTAAAAGCCTAATCAATAATATTCTCATCTCGAATAGAAATAGTCATTATCGCTGATAACCATAGCAAACTTAGCCACCAACTCTGCCAAGCGCCAAAACTTAAGCCGGAAATTAAAAGAGCTGAAAAAAATTGAGCTTGAGAGAAAGCCGTTACTGCTCGAGCAACACTTGGTATCGCTAAATTAATAACCACAAGAATAGTCGCAATTATAACAGCACCTACTCCACCCAACTCCAACCATATTTGTAAAAAGGCGTTGTGTGTATGCAGTGGCAGACTTTCACCCGTCGCCCAGTTTTTTCTACATGGGGGTTTAATTTCAATAACATTATGCCCACCAGGCATAATTCTTGCTGTATTTAAACCCCAACCTATTATGGGTTTTTCAATAATTCTTGTGGCCGCAAACCGCCAAATATATAACCGATGCAGAAATGACGACGATTGATAATTACAACTAAATTCGAGCCATTTTTCTGGCGATAAAACTGTTAGTGGCAGCACTGGCGCAAGCGTAATTATGATAAAAAACAAAAGGCAAAAAACTTTAACTAATTTACGAGTTGAAAACCATATAAAGACACTTAGAACCGACGCAATAACTGCAGATAAAAATGCCGTATCATTATCCAACTTCCATAATATAAAAATATTTATGGGCCAAAAAATGAAACACCCGAATTGGTATTTCTTTTGCCATAGCCATATCATGGCTGGCCACATGACAATCGCCAAAACAGCTGCAGCTCGATTTAATTGTTGAAATGGAGATATCGGTATAGCCGCTAGCTTAGAAAACAAAATAAAAAGAAAAGTTTTTCCTAAAAGAATTTGGATTAAAAATAATAACATTCCAAAACAGCAACCCAAAAAAAGAAATTTACCAATTAAATCTCGATCTGAGGCCGAAATGGTATGTGCCCAAGCAAATAAAGGAACTAACGTAAACAACAATCCTAATCTTAGGACTTCCAAACCAGTTTCTTTATATCCAATCGTCCATAAAAAGCTAAGAGTGCACCAAAACCAAAAAACAAAAACTAATATTGAGAAACTTCTGTTGCGCATATACGGCAAAAGCCATAATCGCTTGGTCAGAATTAAATTTCCTAATGCGGCTATGCCTGCGAGAACTAATAAAGGCGCCAACCAAAGAGGAAGAAAATTTGCTAAGGGCAGTAAAGAAAATGAGGCGAAACCCATTACATACGTAAGAAAACTTCCTTCAGCAGGAGTTTTTATAAAAACATTCTTAAAGATCTTTGAATTCATGATGTGACAAACTTAGGTAGAGAAATTGCAACTCTCTTTGCTATTCATATGGCTTACTGCCTCATGCCGCTGACTATTCTACAAGATGATTTATCCTGCTTTCTTATTTAGAACGTAGTTTCCTAAAGCTAAATACTTTAGCCCAGAACGTAAAAATACATCAATAGCGTCAGCTGGCGTATAAACAATCGGGCTTCCGTGAATATTAAAGGATGTATTAAGAACACCACCACGTCCAGTTTTATTGAAATATTGTGAGATTGCAGCATGAAACCCTGGATTGGCATTTTTTCTAACTGCTTGAGGACGAAGTGTACCATCGCGCGGATGCATACTTGCACTTATATCAAGAGCGGCTTCGGATCGGGATGGAAAGCATATTGCCATAAAATCATCTGTAACTTTTTTGGGGTTCTCATAATATTTGGAAGCTTGCTCTTCAATAATCGCAGGAGCAAAGGGCATCCAAAAGTCACGCATTTTAATCATTTTATTAATTTGGTCGACGCGTCTGAAATCATCAGCAGCGGCTAGAATACTCCTATTTCCAAGTGAACGAGCTCCCCATTCCATGCGGCCACGGCATACAGCTGTTATTTGACCTTCTGCGAGAAGCTCGCCAATTGCAAAATCCATATTCGTAGGCTCATCAACAATAAAGGCGCCCTTATTCTTTGCTTCTTCTATGGCCAAACGCTCCTGCTGTGCAGTGAATTCTCCTCCTAAGTATAAATTTTGCAAATGACTTGCATGATAATTTTTATCGCTACTTTTATCATAATATCTATAAAGTGCGGCACCGATAGATAACGACTCGTCTGAAGCGGTTGGCATAATATACAGATCAGTAACTTCTTCTAATTGTGCGATGATCATGTTTGCTTTTACGTTCATAAAAACGCCGCCTCCGCACACCACTTTTCGTATACCAGTCGCCTTTATGGCTTCTCGAACCCAGCCAACAAGCATCTTTTCTGTAAATAGCTGAATCGTCCCCGCAATAACGTCAAAACGCGCGCGCTCAAATCGCTCGCGAAGATATTCATAACAATAGTTAGTCGATAAGGGGGTTGAGAGAGCAAACCCCAAACCATCCGGCCGAAGGTGAATTAATTCTTCCAAAATATTCAATTTGGATTGCACTAATTTGGATTCTGCATAAGGAGCTAAACCCATTACCTTATATTCGTGCTCCCAGGGAGTTAGGCCTAAAAGATAAGTAACCCGAGAGTATATTTTTCCCAATGAAGCATGTCGGTCCGTTGTCGCGATACGACGAAAGCTATTACCTTCACAAATTGAAACCGTGGCACTTAATCCATCTCCCGCTCCATCGCAGGTTAGGCCTAAAGTTGGCGTGCTGCGATCCCACTTCGGCGCGGTGTAATAAGCTGCGGTTAAATGAGCAAGGTGATGTTCAACAAAGGTGACTTTATCATTAGAAACCCCTAAATGCTCGACAACCGCATCAATTCTCTCCTTTTTTCGCTGCTGAAAAATAAGGTCTTGATATTCCTTAGGTTGGGCCTTTGCGGCCATCTGCTCTGATAACCCCACGTGATACCAAGAAGAAATATCCTTTAGATATGACGTAGCGTGCATAAAAAGAGAAGCATATACAACTTCATCCAATAAGCTCGAATCAACGTTGGCTACGCGTAAAACTTCTTCTACCGATCGACGCGGATAGCCCGCCTCATTCTTAATGCGCGTTAGCCGCTCTTCATTCACAGAAGAAAGAATAACTCCATCTCCTATCAATGTTGCTCCGCAGTTATGACCATCATGGATACCCAGAATATAGCTTGTTTTTTTAATCATCGTATCAAACCCTGCGTGAACTTTTTATTTGAGATTAAAGTAAGCACTAAACTCACCTGCTCTTGGTCATTTTGGCATCGGCTATGTATTGCGGCACACACGTAACCGACAATAATGCTGAGTTTTCTTAATTGATATCATCCCAAGTCAAAGCCGTACCGCGGGGTAAATCTTTTGTGGCCCGGCGCCCTAGTATTTGATGCATTTCTTTTGGGGCAAGCCCAAATCCCGGCCGAATAGTTCTTATTGTCTCAGACGTAAAGACTTCTCCCGCCTTCATCGCGCGAACAACATAAATCGACCTCCGAAAACGCAAATTACCTTTCTCACTTTTTTCTACTTCATAGTTAACTTTACCTCGGGAAGCCCAAGATACGTGAACATCGTCAACAAGACGCTTAAGTTCAGATGGCTCAAGAGAAAAAGCCGAATCTGGACCGCCATCGGTTCGGCGAAGTGTAACATGCTTTTCTAATATATTTGCCCCCATTGCCACTGCTGCAACTGCAACAGTGGTTCCAAGGGTATGATCAGAAAGCCCAATGCACAGATTAAAGCGGCGCGCTAAATCAGCAATTGTTACGAGATTGGCATCTTCTACAGGAGCTGGGTAAGCGGATATGCAATGAAGAAGAGCCACAGAGCTACCGTTAATCTGTGCAGCTTCGACCGCTTCTGCAATTTCGGTTAAAGAAGCTAAACCTGTCGAGATAATTATTGGCTTCCCTGTGCTAGCTACTTTTTTAATGAGCGGGATATCTACGACTTCAAAAGACGCTATCTTATAAGCTGGCGCCCCTAAATCTTCAAGAAAATCGACTGCCGTATCATCAAAAGGCGTTGAGAAAATAGTTATACCTAAGGAATGAGCATACTCAAATAAGGGCTTATGCCAATCCCACGGTGTATGGGCTTCGTCATACAGTTCATACAATGATCGCCCTGCCCATAATCCATCTTCTATACAAAAGTCAGGTCCATTATGATCAATAGTGATTGTATCAGCTGTATAGGTTTGCAGCTTGACGGCATCTGCTCCTGCTTTTGCAGCTGCTTCTATAATTTTTTTTGCTTGTTCTATCGTACCATTATGATTTGCTGACAGCTCTGCAATAACGTATGGAGGATGTGCAGCCCCAATTCTACGATCTAAAATTAAAAAATCTTTAGGTAACATCACATTCCTTGAGATTAAGTTTCATTAATTCCACACTATCGAAAGTGATTTATAACTGATTCAGCAACACGTTTCGCTCCATTCCCGTCACATAAATTTGCAGCGTTAGCAGATAATTTTTTGTACAAATTCAAATCTGATCGAACTTGATTTACCGTATCAAAAATTTTATTGGAAAATTCTGCACGATTTCCGCTCAAAACTATTGCCGACTGATGCTCTGATAATGTTTTTGCAACATGCTCCTGGTTAGAGGCAATGACCCCAACAATTGAAGGCAACCCTAAGCAACAGCGCTCCCAGCTGGATCCGCCGCATGCCCCTATAGCCAGATCTGCATCTGCCATAAGAGAAGCAAGATTTTTATTATTTACATGCAATGTAGCGCCCACAGCATCACATATTTCTCGCATGACATTAAGATGGGGTGCTGTATCTGTTAGCGCCACATGAATTTTAGTTTGGGGTAGGGTTGGCGCTAAAGCTCTTAAGCAAGGGCTCGACCAATCATCGGGATCGGTAGCCCCAAAAGATATAATTATTGTTTCTATTAACTCCAAGGACTGATGATATTTTAAAGATTTAGAACGACGCTGAGTAAACTCTGAGGCAACTAATGCATACTGAGAACCCAACAATAGTTTACATGGGCTTGGAACCATATTTTGATATTTTTCATATGCCTGATCTGAAGTTGAATCTAACAATAAATCACAATCATGCCGCCGATTAGCTAAGTCATCTATGCAAAAAATATATTTCACCCATTGCCGACATTGTCGTTCAAAAATATGATCAATACTATAATCATCAATTACAAGCGCATCGTACGATTTTTTTTTAAGCAATATAAGCAAAGAGTCTATTTCGATCAGTGGGTCAAAATCTACATCACAACCATGCAATTCAAACGCTGATTTTAAAACTCTACAGCGACTAACATGGCCTCCGCCAATTTTTGGTCCTGAGCTTGCCCATATTAATAATTTCATAGCACTATCAGACGACAGCCTAACGAGAAGATTTAAGTATATGCTTCAAGTTCTCGCTATGAAGCCACTCATTATTAGTATCACTCGCATAACGAAAGCCTTCTAAAACAGACTTTGCCCCACTCTCTAAAAAACTTTTCCTTTCCCAGGATGTAAAAGATGGCTCAATAATATAGCGGTCGGGGTACTCAATGGTCGTTCTCGCATCGTCTTCAGTTACCATGACTTCGTGCAGCTTCTCACCGGGTCGAATACCGATTTCCCGCAACTTGACACCAGGCGCCATAGCCTCTGCAAGATCCACAATCTTCATGCTCGGTATCTTGGGGATAAAAACTTCAGCACCGTGCATCATTTTTAAGCAGGACAGAACAAAATCCACACCCTGTTGAAGAGTTATCCAAAATCTTGTCATACGATAATCAGTTATGGGAAGTTCATTCTTTCCTTCACTAAGTATGCGTTCAAATAGTGGAACAATACTCCCCCGACTACCAACAACGTTCCCATACCGCACAACAGAAAACCGCGTCTCTGATTTTCCAGAAAGATTGTTGCCAGCAATAAAAATCTTATCACTCGCTAATTTAGATGCCCCATAGAGGTTAATTGGTGCTGCTGCTTTATCAGTTGATAAGGCAATAACTTTTTTCACCCCGCATTTGATCGCGGCATTAACAATATTCTCCGCTCCATGCACATTTGTTCGGATGCATTCGAACGGATTGTACTCCGCCATAGAAACTTGCTTCAGAGCAGCGGCGTGAACGACTATATCTATTTCACGCATGGCCATCTCTAGTCGGGCTTCATCTCGCACATCGCCAATAAAATATCGAAGTGCCGGATGGCGGCTCTGAGGTAACTCCTGCTGCATTTCATACTGCTTAAGTTCATCTCGGGTAAAAATAACCAAACGCTTAGCTGAGAATCTCTCCAGGACAGTCGAAATGAACCGCCGGCCGAACGAACCCGTACCACCCGTCACGAGAATAGATTTATTATTTAAGTCTATGGAATTTTCTGTAAATGAACGCATAATTTATCTCGATTGCAATGATTTCTAAGCGACTTTTCAGATGTTCTGCGATGACAGCGCATTATGCATCATTGGAAAATACATGCTGTTTTTGCGCGCCTGATAGATCTTCGGGCCGCCCAACATCAATCCAAGACTCATGAATAGGAAATAATCCTATACGTAAACCCAAGTCTTTGCCACGATTCAGTAGCTGCGGCATATCTAACGGCTGATTAGGAGCGATTAATCCTCTAAAAGCAGGCGATAAGTAGTAAACCCCGGCAGAAACAAAATAATTCAACGATGGTTTTTCATCAATTCCTTCAAATGTGCCCTGGTCGTTATACCGCACTACTCCGTAAGGAACCTGATGTCCATAGCTAGCCACACCCAAAGTTGCATCATAAGAATGGCTCGTATGAAACTCTGCTAAAGCAGTTAAATCTACCTGAGTTAAAACATCTCCATTAATAACAAGAATCGGATGTTGCCATGGGCCTGGCAAGTTTGCCAAAGCACCAGCTGTTCCTAGAATACTATCTTCATGTAAAATCTTTATGGTAGATGTATTGCTGCGTTGGTTGATAAAATTTTCAATTTGTTCACCTAGATATCGAACTGAAACCCATATCTCATTTATTTTTGCTTTCTCAAGCTTCTCTAAAACATGGTCTAAAATTGGCCGACCGCCGACTTCAAGTAAGGGCTTTGGGGTAGTTCTGGTCTGCTCTCCCAACCTACGGCCCAACCCTCCTGCCATTACAACAGCCGTTGCGATAGGCTGGGTCTCCCGACCTAGCAAGATCGTCAGTAATCGACCCGTGTCATCGACAATGGGTAAAAAAACAAGATCTCTTCGCTGCTGAGTAAACTTATAAAGATTATATTCATCCTGCCCATGTCGCCCAACAATCGGCGATGCATTCATGCACTCTGCGGCAGTGTGTTTTAATAGATCTGCTCCGTTGAGTAGCGCCCTTCTAACATCACCGTCCGTGATTGTTCCTAATAATCGATTATCTTGGTCCACAACAATTTGAAACAAATAAGGAGACACGTTGATTCGAGCGAGAACATCTCGGAGAATCAAACCAGGAAAACAGACATGACTTTGAATATCTTTTAAGCTTAACATTTTTACTTTCAAAAAATGCTACCGCCTTCCGGGTGAACAGTGACTCCCAGAAGGCCCACCAGAATTTTAATGACAAAGAGGTTATGTTCACAATATGAACTCTGTCAAGAATTATGCCTTTGTTGTTAAACCCGCAGAAATACTGTAAAAATTAAACTTAACTTTCTTGATATAAATGTGTCTATCGTCAGTTTGTCTCTTAAACCATAAGGAAAAGGCATTCAGCTTGACTCAATATTACGTTCATAATATGAACATTAGCACATATGCAAATGTGTGCGGCACTATTTGTATATAATCCGGAAGCCAGAAGGCACCCGGCTAGCGGTAGCATTAAGTAACCTTTGTTTGTGATATTTGATGGAACGCATCCCCCTAACCATTCCTGATTTACGCGGCCGTGAGATTGAGTTTCTTTCTAACTGTGTGCAAACCAACTGGGTTTCTACCGCTGGACCTCAAATAACAGATTTTGAAAATGTCATTAAATCTTTTGTAGGCAGCACCTATGCCGTTTCGGCAGTGAACGGCACTTGCGCCCTTCATCTAGCACTTATGGCGGCAGGCGTCGGCCCTGGTGATTTAGTTATAGTCCCCGATTGGACTTTTGCTGCATCAATTAATGCCATTTATCATGCCGGCGCATTACCTTACTTTCACGACATTAGCCGCGATTGGTCTTTAGACCCTGAATCTGTTGCCGAAACGCTGGCAACAAAAGATACGAGAATCAAAGCCGTTTTGGCTGTTCATCCCCTAGGCCGCCCAGCTGATATTGAAAATATACGTCGTTACTGCGAAAAATATGATGTTGCATTGATTGAGGATGCTGCAGGTGCTTTAGGCGCAACTTACAAAGGTAAAAAAGTTGGGACATTTGGCCATCTAGCTGTTTTCAGTTTTAACGGCAATAAAGTGATTACGGCTGGTGGTGGCGGCATGATTACCACCAATGATAAAAACCTAGCCCAACACGTTCGACATATAAGCACACAAGCGCGCCTCGGAAATGATTACTCGCATGATGCGGTCGGATGGAATTATCGGATGACTAATTTGAATGCCGCTCTAGGATTAGCGCAAATGGAGCGTTGCGATGAAATGATTGCTGCGCGGCATGAAATCGCTAAAAGATATGATGAAGTGCTCCGGCTGAGAACCGATATTCTTTTACCACCTTCCATTGACTACGGCGTTGGAAATGCCTGGCTTTATAATGTTCTTTGTGCGGATGCTGGCACAGCAACAGCCTTAGTCACTTATTTGCAAGAACAAAATATAGAATCTCGCATTTTTTGGCGCGCGCTATCTGACCAGCGCCCTTACGCCAACGCACCTCGCCGACCCTGCAATCGCGCCAAGGCGTTATCTGGCCGTGTGGTTTCATTGCCTTCCAGCAGCTCGCTTACAACGCAACAACAAGATTACATTTTACAAGTTGTAAGCCGTTTTGTTGGCCCCCAATGTCATCCTATCGTTTGATATAAATTATTTCTGTTTTTAACTGTGGCTTCTATGATGGTTATTTGGATAACTGGTCTTTCTGGTTCTGGCAAAACAACTGTTTCACAAGCAATCAAAAATCTTGTGAAGCATAACCTTCCTCAACTTGTTCTCGTTGACGGTGATGAAGTCCGAGAGCTTTTTAACGATAATTTGGGCCATACAGAAGAGGCTCGCGTTATTCAAATTAAGCGCTTGCAGCGCCTGGCCAAAGTTTTATCGTCACAAAATCTCATTGTTATCATTGCTGCCTTATATAGCCATCCTGATCTTTTAGCATGGAACCGAACTAATTTTCAGAATTATTGGGAAGTCTATCTTGACGTTGACCTGGAGACTGTTCGGCACAGGGATCCAAAAGGCCTATATAAAAAAGCCTATGCTGGTGAGCTAAATAATGTTGTTGGACTAGATATTCCTTGGAATCCCCCCCGGCATGCTGATCAGGTTATTAAAATGGACGCCGAAACTCCTAAGACTATTGCTTTAGCCATTATAAAATCAGTTTCAATCCTAAACGATGCACTAATTAAATGAGCGAACTTCATCTTACACGAACTCAGTATCTTGAGTTTGAAAAACTGGCTCTTGGCGCTTATGAGCCGGTCAAAGATTTTATGGATGAGGATACTTTTCGTTCGGTAGTCGAGCGTATGCGTCTTCCTGATGGGACACCCTTTACTCTCCCGATACTATTAAGTATCGATCTCGAAACTATGCAACGGTTACGAGGACTACCAAGAATAACACTTGCCTATCAAGGGGTAGAAGTTGGTGTTTTAGCTCCAGAAAGCTTTTATACCTGCAATAAGGCGCAGGTTAGCTTCGCCCTTTTTGGCACTACAGATAAAGCCCACCCTGGCGTTAGATTTTTTTTAGAGGGCGGTGATTGGTTTATTAGTGGCCCTATAAGTCCGATAACACCTTTGCCTCAAATTCTCCCCCACTCTAATGAGCTGACACCTCTTCAAGCCAAGTCTCTTTTTAAAAATCGAGGCTGGAAATCAGTTGCCGGATTTCAAACTCGTAATGTTCCGCATCGCGCTCATGAGTACTTACAGCGCGTTGCTCTTGAATACGTTGATGGTCTCTTTTTGCAACCTCTTGTTGGCCGCAAAAAAACAGGTGACTTTACACCAGAAGCCGTTTTGCGCGGATATACGGCCCTTATCGAAGGTTTTTACCCTTCAGAACGAATTGCCCTTAGCCTCTTGACCACGGCTATGCGTTATGCTGGACCTCGCGAAGCCATATTTCACGCTATTATTAGACGCAATTACGGGTGTACTCATTTTATTATTGGGCGTGATCACGCAGGTGTTGGTAATTTTTACGGAAAATACGATGCGCATCAGCTGGCCGAACAATTTTCCGGAGAACTTGGCATAACAATCCTTCCGCTGCATGGACCCTTTCATTGTCGTCGCTGCGACAGCATTGTAACAGAAAAAACTTGCCCTCATCACGAAACAGATCCTAGCTCGATAAGTCATATTAGCGGTACTGACATGCGCGCTATACTTATTGAAGGTCGCGCGCCAGATACTCGGCTTATGCGTTCTGAAATTGTTAATGCTCTTCGTGGTGTGCCTATTTTTATCGAGCAGGAGGACGACTGATGGCGCGAACACGTATCGTAGCAACAATTGGACCTGCCACCTGCAGCCCAGAAATTCTTAAAAAATTATTCGATGCCGGAATGAGTATCGCAAGATTAAACGGAAGTCATAATAATTTAGAATGGCATCAAGAAATCATTGCTCTTATACGCAAAACTTTACCTGATACGCCGATACTTTTAGATATTCCAGGACGAAAGATTCGAACAACACAGCTGAAAATTGAGCCTCATTTTGAGGCCGGACAAACCCTTGTTCTGACGACGGATACTGGGTATGCGGGAACAGACAAAATTCCTCTCACCAGCGCCAATTTACACGAAGACTTAGCTGCCGGAGATATTATCCTCGCTGACGATGGAACCTTAAGATTTACGGTAATCAAGCTCGAAGGACAGAATATATTTTGCCGTACTGAAGTTCCTGGCCAGCTAAAAAGTAAGAAAGGCATAAACGTACCTCACGTTCAACTTCGAGGACAAAAAGTTACGGAACGTGACCGGACGATGATTGATTTTGCGAAGCGCAATAATATCGACTTCATCGGCATTAGCTTCGTTGAGTCTGCCCAACATGTCGAGGAAATCCGCTCTCTTATCGGTGGAACATGGCCACGTATTGTCGCAAAAATTGAAAACAAAGGTGGCCTTGAAAATATGGATGAGGTTATCAGTGCTGCAGATGCAATTATGATCGATCGGGGAGATTTGGCGGTAGAGACAAGCCTTGAATATGTTGCTATTTTTCAGAAAAGAATACTGACCTGCGCTAAACACCATGCAAAGCCTGTGATTGTCGCCACAGAGATGCTACACACGATGATCACGAATTCTCACCCGACAAAAGCAGAGATTACTGACATTACAAACGCGATTATAGATGGTGCATCGGCAACTATGCTTTCTGGCGAGACGGCAGTTGGTAGTTACCCAATCGCGGCAGTTACGACGATGAGAACTGTGGCTGAGGCTGCAGAATCTCATATTGAAGGCTTATTGCATAAACCATCTTCTTTGGATGAAGTAACAATTCCTCAAGCTATGTCGCGCGCTATTAATTTGCTGTGTCGTGGCCTCCCTATAACAAAAATCGTGGCCATAACAGTTTCCGGATTTGCGGCTAGAACCATTGCGGGTGAATCACCTCATCAACCAATCCTTGCAGTTAGTAATGATGAAATGGCGGCTCGAAGCTTTAATATTTTACCTGGGGTAAAGGGCATATATATCGATACTCCTTTTTCTCGAAATAATACAGACCATATTGTAGCGTGTTTAACTGAACTTTGGTATCGCAATGAATTAGATAAAGATGACGTGTTATTGGTAACTGCTGTTGCTTATCCACGATCGGGAAACCGTATGAATCTCATCCAAACTCATGCTGTGGGTGATCTCATAGAGACACTTGGCTGGCGAATCAAAAGTTCCTAAATCCTGTCGGCCAACCAGTACCATAAAATACCTAGATACTCTTTTGTTCCCAAAACAAACAGGCCAGCACCTTTTCGACTGGGTATAATATCAATGATGCTTAAAGCATTAATATCTCCAGTGGGTATAGGAACACTTACAACTTGAATACCTTGCTTGTTAAAGCTCAACTTCATCCGTAACATATGCAGATCTGTTGTAACGACAGCAATTTGATGTACACCACTAGAACGTAAAAATGCTGAAACATTCGCGGCGGTTTCTAGGCTATTTTTAGAAAATTCATCTAAAATAATACCAGGAGTAGATTCTAAATTTAGAGCACGAAGAGCTATCTTTGCTTCGCTATAATTACAATGATCTTCATCGAGAGGACAGCCGCCCGATAATACTAGAGGCCTTTCTAAGTTACGCTCATGCAATGCCATCGCAACCATAACACGTTTTACTGTGGCTTCGCTGGGCCACATATTTCCCGCCCCATCGGCGTAAACCCCAGCGGTTGGAACGACAACGGCATCAATTGATGTTACAGTGTCATATCGTGGTACTGAAAAAATCAAACCCCACAGGTAAAGTTTGCCTAAAATGGGCATAGACATTAGAAGGAATACTGCCGTACCTACAAAAAACAAACGCCGACTTAAAATCGGCCAGCGCCACAATGCTGCCGCTAATATCAAAAGAAAAAGGGCAGGCATTGGAGGAAAAAGATAATGTTCGGCAACTGTGCTAACAGACCAATTCATTGAGCCGCTTAAACTCCAAGAATGGTGAATATTGTGATAGATCATAGCTTAAGTTTTAAAAATCGCCATGTCCTTGTAACGGGAGCCGATGGATTTATCGGATCTCACCTTGCCGAAACATTAGCGACTTTAGGAGCGAAAGTAACGGCTCTTTCTTATTATAACTCATTTGATAGTTTTGGCTGGCTAGACTCTATTAACCATGAACTTCGGAACCAGATGACTTTGGTCAGAGGAGACATAAGAGATCCTCACTTTGTCTTACGCCTTATGCAAGAGCAAGAATTTGTTTTTCATTTGGCTGCTCTGATTGCCATTCCTCACAGCTATATCGCTGCTCAATCCTATGTCGACGTTAATATAACCGGTACTCTAAATATTCTCGAAGCCGCTCGACTTCTTAAAACGCCGAAGATTGTCCATACATCTACAAGTGAGGTCTACGGGACAGCGTTACGCACTCCCATTAGCGAAGATCACCCTTTACAGGCCCAATCACCGTATTCCGCAACTAAAATTGGGGCTGACGCGCTCGCTACAGCATATGCCCTTAGTCATCAAGTAAACGTTGTTATTTTAAGACCTTTCAATACCTACGGGCCGCGCCAAAGCGAGCGTGCCGTTATTCCGACCGTAATTCGGCAAATATTAGATCCCGACTGCGACTCCATTAATATTGGCGACATATCTACGACACGCGATTTTACATTTGTAACTGATACAGTTGAGGCATTTCTAGTTGCAAACTCAGCTTCAAATCTAGAAATGGGTAAAGCTTATAATGCGGGAACGGGCCATTCAGTAATGATTAGCGAGATGATTGATCTTCTTCTCAAAGTCACCGGAAGCAACAAACCCGTTCTTGCAGAAAAAAATCGTTTCCGCCCTGATAATTCAGAGGTTCGCATTCTTCAAGCTGACACAAAAAAGCTTTCCGCTGCAACAAATTGGCAGCCCTCTGTTAAATTAGAAGAAGGACTGAGGCGTACAGCCACATGGTGGCAGAATCAAATTGCTAATGGGCGATTACGCTCTTCTTCAAAATATATGACATGAAGGATCTATTATGTCTGAGTTTGAGCTGTCGCGCCTTCTCTTAGCTATTATTCTTTTACTCTTTTCTGCACATAGCTTCGGTTTTTTATTTGAAAAATTTCATCTCCCGCGGGTCGTCGGTGAATTGATCGGAGGGTTAATCCTGGGGCCATCAGGACTCGGCTTATTTTGGCCTGCAACCCAAGCATTTCTCTTTACAGCGTTTCCTGCAGAATCCAAGCTTTTATCAACACTTTATTGGTTTGGCCTTGTTTTTCTTATGTTTATTGCTGGATTCAGGCTTCACACCAAAATTTTACGTGAAGAATGGAGAATTGTTTTTGCCCTTATGATTGGCACGGCCATATTTCCCTTCATTGCAGGATGGTTTGCCATTGACTATTTTTCTCTTTTTAATCTGCATTTAGGCACCAAGGCCACCGATATATCTTTTACTCTGGTGCTCGCAATCGCCTGTGCCGTGACATCGATTCCCGTTATTGCAAAGATTTTTCTAGATCTTGGACTCATCGGTACGCGTTTCGCAGCAATTGTACTTGCCACCGCAACATTGAAAGATGTCCTCTTATGGGTTGGTCTCGCCGTCGCCACAGGCCTGGCAAACGGTCAGATGAAAGCGCCGGTAGAGATCCTAGAAACCGTTGTTAAAACACTTGCTTTTTTAGCTATTGGCCTTCTTCTTGGTCCTCCATTACTAAAGCTAGATAGTCGATTGATGATCAATGTGGTTTTAAAATCGTCAAGAGCCGGCTATGCCTTACTTTGGTGTTTTTTCATGGCTTTTTTTGCTAGTGCCCTTCATATCAATATTGTCTTTGGTGCGCTTTTGGCAGGTATCGCATTTGCTTCGCTTCCAGAAATAAAATTTAGCCAAGCCAAAGATGCCATTTCCGATGTAGCGCGCGCATTTTTTATCCCGCTTTACTTTGCTTTGGTCGGATTAAAAATTGATCTCCCAACCTCGTTTAATGGGGTATTATTCATTCAATTCTTGGCCCTATCGACACTTTTTCTGGCCAGCGGCGGTTGGCTAGGTGCGCGTCTAAAGGGGCATTCTCCCGCAGTCGCAGCGAACTATGCCATTGCCATGAATACCCGAGGAGGGCCTGGAATTGTTCTCGCAAGTATTGCTTATGAGGCAAACATTATCGATGCATCACTGTTCGTGGCCTTGGTTTTAGCATCACTTATAACATCTACTTTTACAGGAATATGGTTTCATCGCTCGTCTATCCGACAGAGCATTGCTTAATTTTCTTTTAAAAAACGTATAATGGAAAAAAACCAAGATCTTCTTTTTATAGTACCCGCGCGCCAGGGATCAAAACGTCTTCCTGGAAAGAATATACGTAAGCTCGGGCCTTATACTCTTTTGGAGTGGACCGCGCAGGCGATTATAAAATCAGGTATAGATGCTCCTGTTCTTTTAACAACAGACTCTCCTGAAATAGCAAAGCTAGGCCAAAATCTTGGCTGGAATACACCCTTTTTAAGACCTTCGGACTTGGCACAAGATACAACGCCTATGAATGCAACAATTATTCATGCATTAGATTGGTGGCGCCAAGAAAAGGGGAAAGACCCAGGCTTGATAATGCTACTTCAACCTACGTCCCCTTTTCGCAACCCTGACGATATAGTACGCGCAATTACGATTTTTAAAAAAAGGCACGACGTAGATGCTGTTGTAAGTGTGACATGCCTTAAATTTCCCAAAAATGATCTTTACACCTTAGACAAGGAGGGATTTGGCGTTTCGCTAAACCCTACCGGAACCGAGCTTGAACCTGTCTATATAGAGAATGGCGCCCTTTATTTAGTAAGAACTTCGATTTTTAGGCTTTCAAAAAAGTTTTTCCCCGAAAAAACACTTCCATTAATAACAGAAGATAAATCATCATTAGACATCGATACCCCATTAGATTGGGCTATAGCAGAAAAAATGGCTGAAGAAGTTTTGATAGGATTCCCGAAAAGATGAAAAACATTTTTTATATTGTTATTGACTCATTACGCTGGGATATTTTTTCGAATCTCGATGCGGCAGAAGCGGTAGCCCCTAATTTAAGAAAGCTACTAAATAGTGGCTTCGTTCAGCGCGTCGTAACCAATTCTCAATCAACACAGTTTGTTATGCCTTCAATTTTTTCTTTAACCTATCCTCTTGATTATGGAGGATATAATGCAGGCATTCGTGACCGTCCAAAATCTTATGTAGAGACTCTTAAAGCAAACGGCTATCGAACCAATCTTATATCTACCTGCAATCAGCTCGGGGCTTCATTTGGTTACGAAAGAGGCTTTGAACGTCTGGCGACGACAAACAATTTCGCGACCTTAATTGAACAACTTATTCAGCGCCTTCTTAGTTATGAGGCTGCTTTAGGTGAAAATGGTGTGCGGAGTGAAGAAGAAACTTCGAAAATTGTTCAACACGAATTTGGCGAAGCTCTTATAGGGATCCAAAATCAATTCTTACAATGGGACAAGTCTTTTTGGACTAAGAAACTCTATAACTGGAATCAGCACGTTTATCAGGGAAGTATCGCCGAATTATCTCTTCTCAAAAGAAATCCAAAAGCTATCCTGGCTAAACTTAGAAACATCACCCCTGGTGTTTATTGGAAATTTCTTGGCCAAGAAAAAGCCGCACCTTTACCTCTTTTATTTGCTCGAATAATCGAAAGCTTTCGCTGGAGAACAAGATCTTTCTTACAACATATCCATTGGTTCCCTCTAATATTATTAAGCCATTACCAAACTTTGATGCGTGATATTACACCTCAAATGATTTCTTTTGTTTCTGAAGCCAAAACACCTTGGCTTATTCATTCCCATATCATGGATGTACACGATTGCACCGCCATTAATCGCCCTTTGTGGCGATTAAAACTGTTAAAGTATCTCCCAAGAATTATGCGCGCCAGAAAGCAGGGACACACTAATCGCCGATACTTATATGATCTTACCCTCGCAGAAGTTGATCATGAGCTTGGGAAAATTATTGAGGCCTTAAAAACATCTGGAAAATTTAAAGATACAGTTTTTGTAGTAACAGGTGATCATGGCTCACAATATGCCCAAAGTCCGCGCATCAAAAAAAGCGTTGGAATGAGAACTCACTATGAAGATATTGAGGTTCCTATTCTGCTCATTAATGCAGACATAGCTCCTTCTGTAGAGACTGGGTTAATCGATAGCATGGGCGTAACAGCGACTTTGCTAGAAGCTGTTGGCGTGCCTTTTGATCCTTCTTTCAAAGGAATATCTATTTTTTCTGGGGGCCGCGAAGCGGTTATTACTGAAAGTGCCGGAAGTGGAAATGCAGACATAGATCGAAGAGATCTCTACTTCACCGTAACTACTAAAGATTATAAAATCATGGCTATCTTGAAAGATAAAATACTTAATGTTCAACAATTATATGATCTAAAAAACGACCCTTATGAACTTGCGAATATCGTTAAAGAACCTAAGAATAAGCCTATAATACTAAAGTTATTAGGCTATCTATATCAGGAACGGCGGGACATTTTCATCCGCAGAAAAGCTTCTTTAGATCCTTCTGATGTGTTGATCTAATTTTGCTCCAGAGATGGAATAATTATTTACCATATTTTCCAAGGAGCATGACCTTCTGACCACGCCTTATTCAAGGCATCAGCGTCACGTTGTGTATCCATACACCCCCAAAATCCCTCATGTCGCCAGATCATAAGCTCACCCTGTTGAGCAACTTGCTCCAAAGGCCCATATTCAAAATCGCAATCTTCTTGGGGAGACAAGTAATCAAAAATTTTACGATTAAAAACGAAGAAGCCAGCATTAATATATTCGCTACCCCCTTTGGGTTTTTCAGAAAAGCTCAAAACCCGATCTCCTTGGAGTGTTAGTTCGCCAAAGCGCGCGGCCGGGCTTACACCGGTGACTGTCGCTATTTTTCCATGACTAGCATGAAATTTCTGAAGCGCTTCAAGATTTACTGTAGATACGCCGTCACCGTAAGTCATCATAAACTTATCACCTGTAATATACCGCTCAATCCGTTTTAAACGGCCTCCTTTTAAAGTTTTCTCACCGGTGTCAGCCAAAGTTATCTTCCAACCAATTTCATCTGTTTTTCGATGAACCGTTATACTATCGGGGCGTCCGATTTCTATGGTGACGTCGCTATTCAGCCTCTCATAATTAAAGAAATAATCTTTAATCATCTCGCCTTTGTAGCCGAGAACTAAAACAAAATCCCTAAAACCGTAATGAGCATAATGTTTCATGATATGCCATAGGATGGGTCGTTCACCGACCCGAACCATTGGTTTTGGTTTAAACTCCGTCTCTTCTTTGAGACGAGTACCATAGCCTCCACAGAGAATGGCAACTTGCACGATAGTCTCCGTTCGTTAATCCGCAGGACGTAATGCTGCTAAGGGTACGTGAGCGCGGACATGCCGCCCCAAAATCTCGAGTAAAACCATAACACGTTCATTGTCCGTCATTGCCTGAAATATGCCGGTTAAATCTTGAAAGGGGCCGCTTGAAATGCCGACAGATTGTCCCGGCTGAAAATCAGCCAGATTATCTCTCACTGTAACATATCCACCTTCATTTTCCTTCGCACGAATAGAATCAATCACAATTTCCGGAACAGCAATAGGTTTGTTTCCATTACAGATTAGATAACTTATCCCTACTGTGGATGAAATCGCCCTCCACCGCGCTTTAGCTATATCCATAGCGACGAAGACATAACGCGGGAATAAAGGCGCTGGAATAAAATCGATCTTCCGTGCATGACTACGTCGCTTCATATAACGCGGCACGTATACACTAAAACCTTGGCGAGTGAGGTGCTGGGCAGCTTTATCTTCAGAATTGGCTTGAGTGTGAGCAGCAAACCATTCTCTCATCCTCGGACTACCCTACGATTCTTTTCTGGTACTGAGGTGACGCGCAGCAATCGTAGTGCAATGACTTTATCGGCACCTAGCTCACTACATAAAGCTGTGTAATTCGACTGAGGTGATGTCATATCTGTCAGAACAATACCGTCAAAGTCCGCTAATCCGGAAATAGCCTTAACAACCGGAAGACCGGCGAACTGCGTTTGATTCGATTGCGGGTCCACAAATCCAATCAGTTTTATATTTTCATCCCGAGCAACAAGTGTTGCAATTTCCCCTAACTCACTCACCCCATACAAGGCAACATTTCGCCATTTTAAGCGCACACATTCTTCGATCGCCGCCTCACAGTCAGCGCGCGCCCGACGAAAAAAATGTAATGATGTCATTAAGTACTTGGCAGTTAAACGACTTTTTTCGGTGAACCCTTTTGGCGTCAAATAGTAGGCATACCGATTACGCGGAACCTGTTTAACCTTGATCAGTCCTTTATCAATGCAGCGTTTTAAATAGGCATTGGTAAGTCCCAAGGCAATATTAAGCTGACCCGCAACTGACCGCTGGGTGACTGAACTATTTTCATGCACAGCAGTTAGCAAACCAAGCGTAATTTCCGCTTCGCTATCGTGGGCCGTAACTGCGAATTCACTGTCTTGTGGCATTACGTAACCATTATCAGGAATAATAGCGTAACTTACCGTGTTCAGATACTGAACGTCAAGTCGGCACTTCTACCACTAAAACACAGCCCGCAACAGCCAGATCTTTGTCACTTAAGCTTTGAAAAGTTCTCGCCAGTTTGGGACGCATTTGGCGAACTGTTTGCAGCGATTGTTCTCTTAGAATTTGGGGCAAGTTTGCCCAAATGGCGGGTTCAACTTCCTCCTTTACACCAACCAAACGCGTGATTTTTATACTTCCTTTAAGCCCTGAGTGGATGAACCACTCTTGCCACTCTGGAAATAATATACGATTAGGCCGTCCTGAATGCTGTGTCATCAACCGCCAACATTTCTTAGAAAAAGTTAGGAAGGTCAGCGGATGGCACCCACTAAACATGCCGTGATCGCGAAAATCAATTCTATGGACCATTATTCCGCCTGGTCTCAACGTTTTCATCATATCGTCCAATGCAATCAAAGGATCGGACAAATGCTCGAGTACAGCACGCGATAAGATCGCATCAAAATTCAAACCAGCTGTTCGGAAAAAGATTTCGGCTGGACTTCCCGAATGATAAACCAAACCGCGTAAAGTTGCCTCGGAAGGGACACCGTTAAAAATATGATTAAGCTCGTGGCGTGCTGCCAAAGCTTGATAAATTAATGCTTGACGCTGAGGATCCCGAAAAGATTTAAATTTATCAACAGCGTGAACCACTGTTGCTCCTTGGCCTAAAATCCTTAAGGCCACTCCGAAATTATCACCCGGGCCTATTTCTGCAACGGCGCCCGTAAACTTGGGTCGTCCCGCATAACGAAAATAGTCGGCAGTAACTTTCTCAATATAAGCGAGAGACTCATCAAGATTCAATTTTGCATGCCGAGACCCCGAGGTTGTGCCCACTCGCCCTTTCGCCCAGCGACGACCGGTTTGCCAATCGTTGTAAATATAATAAGCCGCTGATAAATTTGGGCAGCGTTTGATCAAAGAAGCTAGAAACATTCTTCGTAATAGCAGGGCTTAATCTAAAGCGCTATAGGCCTCCGTCAAAACGATAAGCATCCATGGCCAAAACTCCATAGGTATAACTGCTATGGAGGCGGTTCCCCTTCCCGCCTCCCACCCCTAAAGATACAAAAAAAGGCAAGAAGTGCTCTTCCGTGGGGTGGTTGCGAGCTGCGTGGGGGGCTTGTTGACGATAATCAATTAAATCGGAAATGCGTCCCTGGTAAACCGCTGCATTAACCCAATCACTAAAGTCTTTTACCCAATCGGGCGGAAAGGCTGAGATTCGCGGATCTAACTCGCGAAGATTATGGGTGAGGGATCCAGCGCCAATAATGAGCACACCTTGTTGACGAAGTGCACTCAACGCCTTTCCGAGCGCGAAATGATATGCTGGACCCAACTGCGATTGCATAGAAAGCTGAACCACAGGCACATCAGCATCGGGATACATAAGGCTAAGGGGGACCCACGCCCCATGATCAAGGCCTCGATTATTATCAATTTGAATTTCTAAACCGATCCCTTGCAAAAGCTGCTGCGCCTGGCGAACAAGATGTGCGCTACCAGACACAGGATAGTTAATTTCATACAATTCTTTTGGAAATCCTCTGAAATCATGAATTGTCTTAAGTTTAGCCGCACCGGTTATCATCGGAACTGCGGTTTCCCAATGAGCTGAAATAATCAAGATCGCTTCAGGCTTCCCTAAGTCTTTCCCTAAATCCTTAAGAAACTGATGCGCCGGCCCATCGTCTAAGATCAAAGTCGGCGCCCCATGGGAGACAAAGAGAGCAGGAAAAAGAGTTTTCATAAGAAAAAGGTAACTCTACGCTTACATTTCGCAAGCCTTTCTTTAATACAAAGAAAAACCGCGCCCTAAGGCGCGGTTTTCCCCAAAGATTAGAAGAGAAATTAGAGAGCGATAATTTCAATTCCATCAAAGGTAACTTGATCGCCCATCCCCTTAATATCGATGGTTCCAGTCGCATCGGCACTGAGCTTCAGATAAACATTCATCTGAGCATCCGTGTAGAAGGTAAACGTCCCTGTATCCAAGTGCAGCCAGCTCAAATTAGCCGCGCTAACTGCACCATTTAGATCAATAGTATCTATACCTACGCCACCATGGAAAATGTTCTGGCCGTCAGTTGCACCAAACAGGAAAGTATCGTTACCTGCATCGCCGAACAACTCGTCTTGTGCGTCATTATCCCCACCAGATTGCAGAACATCATCTCCTAATCCGCCATGGAGAATATCTGCGCCCATTCCGCCAGAGATAGTGTCTTTACCATCACCGCCGGCCAGGTAGTCAGCGCCGTCGCCACCGCTTATCGAGTCATCGCCAAACCCGCCATACACGGTGTCATTACCCATTCCCCCATCCAGTAGATCATTCCCACCGGTTGTGATGAGCGAATCATTGCTATCCCCATACAGCACATCATTCTGATCGCCACCAAAGAGGCTGTCATTCCCTTCACCACCGACAAGAAGATCGTTCTGCGCTTCACCACTGAGAATGTCGTTATTTTGCTCACCAAATAACGTGTCATTACCTGCACCACCTGCTGCCACATCATCCCGTTTCCCGAGGTGATTAGTATCATCAAAGGCGGTACCAGTGTAATTATCGACGACACCGGGGCCATTGGGTTCGCTGAGGTTATCTCCGGGAACGCCCACGACGGCCTCAACCTCTTCAAAATACAGCACACTGCCGTCGCTTAAGGTGATTTTGCCTTCCCCTGTCGCTGGATCGAAGGTCGTGTTAGCAAGATCGATCTGACCCGCAATACCCGAAACATCCACGACGTCATAGCCGCCGTTACCACCATTAAAGCCAAAGTTGTTGGTGCCATCACCATCAACGCCGTCACCTGCTTGCATGACGTAGATGTCATCTCCGGCATCGCCAAAGACTTGATCGTTATCACCGCTGCCGCCCATCAAGGTATCGTTACCAGCATCGCCATGGATAACGTCCACACCGCCATTACCAATTATAGTATCGTTATCATTTCCACCATTCATTTGATCATCGCCATCCCCGCCTTCGAGGGTGTCGTTGCCGTCATCCCCCTCGAGCTTGTTGGCATCCATACCCGTTTCGATCAGCCAATCATTACCTTTGTCACCATAAAGCTCGTCGGCACCCAGCCCACCTTGGATGGTATCATTGCCATCGGCACCATCACCGCCATCAAGACCGTATAGCTTGTCATCACCTGCACCACCGAAAATATTATCGGCGCCGCTACCCCCTTCGATAACGTCAGTGTCATTTCCACCAAATAATTGGTCATTCCCACTTCCGCCAAAGAGGTCGTCGTCGTTGTCCCCGCCAAGCAAACAACTCAGAGTGATCATTTGCTTTTTATTAAACTTTTAATAGACGGAGTATTTTCGAGTTTCGTGCGCCAAAGAAATTGTTTTTTATTCCGTTAAAATAGAAACAAATCTATTAATGTATCTTTGCATAATTTTATTATAAATTATTGTTAATTAGTGATTTTTTTGCAAATTTTCCTTTTAAGGATGAAACTTAGAATCATTAAAATATAATAGATTCAAATTTTTGAATAAGATAATTGATTCTATTTTTTATATGCGACAGGAAAAATACTTTTACAAAGAGTTAGAGCAACGCCAATAGCATAGTCAAATTCTAAATAAATTTCCTATCCTGCATTTATATTCATACTCGATGCTGGGCAACAGCCCCTGAGTCAAAGCCAATTAAATAATGTTTGTTCTTGCAAATGTAATCTTGGTGCGGGCGGCCGGACTTGAACCGGCACGGCCCTTACAGGCCGAAGGATTTTAAGTCCTTTGCGTCTACCATTTCGCCACGCCCGCGAAACGCGCTGGGGCAGACCCTATCCTGGGTGAGCGTAATAAGGCAATATAAGACATGAAGACACCAAACCCTCCCCCTTCGCTTTGGTTTTCTGGGCTTTTCTGGCGTAGTCTCGGGATCAGCGCGACCGTCCTGTGGATGGTTTTGATTCTTTGGAGCACAGAAAGCAATCCCGATCACCCCCACTTTAGGCTTCTCTTTATCGTCCCCTTAGTCGCATGGATTTGCGGGCTAGGCTTTAGCCGTTGGTATCAACATCACCACCGTCGTTAAACATCCGGGATACCGCCCCGACCTTCCAAGACACGAATAAGCTCAGCCACCTCCGCCGTTGCTTTTGATAGAGCGGCTTGGTCGCAACTTCGCAAAACCAAACTCGTCCCAAACTGCCCTGCGCGAAAATAAGGGTAGCTCCCAATCTCAACCTCACCGTAGTGCGATTGAATGGCGGCTAGTCCTGCTGCGATTCTTCCTTCCGGCAAATTGCAACTGACTGTTTCACTCAAAATTGGTGGGCCACCTTTTAATTCACCCTTCAACCCATCAACCATCGCTTGAAAGATCTTAGGCACCCCCGCAAGAACATAGACATTACCTATTTTAAAGCCTGGCGCTCGGCTGACAGGATTATTAATCAGCGATGCACCTTCAGGAATATCTGCCATTTTCAACCGAGCTTCGTTCAATTCATGAGCCGTGCCGCGGTAGTGATCCTCTAGCAAACGAACCGCTTGAGGATCGCGAAAAAGTTTAACCCCAAAAGCCTTGGCAATTGATGCTGAGGTAATATCGTCGTGGGTAGGTCCGATACCTCCAGAAGTGAAGACATAGTCAAATTCACCTCGCAGATTATTGACCGCTAAAACAATCGTGCGCTCAACATCCGGGATAACCCTGACTTCTTTTAAAGAAATGCCTAAATCCCCCAGCATTTTGGCCAAATAAGCCAAATTGACGTCCTGTGTCCTGCCAGATAGGATTTCGTTACCAATGATAATGAAGCACGCCCTAGGGGTTCGGGGATTTGCGTGCATTGTAACATTCCTCTGCATTTGAAATAGAAACTATGGACGCTAATTCGGCACCTTGCCTATTGGATCATCGCGAAAAGAACATGATACAATGAGTTTCGATAGCCTAACTTTTTTTCTTATCTATTGCGTTGTCTTTTTCTTATACAGGGTTCTGCGTCAGAGACTTCCGCAATTCTTAGCCCCACTTTTCCTTGTCACAAGCATTGTATGCTATGCCATGGCCGGCTGGGGAGATTTAATCTTAATTTCAAGTGTTCTTGCCGTTAATTACCTTTTGTCCTTTGGCGTTAAAGATCGGCGGATCCTGACGCTAACGCTTATTTTTAATATTGCGTGCCTTGCCACTTTTAAATATCGCACTTTTTTTCTCAATGAGATGGGAATTAATCAAGATGTTTTTTCTTCGAACATTATTATCCCACTGGGAATCTCATTTTATATTTTTCACATAATTGCTTATCAAGTTGACCTCTATCGCGGGCATACCAAGTTCATTTCTGGGTTTGCCAAATTCTCTCTTTTTGTAGTGTTTTTTCCTCAATTGATTGCCGGTCCAATCCTTCGGGCCAATCAGCTTGCGCCCCAGCTTGAACGTGTTTGGAAAGGCAAGCCCCCCATTAAAAGACTTTATGCTTACGGGCTCATTCTCTGCCTTTGTGGCCTCGCTAAAAAAATCATTTTGGCGGATAGCATTTTTCCGGCGGTTGACATTGCTTTCTCACAACTTCCTTCTCAGACTTGGGTTGCATGGCAAGGCGCTACGCTGTTCGGTTTTCAGCTCTACTTTGATTTCTCCGGATACAGTGATATCGCTATCGGACTTGCCTATCTCGTTGGAATAAGGCTGCCGAATAACTTTCGCACACCTTATCTCTCCCTGGGTCCGTCAGAATTTTGGCAAAGGTGGCATATTACTTTATCGCGCTGGATCCGCGACTATCTTTATATCCCTCTCGGCGGCAGCAAAAAAGGCGGACTCTTTCGACAACTTCTTATTTTAATTCTTGTTATGTCATTGGCCGGGCTTTGGCACGGAGCAAACTGGACATTTATTTTGTGGGGGTTTGGCTGGGGAATCTACTGCGCCTTCGAAAGGCTTCTCCTCAAAATTTATCCAAATCTCTATAATAACTTTAAGCCATTTTTTGTTATTTTTAATCTTGCAGTTGTTTTTGTTCTTTTGGTTTGGTTTCGCTCTCCTAACGCAAGCTATGCTTTAGACTACACCAAAATTTTGTTTGGATTTGGTGTCAATGCGCCTCTTAAACCATCTGAAGTTTGGTTTTCCAGCATGTGGAGCTTGCCCCTCACCTTTAGTGTACTTTTACTCCTACATATCCTGGAGCGATACGCAGACCGACCCCAGGTTCTATGGAAGCTTAAAAAATGGAACGGCCCTTTTCTCTGGTCCCTACTCGGGGCTTTATGCTTTTGGCTGGTTATGATACCAAAAATGAACGTTAATCCTTTTATCTATTTTCGTTTCTAGTGGCCCATAAACATCCCTTTGCCCTGGCTATTTTAGGTATTCTAACTGCCACACTTGCGGCAGAAGGGACTTTACGCCTCACAGAAATGATGCCGTTCGCCTGGAAAATTCTTCCTGTTGCAGAAGTATCTCTTTATGGTCCGGACATCGCGACGGGCTACGCTCAACGCCCCAATATCTCTGGAACCTGGATCACAGAAAATCGGGCGCGCGTCGAAACTAATAGCCTAGGCCTACGCGATAAGAGCTTGGAGATAACAAAGCCGGCCGAACACCAACGTGTTGCATTAGTAGGCGACTCTTTCGCTGAAGCTCTGCAGGTTAATCTTGAACAGACCTATCAAACGATCGTCGAACACACTCTTAGTTCAGCAACAAGAACCCTTGAAGTAGTTAATCTTGGTCTTGCTGGCGCAACTCCAGCCATCCAGATAGTTCGTGCAAGGAGTCGCGGTCTTTCTTTGCAGCCGGATCTTTTTTTGTTTATGACGAATTTTCCAGAACTTACCGCTGAATCAGAGGACGATACTCATTTTCCGGCCTATGTTGTTCAAGCTGATGGATATGCTGTTTTACGATACGGTTTTCGTGATAGTCGCGTTTTCAAACTCAGAACGTCCGCTATGGGCCAAGCTGGATATTGGATCTTAGACCACAGCAAACTCGCAACCCTCATTAACAATCGGAAAAATCAAGGCGATACGGGAACATTAAATTATATTTTACCCCCACCACGCAGCTGCGACCGTCAGCGAGATTCGGCTATCGCCCTGCTCCGTGACTCTGTCCCGGCAAATACCGCAGCGCGCCTAGATGCATTTATGAGGGACCTCAATCAATTGTCTCACGCACGATCAGAAACCCCTGTGATTTTATCACTCGTTAATTTACCTGGGTGCAATGAAGGAGATCGAAAAAATCTTGTTTCGCTTATGAAAAAGTTTGAAGGAAAAAATATTATCATTATCGACTTTGAAAGCGTGTTGGAAAAAACTTTGGCTCACTATCCTGGACTTAAAGAAAAAGATTTGTACGGATTTGGTATCCGGCAAGGAAACGGCCACCTTAATGAAACTGGCCATAAAGTATACGCAGCGGCCGTGGCCGATATCCTGCGCCCATATCTTGTGAAATGAAATTTTCTTCGCCCCTTATTCCTGCTCGCCTTATCAAACGCTATAAAAGATTTTTGGCCGATGCTGAACTCTTGGCCGGTCCAGACAAAGGGCAGACTTTAACGGTACATTGCCCCAATCCAGGCGCCATGCTGGGCCTTGCCGATCCAAACTCCCGAATCTGGTTAACACGATCAAATAACCCTGCGCGTAAATTGGCATACGGATGGGAGCTTATCGATGTTGATGGCGGTCTGGTGGGCATTAACACTGCCCTTCCCAATACCTTAGCAGAAGAAGCCCTGCGCTCCGGATTAATTCCTGAACTTGGAGGGTATGCAAACCTACGGCGAGAGGTTGCTTACGGCAAAAATAGCCGAATTGACTTTTTGCTAGAAACACCCGGCCAACCACCCTGTTATGTCGAGATTAAAAATGTTCACTTAAAACGGAAATCCAAACTCGCTGAGTTTCCCGATAGTGTTACGGCAAGGGGCGCTAAGCATTTGAGCGAATTGGCCTCTATTAAACAGAGTGGCGCCCGCGCCGTAATGCTTTATATTGTACAACGGAGCGATTGCCAGTCATTTGGCCTTGCCAGTGATATCGACAAGGCTTACGCATCCGCCTTTGCCAGTGCTATGGCATGCGGAGTTGAGGCATTTTGCTACGCTTGCAATATTACTATCGATGGCATTGAATTAGCTAACCCCTTACCTATAGTTTTATAGAAGATGATGGATCAGTATAACGAACAAGCTGGGCGCATAAAAATTCACGGACCTGAAGAATTTGCGAGTATGCGTCGCGCCGGCCGTTTAGCAGCTGAGGTTCTCGATTACATTACTACTTACGTCGTTCCTGGCGTTACCACAGAACGTTTGGATCGTCTTTGCCATGATTACATCATACGCGAAGGAGCAATACCTGCCCCTTTGGGATATCGAGGTTATCCTAAATCGATCTGCACATCTGTTAATCATGTTGTGTGCCACGGTATCCCAAGCCCTGACAAAACGTTAGCTGATGGTGATATCGTCAACATTGACGTCACTGTCATTGTGGATGGCTGGCACGGTGATACTAGCCGAATGTACTTTGTCGGAGATAATGTAAAAATCAAAGCGCGTAAGTTGGTTGATGTCACTTATGAAGCAATGATGCAAGGAATTCGCCTAGTGCGACCTGGTATATCATTAGGTGACATTGGGGCTGCTATTCAAGACTACGCAGAAGCCGAAAGATTTTCCGTCGTCCGCGACTTTTGTGGTCATGGAATTGGTCGGGTATTTCATGATGCACCAAATGTTTTGCATTACGGCGAAGCCGGTGTCGGCTTAGTCTTGGTGCCGGGGATGTTTTTTACCGTTGAGCCTATGATTAATGCTGGTCGGTTTGACGTCAAGATTCTTCAAGATGGATGGACTGCCGTTACCAAGGATAAATCGCTATCGGCTCAGTTTGAGCACACAATCGCCGTAACAGAGACGGGGTATGAAATATTTACTATTTCCCCTAAAGGCCTTCACAAACCACCATATGATTCTGTAACGGCTACAGTGGCGTGATTGATATGACACTGGACACTTCAAACTTAAGTGGCCATCGTCAACGCCTTCGTACCAGATTTCTTGCCGCACCCGATGCGCTTCCCGACTATGAGTTGCTGGAGCTGCTTCTATGTATGGCTCAGCCACGGGGCGACACAAAAGAACTTGCCAAGACTCTTCTGACCGAATTTGGGTCTCTTACCGAAGTTTTTGCGGCTACACCTCAAGAACTTATGCGCGTCTCAGGCTTGGGAGAAACCTCCCTGGCCGCACTTAAAACCGTTCATGAGGCAACGGCTCGGCTGTTGCGACATAAGGCGTCAGAGCGACCCTTACTCTCTAATTGGCAATCTGTTCTTGATTATTGTCGCATGCGCATGGCCGGTATCCACGTTGAACAATTGCGTCTACTTTTTTTAAACACAAAAAATATGCTAATTGCTGATGAAATCGCCCAAACTGGGACAGTCGACGAGACGGCTGTTTATCCACGCGAAATTGTTCGGCGCGCCATCGAACTTCATGCCAGCGCCCTGGTTATGGTGCATAATCATCCCTCTGGTGATCCCATGCCTAGCCAAGCCGACATAGATATTACGCGCCAGGTTAAGCTAGCTTTGGAAGCTTTAGATATGCGATTACATGATCATCTTGTGATCGGTGGCGGAAAATATACGAGTTTAAAATCTATAGGTGTTATTTGAGCAACTCGCCTCCCATGGACCCACAAGAAATTTTATTTTTTTGGTTTGATGGAAATTATACCAAGTGGCGAGAGGTTTGGTTTGAAAAAGATCCACACTTCGATGCCGAGATTAATTCCCGGTTTGGGAGCTGGCTAGAGCCCGCAAAAGCCGGCCACCTTAAAGATTGGCATAGCGCACCAGAAAGCGCCTTAGCCTTGACCATTCTTTTGGATCAATTTCCCCGAAATATTCACCGAGGAACACCGCAGAGCTTTGCTTATGATTCTTTTGCCTTACACAGCGCCGAACTCGCCGTTGATCGAGAATTTGACCGGCAAATGACCACCGCTCAGCGGATGTTTCTCTACCTACCTTTTGAACATGCTGAGGATCTCGAAAAGCAAAACCGCTCGGTAGATCTTTGTCGCCAACTCCCTGAGGATGACTCCGGTTTAAAGACCCATACTCTTCAGTATGCCCTTTTGCACCACGACATTATTAGGCGGTTTGGCCGTTTCCCTCACCGGAATGCGATTTTAGGGCGCGCTAGTACCCCTGAAGAGATAGCCTTTTTAAAAGAACCTCATTCTTCTTTTTAAGACTTCATATTTCTGTGGATTTTACCACTAATACGGGTTTAATCTCCCGTTATACGATCTATGACTTTAAAGGGGACAATAATGGCGATTTATCCATATAGGCTCATAAAAGCCGCTACGGCGCTTGTATTTCTAATGGGTAGCAACCCTATCTTATGGGCACAAAGCCCGCCGGTAACACCCGCACCAAAGAAAGAAATGCCCTCTGCGGTGAGCCCCTCCAAAGCCCCCGAGGCGGCTCCGCCCAAAGCCCCTGAAGCTGCAACCGGCCGCACAGAAAAAGCTGCCGTGCGGGCCAAACGCTTTATGGTCGCTGCCGCTAACCCTGTCGCGGCAAAGGCGGGGTATGACATTTTGAAGTCCGGCGGATCAGCGGTCGATGCCGCCATAGCCATACAACTGGTTCTCAATTTGGTGGAGCCACAAAGCTCCGGCATTGGCGGCGGCGCCTTCATGCTTCATTACACCGCTAGTGAGGGTAAAATTCGGAGCTATGACGGTCGCGAAACCGCTCCGGCCGCCGCCAAGCCTGATCGATTTATGCGCCCTGACGGCAAGCCTATGGAGTTTGCCGAAGCTGTTGTCGGAGGCAAGTCAGTCGGCGTGCCTGGCCTTGTCCGCATGATGGAATTGGCACATCGCAACCATGGCCGTCTCCCGTGGGCAGAGCTTTTTGCTCCCGCAATTAAACTCGCTGAAGACGGCTTTGAGGTGTCCCCCAGGCTTAATGACTTACTCTCAAAAGAACAGCAATTGATTAAATTCGCACCGGCCAAAACATACTTCTATGAGGCTGATGGCAAGCCTAAGGCTGTCGGTACAAAAATACGTAATCCTGATCTTGCTGCTGTTTTCCGCCTCATTGCTCAGAATGGCGCTGATGCTTTTTACAAAGGCGCAATTGCACAGGACATTGTTGCAGCCGTTACGAAAGCAACTGTAAATCCCGGTGACATGACAGAAGCCGATCTGGCTGGGTATCAAGCAAAAGAACGAGATCCTGTTTGCGGCGACTATCGCCGTTGGAAAATTTGCGGCATGGGTCCACCCAGTTCAGGCGGGATGACGGTTTATCAAATTATGAAATTGATGGAGCCTTTTCCGGTTGCCAAGCTTAAGGCGGACTCGGTCGAAGCGGTTCATCTTATGTCCGAAGCAGGCCGCCTGGCATACGCTGATCGCGGTCTTTACATGGGTGACGCCGATTTTATTCCGGTCCCGGTCACTGGTTTGATGAACCCCGATTACTTGAAATCACGGTCTAAACTCCTTCAAATGAAGGCGCCAATGGAGAAGGTTGAGCCTGGAGTGCCGCCGCAAAAAACCGGTTGGAATTTTGCCCCTGATCGCGCACAGGTCTTGACGGGTACCAGCCATATTGTCGTTATCGATCGTTTTGGTAACGCCGTATCCATGACAACAACCATTGAGGATGGTTTCGGCAGTCGAACCATGGTTCGCGGTTTTCTCCTCAACAATCAACTGACCGATTTCTCATTTAACCCAACAGAAGGGGGAAAACCCGTTGCCAATCGACTCGAAGCGGGCAAACGACCGCGTAGTTCAATGGCGCCGACCCTTGTGCTTGACCAAAAAACAGGGCGTTTAATCGCTGCCGTTGGTTCGCCCGGGGGCAGTGCCATCATTAATTACGTGGCAAAAACACTTTTGGGAATACTGGATTGGCGCCTTGATCCACAAACCGCGGTCGCCCTCCCTAACGTTGGAAGCCGCGGCGGCCCCATCGAGCTCGAACAAGGGACTTCGGCAGAAGGATTAAAGACCGCACTTGAAACCATGGGGCACAAAACCCGTGTGATTGAACTGAATAGTGGAATTCAAGTCATTGCGCGGCCCTTAAAGGGAGGCGGTTGGGTAGGCGGTGCCGATCCCCGCCGGGAGGGTGTCGCTCTCGGCGATTAGGTCGCTGTTAAAAGGGTTGCGGGCTAGGCCGTCGCACTCGTAAGGTCGGCCCGCAACTTTTGACTTAAGGAGGCACCATGATACCGCGTTACAGCCGCCCAGAAATGACGCGTATATGGGAGCCAGAAAATAAATACCGTATTTGGTTTGAAATTGAAGCTCATGCCTGCGACGCACAGGCAATGCTTGGGATTATTCCTAAAGAAGCTGCGGCTGCTGTCTGGAAGCGTGGCAAATGGAACATTGATCGTATTGAAGAGATCGAACGTGAAACCAAGCACGATGTCATAGCTTTTCTTACAAATCTTGCAGAATCCATCGGAGATGAAGCGCGCTTTGTCCACCAAGGCATGACTTCATCGGATGTTCTGGACACTTGTCTTGCGATTCAGTTGGTTGAAACAACCGACGTGTTACTGCAGGATATTGACCGTGTTTTAACTGCTTTAGAGCGCCGGGCGATTGAACACAAATTTAGCGCCTGTATTGGCCGCAGCCACGGCATTTACGCTGAGCCCACCACCTTTGGGCTGAAGCTTTTATCTCACTGGGCAGAGTTTTCTCGCTGCCAACAAAGGTTGAAAACCGCGCGACAAGAAATTGCCACTTGTGCGATTTCAGGCGCTGTCGGAACCTTCGCAAATATTGATCCCCGCGTTGAGGAATATGTCGCGCAAAAATTGGGCCTGGCAATTGAGCCTGTATCAACACAAGTAATCCCGCGGGATCGGCATGCTGCCTATTTTGCTACCCTTGGCGTCATTGCAAGTTGCATTGAAAATTTTGCTGTTGAAATCCGCCATCGCCAGCGCTCAGAAGTCCGGGAAGCCGAAGAGTATTTCAGCCCTGGCCAAAAAGGCTCTTCTGCCATGCCGCATAAGCGTAATCCCGTTTTATCAGAGAATCTTGTTGGTCTATCCAGGCTTGTCCGCGCTGCTGTCACCCCAGCCCTGGAAAATGTTGCGCTTTGGCATGAGCGAGATATTTCCCACTCGTCTGTCGAGCGAATGATCGGCCCGGATACTACCGTAACTTTGGATTTTGCTCTCGCACGACTGGCAGGTCTCATTGAAAAACTTGTGGTTTATCCGGACCGGATGATGGCCCATCTCAATGCGGGCGGCGGGTTGTGGAATTCCCAGCGTGTGCTTTTGGCGCTAACCCAGGCCGGCGTTAGCCGTGAGACGGCTTATCAGCTCGTGCAACGAAATGCCATGCGTGCCTGGGAATCGGCCGACGATCCGAAATCAGATGGATTTGCCAAGCTTTTGAAAAAGGATGCCGCGGTCACCACTGTTATCCCCAGGGACAAAATTGACGACCTTTTCGACCTAGAATACCACTTAAAGCATGTAGAGACGATATTTTCACGTGTCCTAGGTCGTTCTAATAGCCGCAAAAAATAACATAAAATTAAGAAAAACTTTCCAGGGGTTGATTCACTACCGGTTTTTTTGGAAGAGTATCTGCTTACACAACCCATGGAGTTTACATGCGTTTGATGAAAACTCGATTTGCAGCGGCAAGTTTAGGTTTCTTACTGGCAGCGAATGTCATGTCTTTTCCTGCTTCTGCAGCAGGCGAAGATGGCGCAGTGTCCTATATGAAAGCTTTGGCTGATAGCGTTGTTGCTGTTTTTAAAGCCGAGAAGCCTTCTGAAGAACGACGGAAAATTTTCAGTGAGATGATCGCTCAGAATCTCGATGTCGATTCTCTACTCCCTTATGCTTTGGGCAATAGTTGGCAGAACGCAAGCGACACCCAAAAAACTGCCCTAAAAGAGGCATTTCGACAACATGCGGCACGGGCCTATACCAAGTTTCTTTTGGAATCATTCATAATCGAATACAAAGTCGTTAATATTTCCCCAGGTGATGGCGAAAAGACCATGGTCAGCACCAAGGTCGAGCGGCAATACGACAGCCGGTCACCTACCTACAATTGGACAGTCATTCGTTACGACGGGGACAAGTACCGGGTATTTGACGTTGCAGAAGCCGGAATCGGCCTATCTGGCCTCTTAAAACAGGAATGCCAGTCTCAGCTGGAAAAGAACGGAATCGACGGTCTGATCACTTATCTAAAGGGATCAGCCTAAGCATCTGCAACCTAACCTTTATCCGATCATCGGTGTAAGGTTAGGTTTCATGCATGATTTCTTGCTTGGCAACGGCTGCCAATCGATCCATCTCTGCCCGTATACGATGTTCAGTCATCGTGACGTTTTTGGCCGTTAGGTCGCTCAGCACTTTTCGGACCACATCGCCATCACCAGGTTCGCTAAAATCGATTGCAACAATCTCGCGGCCATACGACTCGGCTGCTGATCCTGTTATGCCCATCAGGCCCGCAGCCCATATGCCCAATAACTTGTTGCGGCGGGCGTTTACCTTGAATTGGAGCTCAGCATCCTTTTCATACTTCTTTTCAAAGCCTTTTTGGCGATCGTCAAAGCCCATCTCGGCGCTCCTGTTGTAAAACCCGCAAATCTTATAAAATCCGGCTAAAAGCCTAGCATTATCATATAGCCTCAGTCAGGTCATAAGAAAAGTACCCATCCTGTTACACGCAGCATTTTACCTCCGCTGGGGAAGTGCTATATGAGGCGTCTGAGGTTTCCTCGAAAAGGCACGCCATGGTCAGACGCAGGCGAATTTATGAAGGTAAGGCTAAGATCCTTTTTGAAGGACCAGAGCCTGGTACACTCGTTCAGTACTTCAAGGATGATGCAACAGCATTCAATAATAAGAAGCACGCTGTCATCACAGGAAAAGGCGTTTTAAACAATCGCATTTCTGAATATTTAATGGCGCGTTTGGCTGAGATTGGTATTCCGACTCATTTCATGAGACGACTCAATATGCGCGAACAGCTTGTCCGCGAGGTCGAGATTATTCCAATTGAGGTTGTCATCCGAAATATTGCCGCTGGGTCCATTGCCACGCGCCTGGGTATAGCGGAAGGAACACAACTCCCCCGATCCATCGTTGAGTATTATTACAAAAATGATGAATTAAATGATCCTATGGTTTCAGAGGAGCATATTACCGCCTTTGGTTGGGCTAGCCCCGCTGATTTGGACGATATTCTTTCCCTCTCGCTGCGGATTAATGATTTCTTGTGCGGCCTCTTTCTTGGGGTCGGATTAAAGTTGGTTGATTTTAAACTTGAGTTCGGTCGGCTCTGGGAAAATGAAGAAATGCGCCTTGTGTTGGCTGACGAGATCAGCCCAGACAATTGTCGCCTTTGGGATGCAAAGACCGATGAACGCTTGGATAAAGATCGGTTCCGCCGCGATCTCGGCGGGGTTGCTGAGGCTTATCAAGAAGTCGCGCGACGTTTAGGCATTATGCCCGAGGCCGGTCCGACCGATCTAAAGGGGCCGCATAGTCTGCAATGATTAATCTAGAGGCTTTGACGTGAAAGCTCGTATTCATATTACCTTAAAGACCGGCGTTCTCGATCCTCAAGGCAAGGCAATTGAAAGCGCCCTAAGCCATCTTGGCTTTAAAGGCATAGCAAACGTTCGGCAAGGCAAGCTCATTGAGCTTGATCTTCATGAGACAGATCAGACTCGTGCTCGCGCTGAAGTTGACGCTATGTGCAAACGCCTATTGGCAAATACGGTTATCGAGAGTTGGCACATCGAACTTCTATAAAGGAAGGATTATGTCTTTTCGTGCGGCAGTGATTGTTTTTCCAGGTTCCAACTGCGATCGAGATATTGCTGTTGCTTTACAAAAAACTGCTGGCCAATCCCCCCTTATGGTTTGGCATACCGAGACAAGTCTACCTAAAGTTGATCTGATCGTTTTGCCTGGCGGGTTCTCATACGGTGATTACCTTCGCTGCGGCGCTATGGCAGCACAATCACCTGTTATGCGCGAAGTTAAATCCCGCGGCGATGCTGGCGTTCCGATTTTAGGTGTTTGCAATGGCTTTCAAATTCTTTGTGAAGCCGGCCTTCTTCCCGGAGTATTGCTCCGCAATGCAAAACTTAAGTTCATTTGTCGCGATGTCATGTTAAAGGTAGAAACAGAGCAAAGTTTATTCACCAACCGTTATAAAACAGGACAAATTATCCGAATTCCCATTGCGCACGCCGATGGTAACTACTTTGCCGACGCACGAACTTTAGACATGCTTGAAAGCGAAAATAGAATTGCCTTCCGCTACAGCACGTCTGAAGGGCAAACAGACGCCGCCGCTAACCCTAATGGTGCCGCAAAAAATATTGCAGGAATATTTAATAACAACAAAACGATCCTAGGTTTGATGCCTCACCCGGAGCGCGCCTATGATGCGATCCATGACGGAATGGATGGACGCCCCTTTTTTGAGGGCATTGTTCAATCCCTTGCTGCCTAGGGAATGTCTATGGCCGACACAGTTTATTCAAAGAGCGTCACGGCTGATATTGTCAGGGCACATGGGCTCAATCCGGAAGAATATAACCGTGCTTTAAATGTTTTAGGTCGCCCGCCAAACCTCGTAGAGCTGGGTATTTTCTCGGTCATGTGGTCTGAACATTGTTCGTACAAATCATCCAAAAAATGGCTGCGGCGTCTACCAACCTCCGCCCCTTGGGTCATCCAAGGCCCCGGAGAAAATGCGGGCGTGATCGATATCGGAGAAGGATTGGCAGCCGTTTTTAAAATGGAAAGTCACAATCATCCTTCGTACATTGAGCCCTATCAGGGTGCCGCAACAGGTGTCGGCGGTATTCTGCGCGATGTTTTCACGATGGGTGCAAGGCCGATCGCCAATTTAAATGCATTACGATTTGGCGATCCGCGTCACCCTAAAACCCGACATCTGGTTGCCGGCGTTGTTGCCGGTATCGGCGGCTATGGGAACTGCGTTGGGGTGCCCACGGTCGGTGGCGAGGTCAATTTCCACTCAAGCTATAATGGAAATTGCTTGGTTAATGCCATGACTGTCGGTGTTGCCCCAATTGACCGTATTTTTACAGCAAAGGCGACCGGCATAGGCAATCCTGTCGTTTATGTTGGATCCAAGACCGGCCGCGACGGCATTCATGGTGCAACCATGGCATCTGCCGAGTTCACTGAAGATAGCGAAGCAAAGCGCCCCACGGTTCAGGTCGGGGACCCCTTTACCGAAAAATTGTTAATTGAAGCTTGCATGGAACTTATGTCTACCGATGCTATCGTCGCCATTCAGGATATGGGCGCTGCAGGTTTAACATCTTCTTCGTTTGAGATGGCATCAAAAGGTAGTCTTGGGGTTGAACTAAAACTTGATCAGGTTCCCTGCCGCGAAGACCGTATGACACCGTATGAAATCATGCTGTCTGAAAGCCAAGAACGCATGTTAATGATTCTCAAGCCCGGGCGTGAGAATGTCGCCGAAGAAATCTTCCGCAAATGGCAATTGGACTTTGCCATTATTGGACATTTAACGGACACTGGACGGATGGTATTGCGCTTCCATAATGAGATCGTGGCAGATTTGCCAATTGATCCTCTTGCAGAAGCGGCGCCGGAATATGATCGCCCTTGGGTCAAAACTCCTGCCTTACCAATTCTAGCTGCATCAACTATCGCGGAAGCCGATCCGGTAGCAGCCTTGCGCAAACTTATGCATTGCCCTGACGTGGCATCTCGGCGATGGATCTGGGAGCAGTATGACCATATGGTCGGCACCAACACAGCGGCTCGGCTGGGTGGCGACGCTGCAGTGGTACGCTTGCATGGAAGTAACCGTGGCCTTGCCATGACGACTGACTGCACGCCGCGCTACGTCCAGGCTGATCCTCAGCAAGGGGGGCGCCAGGCCGTTGCCGAAGCATGGCGAAATTTAAATGCGGTAGGGGCACTCCCCCTGGCAGTGACAGATAATATGAACTTTGGTAACCCAGAGCGCCCAGAAATTATGGGCCAGTTTGTTGGTGCGATCGACGGTATGCGTGAAGCTTGCCTTGCTTTGGACTTTCCCGTTATCTCAGGCAATGTTTCCCTGTATAATGAAACGGAAGGCAAAGCCATTTTGCCAACGCCTGCGATAGGCGCTGTGGGCTTAATCAAAGACCTCTCAAAGATCGTTTCTGTGGCTCCACCAAAAACCGGATTGACGCTTGTCCTATTGGGTAAAACTGATGGTTGGCTGGGATGCTCACTCTATCTACGAGAAATCCATGGCCGGGAAGACGGTGCCCCACCCCCTGTTGATTTGCTGGCTGAACGTAAAGCTGGGGATTTGGTCCGCACCCTCATAGACCAAGGTGCGATTTCAGCATGCCATGATCTCTCAGATGGCGGGTTAGCTATTGCCCTGGCTGAAATGTGTTTAGCCGGAAATATAGGCGCTACGATTAAACTGCCTTCCGATATCCCGCCTCATGCTTTTTTGTTTGGCGAAGACCAAGGCCGTTATCTTATAGCCACCGCCGCTGCACCAAATGTTCTGGAAACTGCAACAAAATCAGGGGTAACCGCCCTGATTTTGGGGCAAACCGGCGGGGATTCATTGAAACTCGATAAAATGAGTACTATATCTGTGGATGAGCTCCGTCAGGCTCATGAATCATGGCTGCCAGACTATATGGCCAGCTAATTTTGCCTATAAGCTGAAAGACACGTTTACTTATGGCTATGGATGCGAATGAAATTGCTGCCCTAATCAAAGCAGCCTTGCCGGATGCAGAGGTTCGGATTGAAGATTTAGCCGGAGACGGCGACCATTACGCTGCCTACGTAACATCGCAAAGCTTTAAAGGTAAGACACGCGTTCAGCAGCATCAGCTTGTCTATAACGCTCTCCAAGGGCGAATGGGTGGACAGCTTCATGCCCTCGCATTACAAACCTTGGTTCCAGAAGGAACATAATTTCCTGTTTTCGTGAAAGGGCACCCTATGGCCGACAATACGGTCCTTGAGCATATCCGCAAAACCATTTCAGAGAACGATGTCGTTCTTTATATGAAGGGCACGCCTGTCTTTCCGCAGTGTGGATTTTCCGCTGCTGTTGTTAACGTTTTAACCCACATGGGTGTGAAATTTAGCGGCGTTAATGTTCTTGATGATATGGGTATAAGGGAGGGCATCAAACAGTTCTCCAACTGGCCCACAATTCCTCAACTCTATGTTAAGGGCGAGTTTATTGGCGGATGCGATATTGTTCGCGAAATGCATCAATCTGGCGAGCTATTAGACCTATTTAATAAGCAAGGTATTAGCGTTAAGCCCGCCGCCTAAACTAGATTATCTTAATAAAAAAAGGGCCGCATATATGCGGCCCTTTTGATGTCCAGATTTACCTTGGGTTTAGCGTGAGTAATATTCAACCACAAGATTGGGTTCCATTTGAACCGGATAGGGCACATCGGAAATCTTTGGTGCCCGGATAAACTTTGCTGTCATCTTTTGATGATCAACATCCAGATAATCGGGAAGATCCCGCTCGTTGGATTGAGCCGCACCCAAGACAAGAGCCATCTCTTTCGACTTTTGCTTCAGCTCGATAACATCACCCTCTTTCGCCAGATAAGAGGGGACGTTAACGCGTTTACCATTAACCTTGATATGTCCATGGTTAACGAATTGCCGCGCCGCGAAAACGGTCGGAACAAACTTAGCGCGATAGACGATCGCATCCAGACGGCTCTCAAGCAGCGAGATCAAGTTCTCACCGGTGTCACCCCGGCGGCGCGCGGCTTCTTCATAATAACGACGGAATTGGCGCTCACCGATATTGCCGTAGTAACCCTTCAGCTTTTGCTTGGCCATAAGCTGCACACCGTAATCCGATGGCTTCTTACGCCGCTGGCCGTGCTGACCGGGACCATATTCACGCTTAACGATGGAGGCTTTGGGGCGGCCCCAGAGGTTAACCCCAAGGCGCCTGGTAATTTTATATTTAGAGGCTTCGCGCTTTGCCATGCGAGCCCTTCCTTTCTAATAGCCTGTTGTCCCGATTAGCCGGTTTCCATGCATAGGGCATGGGGCGGGAACGATCGTCTGCTCCACATTCTCGGGAAGTGGCCGGAGTATAGGGGGGCTGGCCGGGAAGTCAAACACTTATAAGATATTGTAATATATTAGTTTTTCCTGGGGCCCCGGGCTCTGGGATGACGTAAAGTCACGATCATGCCATGCAGGGTGTTAATTTCCTGCTGGGTAAGATTATTCCTGGCAAACTGGGTTTTGATGTTATGCAGCATGGTTTCTCGCTTGGCGGGCGGCCATAGAAAGCCGCACTCATCCAAAGCTAGCTCTAATCGATCAAGAAAATTCGCCAGTTCTTCCCGGGTCGCCAGCGGACTATCATTTGTAAGGAATTGCCGCTCGACAGGAAGTACTTTCCGCTGAAACCATTCATAGGCGATCAGCAACACGGCTTGCGCCAAATTAAGGGATGCAAAGCCAGGATTCAACGGCACCTCAATAATAGCCGTACATTCAGCGACCTCTGCATTCAGTAATCCCGTGCGCTCAGGCCCAAACAATAAGCCACAGGCTTCGCCACTTTTTAAGTGCGCATCAACCTCAACCGCAGCGGCACGCGGAACGAAAATTGTTTTCGTTAACTCTCGTCGGCGGGCCGTAGCAGCATAAACATGCTGAAGATCAGCGATCGCCGTACGCAAGTCAGGGTAAGCGACTGCCGCCTCTAGAACGGCGACGGCGCCGGATGCCATCGCAATGGCTTTATCACTCCGCCAGTCCTCGCGTGGCTCGACAAGACGGAGCTGGGTTAGTCCACAATTTAACATTGCCCGTGCGACAGCCCCCACATTCTCGGCCATTTGCGGGCGCACCAGGATAACAATGGGTTGTTCAATTAGGCTTAGCACGCCTCATTCCATCCAGCTCAGCTCAGCATAGGGTTAAGCGGTAACCCCATCGCGAAGGAGTTTATAGGTTAAGCTATCAGCTAAGGCTTCATAGGAGGCATCGATGATGTTGCCGGAAATTCCTACCGTAGACCATTCCGCACCCGTTTCATCCCGGCTCTCTATACGAACCCGCGTAACCGCAGCAGTCCCTGTCGTACCAGGTGGTGGCGGCAATATCCGCACTTTATAATCAATGAGACGAAGACCGCTTAACTTCTCATAGCGGCTCGCCAATGCTTTGCGGAGTGCGCCATCCAAAGCGTTTACCGGACCATTGCCCTTTGCAACAGTTTCTACAAGCTCATCGCCCACCAGGATATTCACAATCGCCTCTGATTCAGTCATAAGCTCACCCCTGGCATTATGGCGATGCTCATCCGAAACCTTAAAGCGCAACAACCGAAAATATTCCGGAACCTCGCCGAGCGCCCGGCGCGCTAGAATTTCAAAGCTGGCTTCTGCACCATCATAGGCATAACCGCGAAATTCATTTTCTTTAACCTTATCGACGAGTGCCGCAACACGGGGATCCTTGGCATCTACGGCCAGACCGATTTCAGAAAGTCGGGACAAAATATTTGCCCTTCCCGCTTGATCAGAAATCAAAATCCGTCGCCGATTACCAACCGTTTCCGGTGGAATATGCTCGTAGGTTCGCGGATCTTTTTCAACCGCTGAAACATGGAGACCCCCTTTATGAGCAAAAGCGCTTTCTCCCACATAGGCCGCATTATGCGCTGATGCTCGTCCCAATCTTTCATCAAGCAAACGCGATAAATGAGTTAATTGGTGCAGTTGCTCACGAGGAATATTTGTCGCCATTCCCATTTTCAAGATTAAGCTTGGAATAAGCGAAATCAGATTAGCGTTCCCACAGCGCTCACCCAGACCATTAATCGTCCCCTGAATCTGACGAGCGCCCGCGCGTACAGCAGCCAAACTATTAGCGACAGCATTTTCCGTATCGTTATGGCAGTGGATGCCTAAGTGAGATCCAGGAATTCGCTGCGTTACTTCACGAACAATTTGCTCGATTTCGTGCGGAAGAGTACCACCATTAGTATCGCACAGCACAATCCAGCGCGCGCCGGCCTCATAAGCCGTTTCAACACAAGACAATGCATATTTAGGATTAGCTTTATAGCCATCAAAAAAATGCTCGGCATCAAACATGGTCGTGCCTAAACGGGCCTTAGCTACGGCAATACTCTCACCAATCATGGCGAGGTTTTCCTGCGGCTCAATGGCCAAGGCAACATTGACATGAAAGTCCCAGGCCTTGCCGACAAGGCAAGCAGCGCCCGGCTTTGCATCAAGAATGGCCGCAAGCCCCGGATCATTATGGGCCGAACGTCCCGGCCGACGGGTCATGCCAAACCCAACCAGAGTGGCCTGGTAAAAAGTCGGCGGCGCGGCAAAAAACGCATTATCTGTAGGATTGGCACCGGGCCACCCCCCTTCGATATAATCGATACCTGCTTGGTCCAAGGCCCGGGAAATGGCAATTTTATCGGCAACCGTGAAGTCGACGCCCTCAGTTTGAGCGCCATCACGCAGGGTGCTATCAAACAGATAGACCCGATCTTGTTCCGATGAATTCGCGCCTTTGACCCGCTGTCCGGCCATGACTTTCCCTTTATTGCTTGCCGCAAGCGGCGGACATAGCACATAGATGGGTTTCTGTCGCCCCCGGCGAGGTTAAACTGACTGCTGGCGTTGGTACACTCTGTTGGGTACCTTGGGCCAACACCCCACTTAGGATAGCTTTATGGGTCTTAGTATTTACAACACCATGTCCCGGCGTAAAGAAGTCTTTACGCCTAGCCACCCTGACCGGGTTACGTTGTATGTCTGCGGCCCAACTGTTTACAGCTATGCTCACATTGGAAATGCCCGACCTCCTGTAGTATTTGACGTCCTGACCCGGCTTCTCCGGCAGAAGTACGCTCAGGTCACCTATGCTCGTAACATTACCGATGTTGACGATAAAATTAATAAGGCGTCCCAAGAAACAGGCCGTACAATCCGGGAAATCACCGATGAATTCACAGCAGCTTATCATCAAGATATGGCCGCGCTAGGGGTAACGCCCCCGGATATAGAGCCAAGAGTTACTGATCATATCACTCATATCATCAGTATGATCGAAACTTTGCTGACTGCAAATCATGCCTATGCTGCCGAGGGCCATATACTTTTCCATGTTCCTTCTTATGCGGCTTATGGACAACTTTCTAAGCGCAGTCAGGATGAGATGATTGCCGGCGCTCGGGTAGATGTTGCGCCCTATAAAAAAAATCCGGCGGACTTCGTTCTCTGGAAACCATCGTCAGCTGATATGCCTGGGTGGGAAAGTCCATGGGGGCGTGGGCGTCCGGGTTGGCATATTGAATGTTCCGCCATGGTAGAAGCGCATTTTGGACCGACAATTGATATTCATGGTGGTGGCTTAGATCTTGTCTTTCCGCATCATGAAAATGAAATTGCTCAAGGAACCTGTGCTCATCATGGTGCGGTTTATGCGCGCTATTGGATGCATAATGGGTTTTTGAATGTTGAGCAGGAAAAGATGTCAAAATCGATCGGTAACGTTCTTATCGTCCGAGATCTTTTACGGGAAGCCCCTGGCGAAGCAATTCGTTTTGCCTTGCTCTCGGCGCATTATCGTCAGCCATTGGATTGGTCCGCTGAGGGATTAAACCACGCCAAGCGAACGCTGGATCGGCTATACGGTACGTTACGGCATTTGAATAAAATCGCTGCCGAGACTGTTGAAGTGCCTGCATCCATCATGTCGGCTCTTGAAGACGACCTCAATACACCAGCTGCCTTTGCCGCCCTTTTTGATCTAGCCCACCGCGCTAATACGGCAACTGACCGCAAGGAACAAGCGCGCTTGAAAGGCGAACTTTTGGCTAGCGGGCAAATTTTAGGCTTACTGCAGCAAAATCCTGAACATTGGTTCACAGCCGAAACCACGGGCAATGGCCTTTCTTCTGTAGAAATTGAAAAATTAATCGCTGACCGAACCACGGCGCGCCAGACGCGAAATTTTGCCGAAGCCGATCGTATTCGCGCTCAGCTGACTGAAGCCGGTATTATTATTGAAGACCGGGCTGATGGCGTTCTATGGCGACGTGAGTAGGCACCAATATGGTAACGCAGACCATCGACATTCAAAGTACGCAACAAGAGATCGTAGACGAGCTCGCGTTCTTTGATGATTGGGCCGACAAATATCGATACATCATCGATTTGGGGCGAAAACTTCCGGCGTTTTCTGAAACCTGGAAAACCGAAGAAAATAAAGTTAAAGGCTGTCAGTCACAGGTTTGGCTAAAGGTGGAAGATTTGCCTGACAACCGTTTGAAGCTTTATGCAATTAGTGATGCCGCAATCGTATCGGGTCTTATCGCCATCATTTTACGCATTTACAATGAACGCACACCTCAAGAAATCTTATCCACTCCACCAGATTTTATCAAAGCAACAGGACTCGATGGACATCTATCGCCTACGCGCAGCACAGGCCTTGCGGCCATGCTTCGTACTATCCAAGCTCACGCCGAACGCCGTCTAGCAGCATAAGGCAGCAAAGAATGGATCAGGCCCTGCTCGATCTTTACAATGAAAAAATCTTAGAGCTTGCCGCTAAGGTCGAGCGCACCAAACGCCTTGATCATCCCGATGCCACGGTATCGAAAGAAAGCTCCCTCTGTGGCAGCCGGATCACCCTCGATCTTGTCATGCGTGAAGGCCGTGTTGCCGATTTTGGGCAAACGGTGAAGGCCTGCGCTTTAGGTGCGGCAGCGTCATCCCTTATGGCTAAACTTGTTATAGGAAAGACTTTCGCAGAACTTCGCAAACTACGTGATGATATGCGAGCTATGTTGGAAGGATCAGGCGCATCACCAGCAGCGCCGTTTGAAGATTTCAAAATCCTTACGCCTGTCGTTCCTTGGAAGTCGCGTCACGGTTCAGTAATGTTAGTGTTCGAAGCTGTTGCCGAAGCGGCCGCCCTAGCCGAAAAGAAATAAGCTAGAAAATACGGGCGAATGCACCCAAGCCATTTGCCCAGCTCGGCAAAATGCCAACCCAAAGACTGTTGGTCTGACATCTCAGGTAGCCAAAAATTAGACTGAGAACAAACGTCTCAATAAGGTATCGACCCGATATAAACAGATTAAAATTCTGACTGAGCAGATAATTCGAAGCTTGAATTATCACTGCTAAAGCAGAGACTATCATAAGCGCGGGCCAAAAACCAAGCCTCACCCCCAGTGCCGGCATAAGAAAACCACGATAGAAAATTTCATGAAACACGGCCCCAACAATAACGCTGGGAATTAACATGACTATCGTGACCTCCGACATTGAACTTATCGACGGCGTAAAGAAATTCTTCAAAAGGAAAAGTCCGGAAATAGCCGCTCCTATCAAAAGACCTTTCCCTGCTGTTGCACTACTTAATCCCAGCGCGGCCATGGGTTGCTGAACTCTCCCCATAACAAAACAAATCACTACTGGTATTACGTAAATCGCAATATGGACCAGCAGATTAAAAATTATAACACCCTGCCCCAGTAGGCGATCAAGATCTGCGGTAATAGGTGAAAACCAAATGATCTTCACGGCGGCAACTGAAAAAAACAAAAATCCGAAAAGGGAAAACGCCAAGACTAGAGGGGGGATCGTCCGAAATGACGGATCTCCACAAAGGCCCCCTGAAGGTAAAATTGGCCCTGCCCGCCCCATAATTTATTGACCTTATAAATTAGAAAGACGTGCCAAGGCTCGTTCACGTCCCATCAATGGAAGAAGAGTTGCGAGTTCAGGGCCATGCTCGTGGCCGGTCAGTGCCAGGCGCAATGGGCGAAATAGAGTTTTTCCTTTGGCGCCTGTTGCCGAAGAAACCGCACCGGTCCATATCTTCCAGGTCTCTTTATCCCAGGGTTCTGCAGGAAGTAATTCGGCAGCTTTTTTAATAAAATCCGGATGGATATCTGCACCTACGTTTGGGGCCTCAATCTGCCCGTAGCAGACTTTATACCAAAGGCGCGTTTCTTCAGTGGTATGAAGATTAGAACGAACTGCCAGCCAGAAATCTTCAGTAAAGGAAAGATCTGGCAGCCGCTTTGTTGCCTCTTGATAGCTCAGTCCATGAATAATCTCTGCCGATAGACGCCGCAATTGCGCATCATCGAGACGCGGCATTGAAAGACCAAAGGCGGTTATATCAAACTCATTAATCAAATCACTTAATGCAACATTTCCTTCCGGAGACCGCGATGTTCCTAAGCGGGACAATAAGATGTCAATCGCTAATGGCTCAATTCCTTCAGCCCTTAACAGCTCCAAAGAGAGACTGCCGACGCGCTTAGACAACTTTTCTCCGCCCGCATCTGCAAGCAGAGGTAAGTGAGCAAACTGAGGTAATGTGGCACCAAGAGCCTGCATAACCGCAATTTGAATAGCACCATTCGCAATGTGATCATCACCCCGAATAATGTGAGTAATGCCGAATTCAGCATCATCCACGACCGAAGGTAACATATAAGGATAGGTGCCATCTTCGCGTACCAAAATTGGATCACTGGCAGAGCCCTTGGTAAATTGAAGGGTTCCGTGAACCATATCGGTCCAGGCGAATGTCGCATCGGGAAGCCGGAAACGCCAATGAGGTTTACGTCCGCTTGCCTCTATTGCCTTGCGGGCGTCAGAACTCAATGCCAAGGCAGCACGATCGTAGATTGGAGGACGCCCGGCAGCCCGCGCAAGTTTACGCTTCAAATCCAGCTCTTCGGCGGTTTCATAACATGGATAAAGAAAACCCTTTTGTCGCAAAACTTCTGCTGCGGCATCATAACTTGCCGACCGTTCCGATTGTTTGGCTTCTTTATCCCAATCCAATCCCAGCCACCGCAAGTCAACGGGGATACCGTCCATAAATGCCTGGGTTGACCGCGCCTTATCGGTATCATCATAACGCAGCAAAAACTTACCGCCTGTCTTACGGGCAAAAAGCCAGTTGACCAGCGCAACACGGGCATTACCTAAATGCAGCTTACCGGTAGGGCTGGGAGCAAAACGCAAAAAACTAGTCACTGATTCTCTTCACGAAATCCGTTGGTGATAGGGTAGCGCCGATCACGACCAAAGGCGCGTCGGGTAATTTTAACCCCTGGGGGGGCCTGGCGGCGTTTATATTCTGCACGATCTAGCATAAGTCGTACACGTTGAACTATTGCCTTATCGAATCCAGCGTCAATCACCGCCGTAACACTGGCGTTTTCTTCGACAAGCAAGTGTAAAATACGATCCAGTACGGGATATGGCGGCAGAGTATCTTCGTCTTTCTGGTTAAGCTTTAATTCTGCCGTTGGCGCCTTGGTCATAACACGCTCAGGAATAACAACCCCTGCCGGTCCCAAAGCCCCTTGGGGCACAGCCTGGTTACGCCAGTCACAGCACGCGTAGACGTCCATTTTATAAACATCTTTCAGTATAGCGAATCCCCCGCACATATCGCCATAGAGCGTGGCGTAACCAACACTCATTTCGGATTTATTACCGGTGGCGAGCAACATATGGCCAAATTTATTCGAGAGCGCCATCAGGGTAATTCCGCGGGAGCGGCTTTGTAAATTTTCTTCCGTCGTATCTTTCGTGTTTTTGGCAAAAATATTTTCGAGCATACTATCATAGGCTTGCATCGCTGGCTTGATTGATACGTTGTCCAACCGAATACCGAGCCGGCGCGCAATATCCACCGCATCATCTAGACTATCTTGACTTGTATAAGGAGACGGCATCATCACCGCCCAAACCTTTTCCGCCCCCAAGGCATCAACGGCAATGGCGGCACAGAGGGCGCTATCAACACCCCCAGATAGTCCCAAAAGAATACCGGGAAACCCATTCTTTTTTACATAATCTCTCAAACCTAAAACTAGGGCACCGTAAATCGCTGCAGGACCCTCTGGTGGAGAATGCCTTTCCGCCAAATCACAAACCCATCCCTTATCTTTTCTCTGCCAGTAGGTGACAACAATGGCAGATTGAAAGGACGGTAAGTAAGCAGCAACCGATCGATCGGCGTTTAAAACAAAGGATGCGCCATCAAAAACAAGCTCGTCCTGACCGCCAACCTGGTTAATCATAATAAAGGGAAGCCCTGTTTCCGTAACTCGTGCCACGGCATGAGCCATACGGATATAATTTTTCTGATGCTCGTAGGGTGAACCATTTGGTGAAATCAGAATCTCCGCCCCACTCTCGGCCAAGCACTCGGCGCAATCTGGTGTCCAAAAATCTTCACAAATTAAAAAACCTAAACGTACACCACGAAAGTTAATTGGTCCTGGTAGCGGCCCTGAATTGAAAACACGCTTTTCATCAAAAACACCATAATTTGGTAAATCGTGTTTTACCCGAACTGTTTTGATCTCTCCTTCATCAAGCAAGAGAACCGCGTTGAATGATGGCTTAGGGGGGGCCGCCGAATGTTCCGAAGAAAACAATGAGCCGTCTTCGGCCTGGGGACTCTGAAGTATATTCTTTCTCCATGGCGCGCCAACCAGCAACGCGGGACCATCTTTTCTTGTAAGGGCTGCAAGCTTCGCAACAACAGCTTCCGTAGCAGCAAGAAACGCTTCGCTTAAAACAAGATCCTCAGGCGGATAGCCAGTTACGGCAAGCTCTGGGAAAATGACTAAATCGGCGCCTTGCTTCGCCGCTGTAGCTCGCGCCTCCAAAATAAGTTGCAAATTCCCCTCAAGGTCGCCCACCTTGGGATTAATCTGCGCCAAAGCTAATGTTATTTTATCTGTCATACCTGAAGGTGAGCTGAGGCCGCCTTGTGTGTCAATGCTTGAAAACGACCATATTTTTTACCTGCTCACCAATATAGGTTTGCGGCAAGGAAGGTTCGGCTTTTAGTTTTTCTTCTTTTTCGGTAACGCATTCTTGAATTTTTTGAGCAACTTCCTGCCAAATCAGTCCCGGCTGCAAGCTTTCCAAAAGGCAACCATCGTAGAATGTATATGTTTCATCATTACTGCAGCCAAAAGAAACCCTATCAACGCGGGTTGCCGTTAAAATGATACGATTTGGCGCAGCCAAGTCGCCTGAAGTCAGAAATGTTCCTGAGTGACACCCTGATAAAACAAGAACGGAAGGCTGACTTGGACAGAATTTATCCATAACATTACTGAGATTCTTCGGCGTCAAATAACGGCGCGCATTGCGTAACACCAGTCCATTAACATCGCCATGGGATGTTACAAAAACAAAACAGCCGTCGCCTTGATTTATATTTAAACGCTTAAATGCATTAACAAGAGCTTGGCCGGTTGCCTGCGTATCTTCATCTGCAGCCATGGCAGACAATATTTGAATATACGCGGGTTCAATACCGTAATCTTCCTGCAAATGTTTTGCCATATCATGGACAGCAGTATCGAAGACATTTTGAACATCGTCACCGGCAATCAGCACGGCTTTCCAGGTTATATCCTGCGCTGCAGCAGAAAAACCTATACTGGCGACTACCAAGCTTAGCCCAAGACTTAATGTCAGAAAATTACGGTGCATAGTTCAACCTACGATGAATAGGTATAATCGCCGAAAACGGTTAAAAATCTGGTCGCCGCAGCAGCCACTCCCGTCCTACTTTTACCAGAGGCTTAGAATCATAAGAGATAATATCTGCTGTTGCATAGGTTTCCTGCCAATTTTCAGGCAAAAATGACCCCGTCCCCACGATATCGAGCGGCGCGTTGGCTGCAGCCATAACACGGCACTTGGCCGGACCAAACCCCGAAGAGCCCACAATTTTGACCCGATCAAACCCTTCCCTATTCAACGTTTCACGCATATGCCAAATAGCCGCTGCGGAAACCCCTGTCCCCGTCAGGTAACGTAATTCCGCTTCGGTGCGATAACCCCTAATTGATTGAGGACAATTCCGCTCCAAGACTGCATAACTTTTTGTAGCATCCAAACCCTCAACATGACGCGACCCGACTGTGTCCAACCGCACGGCCAAGCGACCATTTTTTGCCAATTCCGGAAACCGCCGGCAAACCGCTAAACTATCTGTTACTTCTAGCCCGAAATAATCAACCAACACGGTCAGATTTTCTTCAGGAAAAGTCTCGTGGAACATTTCTGCTGCACGCAACGTATTTCCGGCATAGCCGATGAAGGCATGCGGCATAGTGCCAAAGGCATGTTCTTTGCCAAAAAAATGCGCCGTAGCTTCCGTCGCATTTCCAATGAAGCCAATGGCTTTATGTTTACGCTGCGCCGCTGCCGAGCCTACAGCTGCAGCATAAGCCATCATCTCGGCCATATCGATCCCCGCACAATGACGAGCATCCATCGCCAAAAAAGCGACATTTGGCAGATCACTACACATCGTATAGGCGTTGTATGCCGCGACACAAGTGGGGCCAAGCTTCTGAAGTAGAAGCGTTTCGAGATCAACAAGGCCGACCAGCGGTCCCGAAATATATAAGAGCGGCTCTCCTGAGCCTACCCACTTGCCCTCAGGAAAATTAACGGTAACCTCAAGGTCAACTTTACGCTGAGCACAGATTGTATTGAGCCAATCGACTGCCAGACCAGTTGCCGCTATAACAGGTCGCCGCATAAATACGGCGTAGGTAACCTTCTTATCACCAAAGCGAGCTGTAATGGCCTTGGTCCTATTAAAGTAATGATCTGTCCAAGCACCAATCTCTGATTCTGCCGGACGAGCAGAAGGTTTATTCGATTTTTTCTGCATATGTCAGACCGCCGCAGCGAGGCGGCGAACTCCTTCTTGACGTTCTTGCTTAAGCATTTCCGCAACCAAGAACGAAAGCTCTAAAGACTGACTTGCATTCAAGCGTGGGTCGCAGTGGGTGCGGTAACGATCCGTCAAATCCCGCTCACCGATTTCTTGGGCGCCCCCTGTACACTCAGTGACGTTCTGGCCTGTCATCTCAATATGAACACCGCCAGCGTGTGTCCCTTCACTGCGATGAACTGCAAAGAACCCCTTTACCTCGGCCAATATACGGTCAAAAGGACGAGTTTTATAACCATTGGCCGCCTTTACTGTATTGCCGTGCATTGGATCGCATGTCCATACCACCGCCTTACCCGCCCGCTTTACAGCGCGCACCAGAAGTGGCAAGTGAGCTTCAATCTTATCAGCGCCCATACGGGAAACGAGGGTCAAGCGCCCCGGTTCGTTTGTAGGATCCAAAGTATCGATAAGCTTTAATAAATCATCCGGGTTAAGGCTCGGGCCAACCTTTAAACCGATCGGATTTTTTACGCCACGTAAGAACTCAACATGGGCGCCATCAAGCTGACGGGTGCGATCACCAATCCATAACATATGCGCCGAACAGTCATACCAATCGCCAGTTAACGAATCACGCCGAGTTAACGCTTCTTCATAATGCAGGAGTAATGCCTCATGGGATGTGTAAAACTCAGTTTCACGGATTTGCGGAACGCTTTCGCCCGTAAGACCACAAGCCGCCATAAAAGCCAAAGCCTCGTCGATGCGGGCCGCAAGCTCGTCGTACTTATGACCCTGGGCGCTACCGCCGACAAACTCCAAGTTCCATTGATGAACGCGATGCAGATCGGCAAAACCGCCTTGGGCAAAAGCTCTTAATAGATTTAACGTCGCTGCGGACTGATTATAAGCACGAACAAGGCGCAACGGATCCGGCTGCCGCGATAGCGCATCAAATGGCATGGCATTAACAATATCGCCACGATAGCTTGGCAGCTCTACCCCGTCTTGGGTTTCCGTATCTGTAGACCGCGGCTTGGCGAATTGACCCGCCATGCGGCCAACCTTCACCACAGGGACACCTGCGGCAAAGGTCATGACAACGGACATCTGCAGCAACACTTTAAAGGTATCACGAATGGTATTTGCAGAAAACTCGGCAAAGCTTTCGGCGCAATCTCCGCCTTGCAATAAGAATCCATGCCCCTGCGCAACATTTGCCAAGGCTTCTTTCAAACGGCGCGCTTCGCCGGCAAAAACCAGCGGTGGATAAGCCCGCAAGGTTACTTCCGCCTCATCCAGAATCTTCTGATCAGAATAAGTAGGGACTTGCCGTAAAGGCTTCCCTCGCCATGCCTGCGGTGTCCATGCCGCCATTGTCTGCTCCTTTGCTGCGGAGAGAGTTTTGTACCCTCTCGACGGCAGCTTTTCCACTCTTCCGGCAGCAATCTTCACTTAACCGGATATTTGCAAACCTAATAATATAAAATATATAAACAATATCAATTGTTTATTAAATACTCTCTTTGACGGGCTCCCGGAGGGTCACAAACTCTTCAGCAGCAGTTGGATGAATACCGATGGTCGCATCAAAGATAGCTTTGGTCGCCCCGGCCTTAAGGGCAACGGCAAATCCTTGGACGATCTCCCCAGCTTCCGGGCCGACCATATGCAACCCAACCACCCGATCTGATGCGCGATCGACCACCAGCTTCATCATGGTTTTCTCGTCCCGTCCAGTCATGGTGTGCTTCATCGGCTTAAAGACACTTCGATAGATATCTATATCCTTATGCTTTTTCCGAGCGGCTTCCTCCGTTAGCCCCACCGTTGCAAGATTGGGTGTGCTAAAAACCGCCGTCGGGATGAAGTCATAATCAAGACGCGCAGCGCCTCCCTTGAACCAATGGCGATAAAGAACCATAGCCTCGGCGATTGCTACAGGCGTTAACTGCAAACGATCGATCACATCACCAATCGCCCAAATCGATGGAACTGAGCTGCGGAAACCATCGTCCACAACGACGGCGCCCTCCTTCGAGAGATTTATGCCAATTTTATCAAGGCCAAGATTTTCGGTATTCGGCTTCCGACCTGTCGCAAAAAGAACCGCATCTGTTTCAAGGCGTACTCCGTCTTGAAGCACACAAAACAAGCCTTTGCCTGACGACTCAATCCGCACAGGAACAATCTCGGCACGAACATCTATCCCTTTTTTGATCATTTCTTGAGCCAGATGGCGGGCTATCTCGGCATCAAAATCTTTCAATAATCGATTGCCACGATTGATTTGCGTCACCTCAACACCCAATCCATGGAAAATACCGGCAAACTCAACTGCGATATAGCCGCCGCCAACAATAATGATTTTCTTAGGTAGTTCTTTCAGAAAAAACAGATCATCAGAAATCCACCCAAGATCAGCGCCAGCAATATCTGGCCGAATAGACTTGCCGCCTGTGGCAATAAGAATTCTTTCGGCGGTCTTTTTTTCTCCGTTTATCTCAATAGTATGAGCATCAATAACCTTCGCATATCCCCAAAAGATATCGACACCAGCGCCCTTTAATAGTTTTTCATAGATGCTGTTAAGGCGCTCAATCTCATTATTTTTATTACCGACGAGCTTGGACCAGTCGAAGCGGGGTTCAGGAAAATCCCACCCATAGCCTTTGGCATCTTTGACAACTTCGCCATAAGAGGCTGCATAAGCAAAAAGCTTTTTCGGGACACAGCCGACATTGACACATGTACCTCCGAAATGGCGCGCTTCGGCAATACCGACCTTTGCACCAGCAGCCCCGCTCATGCGGGCTGCGCGCACACCGCCTGATCCAGCGCCAATTACAAATAGATCATAGTTATATTCTGCCATATCGCTCTCTTATCCTTTTCCGCTTGCCATAAGCCGCCCAGGTAAACCATGGTGAGCCTCAAGATAAACTAAGCTGCCTTTACTCTCGGGAGAAGCCCCATGATGACCTGGCCGCACTTACTTTCAAGCCAACGTTTAAGTCGGGCTGACGCACTTTCCTCAAAAGGCCGCAGTTCCTTTCAGCAAGACCTTGATAGAATCGTGTTCTGTTCTGCGTTTCGCCGTCTGCAAAATAAAACCCAAGTCCATCCTTTAACCCATAACGATAATATCCGAACCCGGCTTAGTCACAGTGTTGAAGTCGCTTCGGTTGGGCGATCCTTGGGAACCATCGTTGGCAGCGCTATTGCTCCTCGCCTTAAACTTGACGGCATCACGGCCGATAGTTTTGGCCATATTGTTCAGGCGGCTTGCCTGGCCCATGACATTGGCAATCCGCCCTTTGGTCATGCCGGCGAAGATGCCATCAAAGACTGGTTCGCAACCACAACCGCGGGCCAAACTATGCTGAAAGGCATGAAAAGTGCCGAGCGGCATGATCTCGAGAACTTTGATGGCAATGCCCAAGGCTTTAGGATTCTCACTCAGCTCGAACAGCGTAAATGGAGCGGCGGCCTGCAGTTAACCCATGCCGCGCTCGGCGCGTTTACCAAATACCCACGAGCTTCTACTGCACCAGCGCAAAAATCTTACCCCGGCAGTAAAAAAGTCGGAATTTACCAATCCGAACTTGATTACTTCATCGCCATCGCCGACAGCCTGAAATTGCAGCCTCAAGGCAAAAGCGGCGCTGCGTGGTCGCGTCATCCTTTGGCTTATTTAATGGAAGCTGCCGATGACATTTGCTATTCAATTATTGATATTGAGGATGGCGCTGCTCTTGGCCATCTCACTTACCAAGAAGCGGAAAATATTTTGCTGCCAATCGCGCGCATTTCCAAGCGAGATCTTCTCGGTAGCTCAGGGGAAAAACTCTCCCATCTGCGAGCCAAGGCTATTGGTAACTTGGTAAATTCTGTAGCAGAAGCTTTTCTTCATGAAGAAAAGTCATTGCTATCCGGCAATTTTTCCGCGGAGCTAATCGACAAAACCCGTTATGCGGAGAATGTTGCTCTCGCTAAGCAGACTGCTCATGAACAGATTTTTATTAGCCGCGAGAAAACTGTGCGTGAATTGGCTGGTGCTTCAGTTATCACAGGGCTGCTAGATATGTTAACAGCGGTACCGGTTGCCCTCGCCGCTTCCAAATTTGATACCTCGCGTCTCAAGGGCCGAACGGCAAAACTTGCCCGATTAACCGGGCTTGACGGGCCGCAACCCAAGAACCTTTATCATGCCACATTACGAATTACTGATTACGTTGCGGGAATGACCGATCGCTTCGCAACTGATCTTTATCGAAATCTTCGTGGTCTTGCGATGTAATGGCTTAGCCTTACTCAACCGTAACAGACTTGGCGAGGTTACGCGGTTGATCCACATCCGTACCTTTTAGTACGGCCACATGATAGGCCAATAGTTGCACCGGGATTGCATAAAGGATGGGCGCTACAAAAGGATCAATTTTTGGTAATTCAATTGCCGTTTGAACTTGATCGCCAATATGGGCAATTCCCGTCGCATCTGACAACAGGATAACCTTGCCACCGCGGGCAACAACTTCTTGTAGGTTTGATGTTGTTTTCTCAAACAAAGAATCGCTTGGCGCAACGATAACAATTGGCACGTTTTCATCAATCAAAGAGATCGGCCCATGCTTCATTTCTCCTGCGGCGTACCCTTCCGCATGGATATAACTGATTTCCTTCAACTTTAACGCGCCCTCTAAAGCAATGGGATAGGCCGTCCCTCGGCCCAAATAAAGAACGTCGCGCGCTTCCATCACGTGATGAGCCAAATCTTTAATCCGCGCGTCGTGATTAAGAACTTCAGCCATTCTGGAAGGCGCTTCAGCCAAATGCATCGCCAGCTCACTCTCACGGCGCGCGTCGATTGCCCCTCTGGCCTTTGCCATGGCGAGGGTAAAGCAAGCGAGCACTGTCAGCTGACAGGTAAAGGCTTTGGTTGAGGCAACGCCGATTTCTGGACCGGCGTGGATCTGCAGTACCGCATGGCTTTCTCGCTCTATTGAGCTTTCCGGAACGTTGGTTATCGCCAAAAGATGCTGTCTTTGCTCTTTGCAATACCTCAGCGCCGCTAGAGTATCCGCCGTTTCACCCGATTGAGAAATAAAGATGGCAAGGCCGCCTTCGGGCAAGGGCGCCTCTCGATAACGGAACTCGGATGCCACATCGATTTCAACAGAAATGCGCGCAATAGTTTCCAACCAATACTTGGCCACCATGCAGGCATAAAAAGATGTGCCACAAGCAATCAAGGTCACTTTCGTTACCTTCGCCAAGTCAAAGGGAAGGTTTGGCAGCATGACGCTTTGACGCGCAGGATTGTAGTAGCTTGCCAAGGTGTCGCCCATAACGCTCGGCTGCTCATAGATTTCCTTTAGCATAAAATGCCGGAAATCACCCTTACCGATCAGTGCACCCGAAACGGCCGTTTCGACAATAGGACGCACAATCGGCTTGTCATCGGCGCCAAAAACCTGCGCATGCTCGCGCTCCAGCACAACAACATCACCCTCTTGCAGATAGCAAATTCGCCGGGTTAACGGCGCCAAAGCCAGAGCATCGGAGCCTAAATACATTTCTCCATCGCCATTACCATAACCAAAAACAAGCGGGCTACCACGACGCGCACCCATCATTAGTTGATTTTCACCGGCAAAAATCACTGCAAGAGAAAATGCACCCTCAAGCCGATGGACCGTTGCCATCATCGCCTTTTGCGGAGAATATCCTTGATCAAGATAATCGCTTAATAGCCGGACAACGGCTTCGGTATCTGTGTCACTAGTAAAAACAGCGCCTTTGGCTATCAGCTCCTGCTTAAGATCACGGTAATTTTCAATAATGCCATTATGGACTAAGGCCACTTTGTCGGTCATATGCGGGTGGGCATTGCTTTCTGTTGGTGCGCCATGGGTTGCCCAACGCGTGTGACCAATACCAACCAGACCTTCAAGAGGTTGCTGCTCGACTGTTTTCTGCAGATTAACCAGCTTACCTCGGGCACGGCGCCGATCCATTACACCTTGGTGGACCGTAGCGATCCCGGCACTATCGTAGCCACGATATTCAAGGCGCTTTAATCCATCAATAAGCCGAGACGCTACAGGTGACGAGCCGATAATCCCAATAATTCCGCACATTATTAACTCACTCTCAGCTCTTGGATATTTTGCCAGATTTACCCCGTGACCGGAATCGGGTGGCGGCTCCTGGCGTCTCGTTTTGAGGCGTACGTGCAACAACTACGGCATCCGAGGCAACATCACGCGTGATCGTACTGCCCGCACCTACAATCGCACCGGCGCCAATTGTTATTGGTGCTACCAATGCTGAATTTGATCCGATAAAAGCTCCCGCACCAACAGTCGTCGTCGATTTGCGAAAACCATCGTAATTACATGTAATGGTTCCTGCGCCAATATTGGCGTTTGCACCAACGATCGCGTCTCCCAGATAACTTAAATGATTAGCCTTTGAGCCAGAGTCGAGGCGAGAGTTTTTAATTTCAACAAAGTTTCCTACCCGCACATCTTCGCCAATAACTGTCCCTGGTCTTAATCGTGCATAAGGTCCAATTGACGCGCGCGCAGCTACCTTTGTCTGTTCCAAATGACTAAACCCGTGGATAACTGCACCTTCGCCAATTTCCACGCCAGGACCGAAAAACACGCAAGGCTCAATCATCACATCGCGAGAAAATTTCGTATCAGACGACAGCCATACAGTCTGAGGATCTACCATTGTGACGCCAGCTTTCATGGCCGCTTGCCTTAGGCGATCCTGCAAAGCAGACTCGGCACGAGCCAAATCCGTACGATCATTAATGCCGAGAAGCTCTTCTTCTTCTGCTTCAACGATAGAACAAATCCGACCCTGCTGACGCGCCAGAGCAATAATTTCCGTTAAATAAAATTCTTTCTTGGTGTTGTTATTTTTAAGAGCATTCACGAGCGAAAATAAAATTTTGCCGTCAACCACCATGACACCGGAATTACAAAGCGTGACCGCTTGCTCGACCGTCGACGCTTCACGCGCTTCAACAATACGGTCTAAGTGACCCTGGCGGTCCGTTATAAGTCGGCCATAAGGACCCGGATCTTTTGGCCGGAAACCCAAAACAACAATCCCAGGATTACCTGATTTTTGACGTTCACGACGCATCGTCTCGAGAGTTTCAGTTCGGATAAGCGGTGTATCGCCAAACAAAATAAAAACGTCCCCTAAAAATCCTTTTAACAATGGCTCCGCAGCTTTAACGGCATCCCCTGTGCCTAAAGGTTGCACCTGATACACTGTTTTGACGGGAGCCACTGCCTCTGCAACTGCCGCCATATGAGGGGCAATTACAACGATACTTACCTCAGGATTTAGGGGAGAGATTGCCGCCAGCACATGATTTACCATCGCACGACCGGCAATTTTGTGTAAGACCTTAGGGGTATCCGAAAGCATCCTGCTTCCCTGCCCAGCGGCCAGGACAACAGTGGCGAGAGATGGTTTGGTCATATATTGATAGCAATCCGAATATTGAGCCCGAGACGATAAAACTGCCATAGAGGACGTCGCGGGAAAAGTCACTTAATATTGCGGGTCATGACGAAGTATTGCGAAGGATGACAGCTTTATGCCGTTAAAAAACGCCGATATCGCCGCCAAAGCCGCCTCCCATCGCTGGCCTGCTCTTATCTTTGATCTTGATGGCACCCTTGTGGATAGTGCCCCGCAAATTACAGAATCCCTGAACCATGCTCTCGCCAAGCTAAAGCGACCCTCGCTTGATCTAACAGCCGTTATTTCAATGATCGGTGACGGCGTCCCGACCCTAACTGCCCGCGCATTCGCCGCAACAGGAGGAAGAAATCCTGAAGAAGAAGTGCATGTGATTGCGGAATTTCATCACTATTATCAAAAAATTGGTCACACATCGAAACCCTATCCAGGGGTCATCGAAACTCTTGCAACTCTCCACAAAAAGAACTTTTGTCTCGGCCTGTGCACCAACAAATCTATGGCGGGAACGGAGCTTGTACTTAAAATGTTAGGCATAGGCGGGCTATTTAGCGCCGTTGTTGCTGGTGACACCTTGCCCATCCGCAAACCCCACCCCGAGCCTTTACTGGAAACCATTCGACGGCTTGGTTATGAGACGCGGCAAGCAATTTATATTGGCGATGGCCCCGTTGACATTGCCACCGCAAAAGCCGCCCGTGTCCGCATGGTCGCTGTTTCCTATGGCTATCCGCGCATGCCGCCCAAGGATCTAGGGGCGGACCATCTTATTAACAATATGGCGGATTTGGTGTCTCTTCTTCCAACGCTTAAATAATTGGCGCTTAGATCGCCAAGCACTTTTGCGAACACCTTGACAAGATCACTGCCTCTCGCTTTATAGCAGCCTTAAGAATGGGTGCGTAGCTCAGCGGGAGAGCACTGCCTTCACACGGCAGGGGTCACAGGTTCAATCCCTGTCGCACCCACCAGAATTTAGCTCCCTAATTGAAAAACCCGGCACACATGGGCGCCGGGTTTCCCAAAACAATCAAAGGGTATCCACTTATCCTAAATGGATGAACTCAAGATCTGAGAAGTTTAGCGTAGATCCATCGGAAAGTGTAATCGTTCCTGATGCCCCATGGTCAAGAACCACGTAGGAATCACCAGCCCTATAGGTATATCCATAGCCAGTGTCCATGTGCAGCCAGGTCTCGATATCATCCAAACTTAAGCCTTTAACATCGGCCCAATCATAACCTTCTCCGCCCGAGAAGCTGTCATTGCCGCTTCCTAAGTCGAACTGGTAATGATCGTCCCCATCACCGGCATAAGCGACATCGTCCCCGCTACCGCCGACGAAAGTGTTATTGCCTTGCATATCCTGCATGACGTCATTGCCCTGACCACCACTTATGTAATCATTGCCTTGACCACCGAACAATTCATCATTCGCGTCATTGCCCGAAAGGCTATCGTTACCGTCACCGCCATAGACAGTATCACTTCCGTCGCTGCCGCTTATCGTGTCATTGCCTTTATCGCCGTACAGCACGTCGCTGCCATCAAATCCTGCAACGTAATCATCATTATCGCCGCCGTAAAGGATATCGCCGCCGCTGTAGCCGAGAAGAGTATCAGCACCTGCATCGCCAAACAAAGTATCGCCCAAATTGGTACCGATGATGGTGTCATTATTATCGCCGCCATAGGCTTCGCCGGCTCCGTGCGCACCGGGAACAGTCTCTTTGAACTGGATCACGTCATCTCCGTCACCGCCGTAAATGCTACCGGAAGACCAGTTCTCGGCAACAATCGTATCATTGCCGGCATCGCCGTAAGCCCAACCGGCGCTAATGTTGATGCTATCGTCATCGAGCCCACCGTATGCCGTGCCCACGTGAATCTGAATCTCATCATTACCGGCACCGCCACTCACAAGCTTCCCATCTATCACGTGGATAGTATCTTCGCCGGCATCGCCGTAAATCGTGCCGGCATGGTCTATGTCAACAAAGTCATTTCCGTCTCCACCATAGACAACATTGTGAGTGTAATATCCTGGAAATTCTGCATGAATTGCATCATTCCCGGCATCACCATAAACGGTTACGGCATCACCGCTGTCAGGAACACCGCTGGCCTTAATCACCAAAACGTCTCCGCCCTCACCGCCATAAAGGGTATCGTGCCCATGACCGCCGCTCAGGGTGTCATCTTGATCCCCGCCGTAAATGAGGTCGTTTCCATCCTCACCGTCCATCTTGTCCGCCCCGCTTGAACCGTAAAGGGTGTCATCCCCGATCCAGCCTTTGACAAGATCGTCGTGCTCGCCGCCATAGACCTTATCGTTACCGTTATCGCCATTGAGCGTATCGTTCCCGCTTCCCCCATTGACGTTATCGTTATCATCCCCGCCGCTAATGGCATCGTCACCGGCATCGCCCCACAACCAATCATTACCGGCTGCACCGATCAACGTATCGCCATCGTCGCCACCATTTACAGTATCGTTACCGTTGCCGCCAAATAGGGTGTCTTGGCCTTCTAGACCTATGATAAAGTCGTTGCCGTCATTGCCCCAAATCATATCGCCATCTGACGTACCAATAATCGTATCGTTACCGGCTCCGCCAAAACGCGTGAAATATTCAAACGGGAGATCCAAGGGAGCGTGCGCAGACGGAACAAGAGGTGCGGCATGAAATGTATCCGCATCAAGACCGATCGCGTTTGTTGTTGTGGGGGAAAGTTTTTTCATGATTTGTCCTTAGTTTAGGAGGGAAGTAACGCCGCCCAAAGCTAAAGAGATAGAAAATTTATTTCAATATTAGATCAGGAAATATTTTATATCGTCAGTAATTTTATTCTTAATTATAAGTAATTTGAAATATATATATTTACGTAAAATTAGCGAAAAATGCCTATGTATGCAAAAGCAACAAGAAATAGTTAAGCGCTAGCTATTATACTTTCGCCACAACTTGCTCCGCTCTCTCCATTAGCGAACTTAATATCATTGCCTAACAACATTCGTTGGACTGCAGTTTAAGGAACCAATTGCAAAGCTCTGCGTTCATATGCAGATGCTTCAAGAAAGGGAGTTCCTCATGTTAAGCACAGTTTTACTCATTATCCTGATTTTGATGTTGCTTGGCAGTGTACCGGCTTGGCCTTACAGCCGCTCTTGGGGATATGCACCAAGTGGCATCATGACCATTTTGTTGATTGTGGTCATCGTAGCTCTCCTTACGGGACGGATTTAAATTAATTTGAAAGATCTTGTGGCAAGTGCCACCTGAGCTTTCTTTAAGAATCGTAGAGACTTAGCGTCTAGAAGAAATTACCTTTAATTAGGGAACCTTCTTTTATAAATGACGTTATGTTTTCGAGCCCCTAAGAAGGAGCCATGTTGACTCCCCCTCGACATGCTCCATTGGTGACGGCGCTCGGCCGCGAAGAGCGTCGTCACCTCCTCTCTTTGATGAGGACTTTGTTCTATGGCAAAAACTTCTTTACCCGAAATTGAAACACCGACCATTTCTTTGACAAAAGAAGAGGCTCGATCTGGCGAAACAAGCGGTCATCTTCGTATCATTTTGTTAACGTCGCTAACTCTTGCCGTTATTAGTTTGTCCGTTGTCCTATTCATTGCCCTGACAAATAATTTTTAATAATGGCTGACCTAGTCTTTGCAAGGAACTTTTAGAATTAGTGGCCGTTTATACTGAAGTGACGGCATGACCGTCTTTCGTCTTCGGAGGTCAAAATGAACTGGGATACAGTTGAAGGAAACTGGAAGCAATTTAAAGGTAAGGTCAAACAACAGTGGGGCAAGCTCACTGATGACGATCTTGATCTGATTAAGGGCAAACAAGACGAATTAGTTGGTCGCATTCAAGAGCGATATGGTATTGAGCGTGACAAAGCTGAACGCGATATCAATGACTGGATGAAGCGCCACTAGAGGCGCAAATAAAAAAGGGCTGGTTAACCAGCCCTTTTTTATAGTTTCAATTTCTTACTCAGCTGCTTCCATCTGTGGCGAATGAAAGAATAAGGCCTGACTAATGGCAACTTTCACCGTGTCAGTTAGAAATGGCTTGGAAATTAAAAACGTTGGTTCCGGCCGATCCCCTGTTAACAATCGTTCAGGGTAGGCAGTTATAAAAATAACAGGCACCTGTATCTGAGTTAAAATTGATTTAACTGCATCAATCCCGGAACTGTCGTCTGCCAATTTAATATCAGCCAGAATAAGGCCCGGCTTGCGCTTTCTCGCTGCCTGGATTGCCTCATCTCGTGTACTGGCGATTTGTATAACTTTATGCCCCAGTTCTTTGACAATATTTGCAATATCAAGAGCAATGACGGGTTCGTCTTCAATGATCAAAACCTCGGTGCTTGTCTCCCGAGCAATGTCAGACATGGCCGAATTGATCAAATCATGTACTTCATCTGCGGTTCGCTGCAGGATTTGTCCAGCCTCTTGATAGGAAAATCCTTCGAGGGCTGTAAGAAGTAAGGCTTGCCGGCGCTCGGGCATCAAAGTACTCAAGCGGGCATGAACCGTTTTGCGGGTGGAGGAATCGTCTGTTCCGGGCAAATCATTAATGTGGGTAGAGTCCCAAATTGTATGAAAGAAACGGTATAAAGGCAGACGCGCCGATCCGGCTACCGATAGCTGAGCTGGGTCAGCGACGATTGCTTCAAGGGTGGCGCGTACATAGGCATCACCGCTCTTTTGATTCCCGGTCAAAGCGCGTGCATAGCGTCTTAAAAATGGTAATTCTGACGCTATTTCTGTCGAAAGCGACATTCATTCCTCCCCGTCCCTGAGCAATAATAAGCTTAACATTGTGACCAGCAAAAGGTTCCTGTCCCTAGAAAAAATTCTTTGAAAAAGATATAGTTTTGCGAATTTTTTGGGGAACAAAAGAATGGTTATGACGTTCATACCTTACGAATAACGGTCCATTTTCTTGGTAATTATCAATGCTAAGTCTTTGAAATAACAAGAATAAGGGGGAAAGGGGCCGAGGTATTAGCCCCTGGTAAGAGAGCAAAAATGAATGATCGCAATCGCGATAAAGACGGGTATGCCTCAGATAAAACAGCGGATTTATCTCGAAACAGCGCCCGCAGAGAAAAAACGAGCCAAGATATGAGTCGAAATACACAAAATTCTTCCCTACCAGATACACAAAAGTCTGCGCCGAATACGGTAGAAAAAGCTTTAAACGAGTTATCTGTGCCTGAAACCTCTAAACCTATGCCTATGCAGCCCGATTGGCTGGGGCGCAGTTTGCAGCAGCTCTATCAAGAGACTGTTGAATCGCCTATTCCTGATAGCTTTAAAGATCTCTTAGATAAGCTCGATTTGGCTGAAAAAAAGACAAATAAATAATAGCCCTATTCGTATCGGCCATACGATTGCATCAGGAAGAGTTCATGATGTCCGAAAAACCTGACTTTAAAAGCGAATTTCTAAAGCTAGTTCCAAGTTTACGCGCCTTTGCCCGTTCGCTTTGCGGGAATATGGCTCTCGCAGATGATCTTACTCAAGAAGCCCTTATGCGTGCCTGGGATAATCGCGATAGCTTTCAGCCGGGTACAAATATGCAGGCTTGGATTTTCACCATTCTTCGGAACAGTTTTTACTCGAGTATACGCAAGAAATCTCGAGAAATTGAGGATCCTGAAGGTATCCACGCTCAAAAACTTGAGATCGCCCCCCAACAGCAGAATGGCTTAGAACTTAAGGAACTCAGGCAAGGCTTGGCTCTTTTGCCAATAGAGCAGCGAGAAGCTATAATTCTTGTTGGCGCTAGTGGGTATTCTTATGAAGAAGCTGCCAAGATTTGTAACTGCGCAATTGGAACAATTAAAAGCCGGGTCTCACGTGCAAGACGCACTTTAACTAGCCATATGGAAGGCGAAGCTATATCAGACCCTATGCTGGCTGACCCCGCCACAAAGTTATTATCGCGTTCAGGAGTTTCGCCACCTTCAGGGGGTTTGAATGATCGGGAAGGTGAATGAACTGGCTCTATACTCTTTTGCGCGGACGATCCCTTCGCGCACGGATGGTACTTATTTTAGCCTTAGCCCTAGCCCCTCCTGCGGCTTTTGGCATTGCACAAGCTTATACTGATTATCTCGCCGAGCGCGAGGCTGTTGGAAGAAATCTTAATCAGAACGCTAAGCTTGTAACTCTCGAACATCAAAATCTTATTTCGGGCGCAAAGACTGCTTTGACTGCTCTTTCCAGCCAACCAAACGTGCGCTGGATGTTAGATCCGGCCTGCTCTGATGCTCTTCACGGTGCACTCTCACGGCTCCCAGAATTTACCTTAGCAGTGGTCGTAGATGAAACTGGCGCTATTAGATGCAGCAGCCGCGATGTAAATCAATCGGTCAATTTACGCGATCGAGATTGGTTTCAGGCTGTCGTCACAGGAAAAGATTTCGTTATCAGTGACCTGCAGATGAGTGCCTTTCTTCCCGAACGCACAGTCGTTACTGCAGTCCCTCTTGTTCGAGAACTAAATGACAATACAGGCGCTGTGGCGCTTTCTCTCGACCTTTCCGCACTTGCCCGTTTACGAAGCCTTAAAGATGTTTCGCCCAACACCTTCCTTGCCATTAGCGACTCCAAAGGAAATTTGCTGTCGCTTAGCGGAACGACGCCAAAATCTTTGCCCGCCCTTCTCCAAAGTGAAACTGTCAAAAAATCTTTGCCAAATATGGCTATTAATCGTGGTCGCGACGCAAACGGTGATGAATTTATTTTTGCTATCACCCCGCTCGCTTCCGATAACCTTTTCGCAATTTTAGGTGAACCTTCACAATCTTTATTTGGCTGGCTAAGAATCAAGTTGGCGGCTCGAGTTGCCATCCCAACCATTATCTGGCTTGCTGCCATGGCTACGGCCTGGGCAGCCACGAATAGTCTTGTTATAAGATGGGTCCTTCAGCTAAGGCGCCTAGCCAGTTCTTTTGTCTCTGGAAGAGTCTCTGATAGATCGATCTCTTTCCACCAAGCACCTGAGGAATTGGGAGAACTTGCGCGCTCGCTGACAGGAATGATGGAAACGCTAGATGCGCGCAACGCTCAATTAAGCGATGCCCTTATGCATCGCGACGTTCTTATCAAAGAGATTCACCATCGCGTTAAAAATAACTTACAGATTATTTCCAGCCTTCTCAATCTTCAAGCACGCTCATTCCGTGATGGAGTTGCGCGAAATATCGTGTTGGGAATGCGTAGCCGTATAAATGCTTTGGCTCTTGTGCATAAAAGTCTCTATGAAACGGGAGAATTACAAATCGTTAGGCTCGATGGTTTCATCCAGCCTCTTACAAGCCAACTTCAAGATTTAATGGGCACACCCAATCGCCGGATTCATATTCATACCGATGTGCCTCCTTTAACGGTTTCTGCTGAAACGGCCGTAACCCTTGCCATGCTGATTACAGAAGCGGTAACCAACGCCTTCAAACATGCTTTTCCCGATCGTACTGAAGGTCATATTTTTATCCGTTTAGAGACCCATGACGATGGCTCCGTAGATTTAATTTGCGCAGATGACGGTATAGGTGGTTTTGAATTAGAAAATACGGGCGAAGAAAGAGAAGGCAATCTTGGCCGGCAACTTATCGACGGGTATATAAGGCAACTAAATGGATATGCGACCATTGATAGAAGTAATGGGACAAAAATCAAAATATCCCTACCAAAGCTTCGGTAAATTAATCTTTTTTCCGTGCAAATATCGTTATTGCAAGTGCCGCAACACCCATGAGTACAATCGGGTCCGATGGCAATGAACGAGCGAGCTTGAACAATCCCTGCTCAACAATAGGAAGCAAAAGGGCCCAGGGAATTTGCTTCGATGAATCAGAATTCATCTTAGATTTTTCTTGGCCTGTAAAAATGATAATGATGCCAATGATGGCATAAAATAAAGCAAGAATAAAAACTGCTTCGACAGTTCCAAGTAAAGGCGAAAGGATGAGCACAGCAGCGTAAGTAGCCAAAACTATGCTCATCGCTATCGCAATAAAAGACACCACAAGAAGAGCAAAACGTCTAATCATTATATTCTCTCTCGCGGAGATCTATAATTATCGTCTGCGCAATAAAAGACCTGCGACTAATCCTACTCCAACCGCAGCACAAAGTGCCGCAATCGGATTCTTCTCTACCTTACCACGCACCTCGTCAACCTTACCACGGACTTGATCCCCTGCTTGAGACAACATCCCTTTGATACCTTCAAAGTCGGCGTTAAACTTATCCGTAATTTTTGATGCTCCATTTGCTGGGGCTGGTGATATACGTTCCATGTTTTCTCTCCACAATTTAGCAGCTAAAGCGTTCTTAAATAACGGCTAAGGCAGTTAAAGGTTCCGAGAATTTGTTATTTTGATTTGACAAAGATCAAACTAAAAAGGGAACCCTGGTTTGTAATAAACGTTAATTACAAAGAGATTAAAGAATGAATGAAAGGAGTAACCGTCATGCTTCAGTGGGCTTTAGCTTTTTTTGTCTTAGCACTTATCGCCGGTCTTTTGGGTTTTGGCGGCATCGCCACAGCTTCAGCAGGAATAGCGCAGATTCTTTTTGTCGTGTTTCTGGTGATCTTTGCTGCTTCCTTGATCGCTCACTTGATCACGGGTCGCCGGCCACCGGTGGTTTAACACTCCTAAAAAAAGGCGCCATATGGCGCCTTTTTTTAACGACTTTGCTAAGAAAATAAGGGGCATATTTTATCTGCCCCTTATTTTTACACTTAGCGTGCTGCCGATTTATATTCCGGCATTTTTTCTAATCGATCTTTGGTGTAGTTAACCGTTGCGACGGCCTTGTCACCCTGGCCAGACCAAGCAATGTCTTTCCATGCAATCCGAACTGGTCGAGCGCCAACACCTAAAAACCCGCCGACATCGATAATTACGCTTTCAATATGGCCGTCCTTTGCCATAAGCAAGTCATCAATGTCACCGATCTTTTCATTTTGCGGCCCTTTGATGTCAAAGCCAATGAGTTGGCTGGCATTTAAGGACCCATCGGCGTTCATCACAGGCGTGCCAAAACTAGGCATTGATGAACCTATGGAATAGGGCTTGCCAGATCGTGTCATAACCTTTCCCCGCCAAGAGTCGTCAGAATATTTATATGCCGGAGCGGTAGTTCCAGATTCTTTGGTAAGCGTCGCAGAAGTAATAGTCTTACCATCAGGCGAAATTGTTAGATCTTTCCACGCAACTGAAATCAGCTTTTCTGACTGAAGCCAGCCACTGACATCCACGATAACATTTTCAACAGCGCCGCTATCGCTAACTAAGACGCTTTCAATCTCGCCAACTGTTTCGCCTTTGCTGTTAACGACATTACGACCAACAAGATTACTTACATCAACTTGGCCTGGCGCCGGCGCAGCCGATGTTCTTGCCGGAGCTGAAGGGTAAGGAGATGCATTCTGCGCTAAGGCAGTATAGCACCCCAAGGCCATGATAAGAGACAGAGCTGTGGTAACGGTGAGGGTCTTTGTCATAAGAATGACTCCATTTCTTGTTTTAACGTTCTAGTTGTTAAACAAGAAATGGCTAAGTTTGTTCCCTAATTATCAAACAATATGACTAATTTACTAAATAAAAGTTAGCCTCAGTGTGTTTAGGTGAAGGTCATTATCCCCAATAAGGAGGGACACCAAAGTGAGCATGCACGCGTGATCCCCACTCTGTATCGTCTAAATCGTCGACGTGAGGAGAATTTTTTAAAACTTCATCCTCTGCCTTGACGACATACCCTTCAAGATCGGTGTTGTAGCTGAATACGCTCCACGGTAAAGCACGACGCTGCTCTCCAAGTCCCAAAAATCCTCCGAAAGAAACGACAGCATATGCAACTTTTCCTGAAATCTTATCAATCATCAAGCCCTCGACTTCACCGAGATGTTTACCTTTCAAATTATATATCTCAGTTCCTTCAACCTTATCTGCGGAAATCAATGAAGGAGTTTCGTCTCGCTTCAATACTTCCTGATCCTTGGGTAGCTGTTGATCTTTTGACTTTGGGGAATTTATCGAAGTCATCATAAATTTCTCCTTCCTTAAGAGGCGGATAATATTCCCTACGAGCTCGCTTCAAGGGCGAGCCCGAGCAGTCAAAAATTCAGGTGAAGAACAGGCCTGGTTTTTGTCTGGTAAACTATTTCCCCAGGTGCAATTTGGCCTGGCTGCGGCAGCCTTACAGGTTGCGCCGGGATGACTTGAGGCGGATCCTGAGGCGGGACGATCGGTTGCGGGCTTGGCATGGGTTCACTTGGCGAAACCGGTATCGGATCACCTGGCTTTACAGGTATGGAAACGTAAAACGGCTGAAGAGGCGCTGCACTCATTACAAACCTCATGCTTTAAATTTGTGAGCAATAAATACTTAGTGCAGAGCCATTAATGGCTCTGCACTAAGTATGCCGTTCTAGCGTGATGCCGGTCCGCGGCGGGGATCGCCCGGCCGGGAATTATCATCCTGACGCGAGGAGACGCCGTCACGACGGCTGTCTTCCTGACGGCCAGATTGGGCATTCTGGTTGTTCTTGTTTTCGTAACGTGATCCGTCTCGATCATTATTCGATTGGGCATTTGCTTGGGGTGCCTGGGGCTGATTTGGCTGATTTTGCTTCTGGTTCATAACCTTCTCCTTATTGGGGGGCTGAAATACTTATAAAGAACACACAACCCGAAAGGAGGTTCCTATCGCATTGAAATTTAAAGAAGCTTAGCCGCAACTAAATGCACAGTTATGCATTATTCAAAGATAGAAGCTTAGCTGTGGAGCGGATATGTCTATTTTCAATGTGTTTGCTGCACGTATTGCTCGTGGCGCCGGTCACCCGCTGATTTTTATCGGCGCCTGCTTATTTTTGATTGCTTGGGTCACGGTAGGCCCTTCGCTAAATTATTCCAATAATTGGCAGCTTGTTATGACGACCATAACGTCGATCATTCCTTTTCTGATGGTTTTCATCATTCAAAATACTCAGAACCGTGATAGCCAAGCAATGCATATCAAGCTCGATGAATTATTGCGCGCCGTCGAAGAAGCCAATACGGATTTTTGCGATTTGGAAGAGCGCGGTGATGCTGAATTGAAACGCCTTCATGCCAAATATATTAAAATGGCATCCGAGGCCAAAGAATCGATCATGGCTCGAGAAAAACTAATAGAAACCAAAGAAAAACTTGAGAAAACCAAAAAGAAAAAAGGCTCGTAGACGATTGAGTTCCTTAGAGTAAATTTCCCGGAACCAAATCTATGACGTCAATATTAGAGCCCAATGCTGCCGTCACTAATGAGCGATGGCATTGCTGCGCGCTTCTTTCATAGCAAAGCAGGCATGTCGCGGCTGATACAATTAATTTCTTGATCTCACCGAGAGCGTTTTGAGCTTGGGGTGTTTGAAGGTAGTCCAGAAAAACCTGCGGATATGATTGATGGCTTTCTGCCGTATTGCCCTGAGTCTTCGCCGGATTGCCCAATGCTTTCATATGAAGATAAGAAATATTCTGGGCTTCCAAACTAACCCTTAGATTATGTTGAGCAAACTCAGGACGCCTTGACCAGGGAATGGCTCTGATGTCGATGAGGCGAGTAATTTGCTCACGTTGCAGCGTGCGCAAGAAATCTGGAAGCGTCGCCCTTTCATACCCAATCGTAAAAACCCGTGGGCTAACTACTTTAGTCATGAGTATTTATTATAACTATCAACGATCGAGCCCGTCCAATCGCAAAAAATAAACGGCGCAGTTAATAACTGCGCCGTTTATTGAGATCAATTTAGAATAGTTTAGGCCACTTCAGCAGACTTAGCCTCTTCCGCTTTCTCATTGGCCTTGGCTTTTTCTTCCGCAAGGCGATTCATAACGCGGTCGCGATCGGCAGCGACTTGCTTGAGACGGTTAACAACCGATCCTGTTCCGGCAGGGATAAGCCGGCCGACAATCACGTTCTCTTTTAACCCGTCAAGAGTATCGACCTTCCCTGAGACAGCCGCTTCAGTCAGCACCCGCGTCGTTTCTTGGAAAGATGCCGCCGAGATAAAGGAATTGGTTTGCAAGCTTGCCTTGGTAATGCCCTGAAGTACGGGCTTGCCCATAGCCGGACGACCATTGGCCTTGTAGGCATTATCATTAACCAATCCGTATTCTTCACGGTCAACCTGCTCGCCGACGAGGAAGGTTGTGTCACCAGGCTCAGAGATTTCGATCTTCTGCAGCATTTGACGCACGATAACTTCGATATGCTTATCGTTGATTTTCACGCCTTGCAGACGATAGACCTCTTGAATCTCATTAATGAGATAATGAGCCAGAGCCTCGACGCCCATGACATTCAGAATATCATGCGGAACAAGATTGCCATCCATTAACGGATCGCCCTTTTCGACAAAGTCTCCCTCCTGAACGGCAATATGCTTGCCTTTCGGGATGAGGTACTCCATCGCCTCGGCGTCCTTATCCATGGGACGGACAACGACCCGGCGTTTTGCCTTGTAATCTTTGCCGAATTCAACCCGGCCGGCGATCTCGGAAATAATGGCAAAATCCTTAGGCTTCCGGGCTTCGAAAAGCTCGGCCACCCGCGGCAGACCACCGGTGATGTCACGGGTTTTGGATGATTCCCGAGGAATACGGGCCAGCACATCGCCTGCTTTAACTGCAGCGCCATTCTCAACCGAGAGGATCGCGTCCACAGACATGTAGTAACGTGCTTCACCACCGTTAGAGAGCTCGATCACCTTACCCTTAGAATTACGCAAGGTAATACGCGGACGCAAATCCGTACCCCGAGGTTGTTGCTTCCAATCGACAACCACCTTGCTGGCAATACCGGTTGCTTCGTCCATAACCTCACGGACCGAAATACCCTCAATCAAGTCGACATAGTGGGCAAGACCATCTTTCTCGGTAATGATCGGAATGGTGTAGGGATCCCACTCCGCCAACTTATCGCCCTTCTTCACTTTAGACTTGTCATCAACCAAGAGACGAGCGCCATAAGGAACCCGATGGCGCGCCCGTTCGCGGCCAGCCGTATCTTTAAGGATGACTTCCGTTCCGCGGCTCATAACAATAAGAACTTTGTCTGAGTTTTGGACCACGTTCCGATTGCGGATTTCGATCACGCCATCGGCAATGGCTTCCACGTTTGACTGTTCAGCGCCCCGTTGCGCCGCACCACCAATATGGAAGGTGCGCATTGTCAATTGTGTTCCTGGTTCACCGATAGACTGGGCAGCAATGACGCCAACGGCTTCACCGATGTTGACCGCCGTTCCACGAGCCAGATCCCGCCCATAGCACTTACCACAAACACCAATCTTGGTCTTACAGGTCAATACTGAGCGAATTTTAATCTCGTTAACGCCAGATTTTTCGATTTTCTCGATGGCAACTTCGTCGATAACGTCACCCTTTTTCACGGCAACTTTATTTGTGGCTGAATCGACAATATTTTCGCAAGCAGTTCGGCCCAAGACCCGCTCCGAAAGGGCCTCAACAACCTCACCGCCATCAATGACCGCCCGCAACCGCAAGCCATCATCCGTGCCGCAATCTTCCTCAAGAACAATGCAATCCTGGGCAACGTCGACAAGCCGGCGGGTTAGGTAACCGGAGTTCGCCGTCTTTAAGGCTGTGTCGGCCAGGCCTTTACGTGCACCGTGGGTCGAGTTGAAGTACTCAAGCACGGATAGACCTTCTTTAAAATTCGAGATAATCGGCGTTTCGATAATCTCGCCTGATGGCTTAGCCATCAAGCCGCGCATACCCGCGAGCTGACGAATTTGTGCTGCAGAGCCACGCGCGCCGGAATGAGCCATCATGTAAACCGAGTTAACACCCTGCTTACCCGGCTGCTGCATAACCTTCATCATTTCTTCGGCTACGCGCTCGGTGCACCGGGACCAAACGTCGACTACCTTATTGTACTTCTCACCTTGGGTAATCAAACCATCAAGGTATTGCTGCTCAAACTCTTTGACCTGTTCGTTCGCCTCGGCAACCAGCTTTTTCTTCGCCGCAGGAATGACAAGGTCATCCTTACCGAAGGAAATACCGGCCCGGCAAGCATGGGAGAACCCAAGCTGCATTAAACGGTCGGCGAAGATGACGGTTTCTTTTTGACCGCAATGACGATAGACCGCGTCCAAGATGTTGGTGATGTCCTTCTTGGTCAAAAGACGATTAATCAAGCTGAACGGCACATTCGGATCGCGCGGCAGGATTTCGGACAGCAGCATCCGACCCGGGGTTGTCTCTACCCGTTGCGTAATAGGCTTGTTATTGGCGTCGACATTTTGATAGCGCGCCTTGATTTTGGTGTGCAGCGTGACCACGCCGGCATCAAGCGCCTGCTGGATTTCGCCCACATTAAAGAAGGCCATACCTTCACCGGGGGAACCAGGTTGCTCCACCGTAATGTAGTAAAGACCCAACACAATGTCTTGCGACGGCACGATGATCGGCTTGCCATTCGCCGGCGACAGAATGTTATTCGTCGACATCATAAGAACGCGGGCTTCCAGCTGCGCCTCCAAAGAGAGCGGCACGTGAACCGCCATTTGGTCACCGTCAAAGTCGGCATTAAAGGCGGTGCAAACAAGCGGGTGAAGCTGAATGGCCTTACCTTCAATCAAAACCGGCTCAAACGCCTGAATACCGAGACGATGCAGGGTCGGGGCGCGGTTCAACAGAACCGGGTGTTCGCGGATAACCTCTTCCAAGATATCCCACACCTCTGGGCGTTCTTTTTCCACCATGCGTTTCGCCGCCTTGATGGTTGACGCCATACCGTAAAGTTCAAGCTTGGAATAGATGAAGGGCTTGAACAGTTCGAGCGCCATTTTCTTAGGCAAGCCGCACTGTTGCAATTTCAGTTCTGGGCCAACCACGATGACAGAACGGCCCGAGTAGTCGACGCGTTTACCCAAAAGGTTTTGACGGAAGCGTCCCTGCTTGCCTTTCAGCATGTCAGACAGCGACTTCAGCGGACGCTTGTTAGCGCCGGTGATGACACGGCCGCGGCGACCGTTATCAAATAGCGCGTCAACGGCTTCCTGCAGCATCCGCTTTTCGTTGCGGACGATGATATCTGGTGCTCGCAGCTCGATCAGCCGTTTCAACCGATTGTTACGGTTGATCACCCGGCGGTAAAGATCATTGAGATCCGAAGTTGCAAAGCGACCACCATCCAACGGCACCAAGGGGCGCAACTCAGGCGGAATAACCGGCACCACATCCAAAATCATCCATTCCGGCTTAGCGCTGGATTGAATGAAGGCTTCGATAATTTTCAGCCGTTTAACATATTTTTTCCGCTTTGTTTCCGAGTTGGTTTCTTTCAGGTCTTCCAACAAGGTTTTGCGCTCGTTCTCAAGATCGAGCTCAACCAGCATTTTCTTCAAAGCTTCAGCGCCAATAAGCGCAGCGAAAGACTCTTCGCCGAAATCTTCTTGAGCCTTGAGGAAGTCTTCCTCGCTCAAGATTTGATGCATTTTAAGCGAGGTCAGGCCCGGCTCAACAACGACATAGCTTTCAAAATAAAGAACCCGTTCCAGATCCTTCAGCGTCATATCCAGCAACAAGCCGATCCGGCTTGGCATGGACTTCAAGAACCAAATATGCGCGACCGGCGATGCCAGCTCGATATGCCCCATGCGTTCACGGCGAACCTTCGACAAGGTCACTTCCACGCCGCACTTTTCGCAGACGATGCCGCGATACTTCATGCGCTTATATTTACCGCACAAGCATTCGTAATCCTTAATCGGACCAAAAATACGAGCGCAGAACAAGCCGTCACGTTCAGGTTTAAAGGTACGATAGTTGATCGTTTCTGGCTTTTTGATTTCACCGAACGACCATGATCGGATCCGCTCCGGACTTGCTATGGAGATGCGAATCTCATCAAAGCTTTGCGGGCCTTGAGCTTGTCCGAACAGATTGATCAATTCATTCATCGCCTATCTCCACTTACATTCATAGTCGCGTTAGTACTGACGCTGAGGTTCCAGGAACCCGGCCTATAACCCGTCTAATATTCTTTCTGCTTAAGCTCGACGTTAAGTCCTAGTGACCGCAGTTCCTTCACCAACACGTTGAAGGACTCAGGAATTCCGGCTTCGAAGTTATCGTCGCCGCGGACCACAGCCTCGTAAACCTTGGTCCGGCCGGCCACGTCATCGGATTTAACGGTAAGCATTTCTTGCAAGGTATACGCCGCGCCGTAAGCTTCAAGGGCCCACACTTCCATTTCACCAAATCTTTGTCCGCCGAACTGCGCTTTACCACCCAACGGTTGTTGCGTGACAAGGCTGTACGGTCCAATCGATCGCGCATGGATTTTGTCGTCGACCAAGTGATGAAGCTTGAGCATATAGATATACCCAACCGTCACCTCACGATCGAACAGAAGACCCGTCCGCCCATCGATCAACTGCACCTGACCTGACGAATTCCGTTCGGCTCTTTGCAGCATGTCCGCAATGTCTTCTTCGCGGGCTCCGTCAAACACCGGCGTCGCAATGGTAACACCGTGCTTCAAGTTAGAGGCCAGCTCTTTGACTTGATCGTCGCTTAGCGGCTTGATGTCCGAGGTATAAACTTTTTCCCCATAAACATCCTTTAGCTTCTTCCGCAACGGCTCCGTCGTCCCATCAAGCTTGGCGAGACTTTCACCAATCTGCATGCCAAGACCAACGCACGCCCAGCCCAGATGGGTCTCAAGAATTTGCCCCACGTTCATCCGTGACGGCACACCCAGCGGATTGAGCACAATATCAACCGGGGTTCCATCGGCCAGATACGGCATGTCTTCCAACGGCATGATCCGCGAGATAACACCCTTATTACCATGGCGTCCGGCCATTTTATCGCCCGGTTGCAGCTTGCGCTTTACCGCGACGAATACCTTAACCATCTTTAGAACGCCCGGCGGCAATTCATCGCCACGCTGCAGCTTTTCGACCTTATCTTCAAACCGACGCTGCAACACATCAATCGACTTATCAAATTGCTTAATCAGCGATTCAATCTCTTGTTGACGATCTTCGCCTTTGATCGTGATTTGGCGCCATTGACCAGGCGTATAATCAGATAGAACCGTCGCGGTAATTTTTGTGCCAGCCTTTAAGCCTTTTGGGCCTGCATCGGCAGTTTGATTAACCAGCAATTCCTTCAAGCGATCAAAGAAGCTCCGCTCAAGGATCGCACGTTCGTCATCGCGATCTTTCGCCAGGCGTTCAATTTCTTGCCGTTCGATGGCCAAGGCGCGTTCGTCTTTATCAATGCCGCGACGCGAGAAAACCCGAACTTCAACAATCGTGCCTGACGCCCCCGGCGGTACCCGAAGCGATGTATCGCGAACGTCCGAAGCTTTTTCACCAAAAATGGCCCGGAGCAGTTTTTCTTCCGGTGTCATCGGTGATTCACCTTTTGGCGTCACCTTACCTACCAAGATATCACCGGCTTTAACCTCGGCGCCGATATAAACAATTCCCGCTTCGTCCATATTTTTCAGGGCTTCTTCACCCACGTTTGGAATGTCCCGGGTAATTTCTTCTTGGCCTAACTTAGTATCGCGCGCCATGACCTCGAATTCCTCGATGTGGATCGAGGTGAAAACGTCATCACGCACAATGCGTTCGGAGATCAAGATCGAATCTTCAAAATTATAGCCGTTCCAGGGCATGAACGCGCAGAGGACGTTACGGCCCAAGGCAAGCTCACCCAACTGGGTGGACGGCCCATCGGCGATGATGTCGCCGGCTTGAATCATGTTGCCTACTTTAACCAGCGGACGCTGGGTAATGCAGGTGCTTTGATTGGAACGCTGGAACTTCAAAAGATTATAGATGTCAACGCCGGGTTCCGCACTCGAGCTTTCTTCGGCGCGAATAACGATACGCGTCGCATCCACTTGATCGACGATGCCGGAACGGCGCGCGACGATGGCTGCACCTGAGTCTTGGGCCACAGTACTTTCCATGCCCGTGCCGACGATCGGCGCTTCGGCTTGAACCAACGGCACGGCTTGCCGTTGCATGTTGGATCCCATCAACGCACGGTTCGCGTCATCGTTTTCCAAAAACGGAATTAACGCCGCCGCTACCGACACCAACTGCTTGGGCGAAACGTCGATCATGTCGATGTCATCCGGTCGCACCATGACGTAGTCACCTGCCTTACGGCAGCTGACCAAATCATCCGCAAAACGGCCGTTCTTATCCAACGCCGCATTGGCCTGAGCGATGGTGTATTTGCCTTCTTCCATCGCCGAGAGATAGCGTACCTCTTCGGTGACTTTACCGCCCTTAATGATACGATAAGGGCTTTCGATGAAGCCGTACTGGTTGATGCGGGCAAAAGTTGCCAAGCTATTGATCAAACCGATATTCGGACCTTCCGGTGTTTCAATCGGGCAGATACGGCCGTAGTGAGTCGGATGAACGTCACGCACCTCAAACCCTGCGCGCTCACGCGTCAAACCACCTGGCCCCAAGGCTGACAGACGACGCTTGTGGGTGATTTCCGACAACGGATTGGTTTGATCCATAAACTGCGACAGCTGCGACGAACCAAAAAACTCACGTACCGCAGCAGCAGCCGGCTTGGCGTTGATCAAGTCATGAGGCATGACTGTGTCGATCTCGACCGAGCTCATCCGCTCGCGGATTGCTCGCTCCATCCGAAGCAGACCCAAGCGATATTGATTTTCCATCAATTCGCCAACCGAGCGCACACGGCGGTTACCAAGATGATCGATATCGTCGATCTCACCTCGGCCGTCCTTCAACTCCATGAGAAGCTTCAGAATAGCCAAGATATCTTGTTTGCGCAGAGTGCGAACCTGATCATCCGTCTCCAAGCCGAGACGTGAGTTCATCTTCACCCGGCCCACAGCGGAAAGATCATACCGTTCAAGATCAAAGAATAAGCCTTTGAACAAAGCTTCCGCTGTTTCAAGCGTTGGCGGCTCGCCAGGGCGCATAACGCGATAGATATCGATCAATGCGTCTTCACGGCTGGCGTTACGATCAATCGCCATCGTGTTGCGTATGTAAGCACCGACATTAAAATGATCGATTGCCAGCAATTGGATTTTATTAAATCCGCGCTCTTCAAACATTGCCAGAGTATCAGGCGTAATTTCTTCACCTGCCTCCAACAATACTTGACCGGTTTTTTCATCGATCATATCGGCAGCAGAATACCGGCCGATCAAATCATCGGCTGGAACAAGAATGTCTTTGAGGCCCGCTTCGATCAGCTTTTTGGCAACACGCGGCGTAACTTTCTCACCGATTTCAAGAACGACCTTGCCCGTCGCCGCATTGACCAATTCGCGGGTAAGCTTCAATCCGCGCATCTGCTCAGGCACAAAGGGCGTTTTCCAACCATTCTTTGTCACGGTGTAATTTACCGTTTCATAGAACATCGTCAGAATTTCTTCTTTGGACATTCCGTAGATGTGACGCCGATCCGGTGTGGTTTCGTTTTTCTCACACTCTTGCAAATAGGCTTCGGTTGCCGCCGACGGCAAGGCATAGAGTAAAGTCGTCGCCGGCAGTTTCCGGCGCCGATCGATACGCACATAGGCGATGTCTTTGGCATCAAATTCGAAATCAAGCCAGGACCCGCGGTAAGGAATAACCCGCGCGGCAAAAAGGTATTTACCCGATGAATGGGTCTTGCCCTTGTCGTGGTCAAAGAAAACGCCGGGGCTGCGATGCATCTGGCTGACAATGACGCGCTCGGTACCATTGATGACGAAGGTACCATTACGGGTCATAAGGGGCATATCGCCCATATAAACATCTTGCTCTTTGATGTCGCGGATGGACCGGGAGCCCGTCTCTTCTTCGACGTCCCACACCACGAGGCGCAAAGTCACCTTAAGCGGCGCCGCATAGGTCATGCCGCGTTGCTGGCATTCTTCAACGTCGTACTTTGGCTCTTCTAACTCATACTTTACGAACTCAAGCTGAGCGCGCTCGGAGAAATCACGGATCGGGAAGATCGATTTAAGAACTTCCTGAAGTCCGGAGTTACTCCGTTCATGAGCCTGGATGCCCATCTGCAAAAAGGCTTCGTAAGACTTGCGCTGAACCTCGATGAGGTTCGGCATCGGAGCGACCTCGGCAATACGGCCGAAGCTTTTGCGGATGCGTTTACGAGCGGTGAAGGACAGCGTCATCGTCGGTCCTCTAAGTAAAATAATTAATAATCCCACCGGAGCTAGATTTGCTCCGAACCCTTTAACGACGGAGTGGGAAAGAAGGTTACCCCTCTTTCCCTGCCCCGCATGCCTGACTACACAGGCCTAATCGTTGATCGCGTAAGCGATGGAACGATGAAACAACGTCTTACTTAATTTCGACGGTTGCCCCAGCTTCTTCCAATTGCTTCTTGATCTTTTGAGCCTCGTCTTTCGAGACCCCTTCTTTAACTGGCTTCGGTGCGCCTTCAACCAAGTCCTTCGCTTCTTTCAAGCCAAGATTGGTGATCGCGCGAACTTCCTTAATCACGTTGATCTTCTTGTCGCCAGCGTTGGCTAAGATGACGTTAAATTCGGTCTTTTCTTCAGCAGCTGCAGCACCACCGCCGCCACCGCCAGCAGCTGCAACCGCAACCGGCGCAGCAGCAGAAACACCCCATTTTTCTTCCAGCATCTTAGAAAGTTCTGCGGCCTCAAGGACGCTCAACTTTGACAATTCGTCAACTAACTTTGATAGATCAGCCATAGTCATAAACTCCTTTGCATTCGAACGTCTTAAACTAGGTGGAAACGATTGCCTTAAGCAGACCCCTT